>Ga0208624_1001133_pt1 | contig 12928 bp, 14 predicted proteins | sample Knorr_S23_td_DCM_FD_185607 | JGI IMG/M metagenome (GOLD analysis project Ga0208624, IMG submission 185607) | Marine microbial communities from Southern Atlantic Ocean transect - Knorr_S23_td_DCM_ad_71m_LV_A (SPAdes) (version 2) | ecosystem: Environmental > Aquatic > Marine > Oceanic | place...
CTCTAAGTGTCTCTCGGAATTCTCGCAATTTGGGTCAGACAGGAGTTGAAATTTTTATTGGTTCAACTATGGGCATCTGGCTCACTGGGCCGTTCATACCGTCTACAGAACGGTATGTTTTTTGCAGCTAATTAGTAAAAAAGGGAAAATTTCATGGCAGTAGAACCTTTCATCGTAGGTAATCCAGTCCTGATCGTGGTCGATATTCAAAATGGTGACCCACCTTCTTCTGACGGAGGGCAAACAATTCCACACATGAAAAACGATGGAAGTTGGGTAACCAAGGCAGCAGGGCTGGTCGAGAAATGCCGCGAGGTAAAAGTGCCAATCGTTTTCATACAGGAGGCCCATCGTCGTGACCTAGTTGATTTCGGTAGAGAGCTAGATGGTCAAGAGGATGTACATCTTCTTGAGGGCGATTTTGGGACTGAAATTCGTAGTGAAATTGGGATGAAAGAGGATGACTATTTCATTCGAAAACGGCGTTATTCATGCTTTTTTGGCACCGATTTTGAGATCCTGATGAAGGGTCTAAAAGCTCAAACCTTAATTTTGGTTGGAGGCCTGACAGATGTATGTGTCCATTATTCTTTTGTTGATGGACATCAACATGATTACTTTTGTCGGGTGGTAGAGGATTGTGTAATTGGATCGTCTCTGGAGGCTCATGAGGCGTCGCTCAAAGCAATGGAGTATTTGCAGACAGGGGCGAGATGTAGCTCCGTGAAAGTGCTCAAAGAGATGGATGCCCTCGCAGGAAAGAGTTCTTTGGCGAGTCTCTAACGATTGGAAATAGGAGATCCTGTATGGCACAAATAACCGCGAAGGATGTTTTTACGAAAGCCCAGACATGGGAAAGTCTGCCCACCGTGGATATTTCAAGCTGGGCTGCAAAGAGTGATGAAGAAAAGATCGCGGCGGCGTCCAAGGTCATTGATACTGTGACCACAAAAGGATTCTTCTACCTATCTGGGCATGGAATCGAACAAAGCACAGTGGAGGGTGTCTATGCTGCGAGCAAAGCTTTTCACGATCAGCCGTCGGAATACAAAGAGCGATATCACATAAAGCACAGCAAACATCACCGAGGATGGGTTCCGTTTTCAGAAATAGGACAGTTTGAAAAAGATAATGAGTCGCATCAGGTTTTTTACGAATCTTTTGATCTGTCCTACGACTTAGAACCTGGTGACTCGCGGGTCCAAAAAGGTTTTGGCTTAGTAGGTCCGAATATATGGCCTGACTTGCCGGATTTTCGATTGAACGTAAAAAGTTACTATGACGCAGTTTATTCTCTAGGGAGAGATTTGCTGGGGATTTTTGAGCTTGGGCTTGGTATGAAGCAAGGTCAACTTCTGCGGCACATCAATGCACCAACCTCTCAGCTCCGCCTGTTGAGTTATTTGGAAAACGACGCGCCGGCAGATGAATTTAATCACGGGATAGATGCTCACTCTGATTATGAGTGTTTTACGATCTTGCATGCGACTGGGCCTGGGCTGCAGTTACTTTCGTCAGAAGGCCATTGGGTAGAAACACCACCCGTCGATAATCACTTTATTGTATTAATCGGTGATGTGTTGGAGGCTTGGAGTGGAGGGAAATTGAAAGCCACGCAACATCGAGTGGTAAATAGAGGCGCCAGGAGATTCTCTCTGCCACTTTTCTTCGGAGCAGATTTTGATTGTGTAGTTCGTCCGGAGATGCCTTTTGATACAGAGAAGGCTAGAGAACAATATCCTAGCTTTGTAGCCGGAGAACATCTTTGGGGTAGAACAATCAAAATTTTCCCCTACTTAGGTGACTTAATGGAAACGGGCGAACTCAAAGTTGATTTTGAGATTGCTGACGAAAACCCTTTCAAACGAGTCTCTAAAGAAGAAGAGGAGTTGTTTCAACAGAGGTCTGCTTCCTGAAAATTCTAGACAAGCTAAGCGTGAGTAACTCAGAAGGAAGGGATTACTAATACTTGGCTTCCTGGAGAGAGGTGGCGTTTCAAGTTCTCTTCTCTAGGGGAGTTCAAAAAAATCTTTAATGCTTCATCCTTTAAGGGCTGCCCCCATCTTCTTAATACGAAGAACACTCGACTTGCCATGACGATATCTGGGGAAGTAGTCGAAGAGAATGCAACCGTCGTCTGGCTACAAGTCGACCAATGGTTTGCAGATATCAGAACCTTTCCGCGATCTAGTGGCAAGAAAAACTATGCGTTCGCTGGAAAGGTGGATTGGGATAGTCCTCGGCTGAGTTTCTATCACCAGCTAAACACAATGGGTGTTGACGAAAACGACAGCGCAGACTTTGAGTTCAACGATTCATTTTGTATTGAGAGAGGTCACTTATTCGTTGGTGGTATCAAGAGAGCTTTCGAGGAGACTTGGTCCATCGAGAAAAGTAGCGTCCCATGCAAAGCATCCTTGCGATACGATTCCTCAAAGCTAAGGTCTATAAGGGTCGATCACGAAAAAGAATCGATAGTTGTAGAGAAGGACTGTGCCGTTCACGTCAGTATGACCTCGGATAGTCCGGTGCTTATTTCCCGTGTAGGCCAAACAGATCGTGTGCATAGTTTGCTAGAAAGCCTCTCAAAACCGTGTTGGGTCATTGTGGAGGAGGTTGATACTAACTACTAAGGGTTCTTTGCCACATTCTTTGGAGCGCGCTGGCATTCTCGACCATTGCTCTTGATGCGGGCCTTACTATTGGTCCTTCTGTTGCAACCAGATTAAAATCCCGAACATCCAGAGCAGAGTTTTCTCTTCCGATAAGTGGAGATAGTTTCATCTTCTCTGCAAAAGTTCTTTGTATATCTGGGCGTAGGCTGAAATCAATAAACCTCGCGGCCAAATCAGAGAAGGGAGAGTTTGCGGGACAGGCATAATACCCGACATTCATGAAAGCACACTCCTTTGGAAATTTGGACTCAACCGGAAAGCCCTCCTCGCGCAGAAGTAGTGCCACATCATGAGGATACATACCCGTAACTACATTGCCACTGCGAAGCCCTTGTTCCATCTGACTCTCTCCAGTCCACCAGAGTTTAACGCGAGGTTTGAAGGAGCGTATCTTGTCGAAAACAGCTCGTTGGCCGGCCGGCGACATCAGCGTAGATTCACCCTCGAAATAGACTTCTGAAACAACTTCGACGACACCTCCATTATAAAACCCGGCCAGTGCCAGAACGTTTTTCAAGTCCGGGTTTTCAAATGCTTCTACCCAAGAGTCTACGGGAGGACCATTTAGTTTATTTATATTGCTGGTCAGATTAATGTACCAACCAATAAATCCAACTGCTTGAAGAGCTCCGCTGCTTTCAAAATGATATTGTGAGGGTAGACTTCCTAAGTTATTTAGCTGGGTAACATCAAGATCCGTCAAGAGGTCTCCCATTCTTTTAATCCGAAGCAGATCGACCTCTTTCAATATAGTCAGATCTACTGGCGCGAGTCCGTTTTTGATGGCATTGACGAGCCCGAAAACCCAAGCATCGTCACCACTTTGACTCACAACTTTTATAGGGATGTTTGTTTCCCTGGTAAATATATTGGCTACGTGTTGTTGAAATGCTTTTTCGAAAAGCCCCCCATAAGCAGATATTGTGAACGGTCTTTCAACAGATGAGGCATATGCACTCGACTTTATTGCCGGAATCGCAGACGCAGCCATCGCAATAAATGATCTTCTCTTCATCTTATCGTTTTTTCTTCATTCGAACTTTGAACTCGTTGTACACGTCTACTTCAACTTGTGATCATTCTTTGCCAGAGGCGTTGGAGGTAATCTGCATCCTTCACCATCGTTTGCGCAGCCTGTGGTATCGGCTCAATCGAGGTGCTTACCTCACTGAATTCGATGTCATTTAAGCCAGCTCTTTTTTGGGAGATGACGGGAGCCAGGCGCATTTCTCTGGCGAACCTTGCCTGGTTATCTGGTCTCGCGCAGAAATCTATAAACATCTCCGCGTCCTGAGTTCGCTTCGATGTCGCGGGGATACACAGTTTATTTATGCCAGTAAAGCTCCCTTCAATTGGAAAGGTAGAGTCGATTGGAAAGTTGTCCTCTTTGAGTAAAAGTGCAACATCATGGAAAAAAGAGCCAGCGATCACGTTCTGACTTCTGATAGCTTGCTCCATTTGGCTCTCCGCGGTCCACCAAAAGCCGACTTGCTCCTTTAACTTACCAACTTTCTCGATGACCGCTCTAATCCCTGCACGTGTATTTAAAGTTTCATTGCCATCGAAATAAGTTTTTGCGACAACCTCAATCATCCCTCCATCGTATAGACCTATCAGACCTATCTTTCCTTTATATAAATCGTCTTCAAATAGCTGCCGCCAGGAAGTCGGTGGTGAGACCAAAACTTCGGGGTTGGTCACGATATTTTGGTACCACTCCATGACCCCTACGCCGAAAGTTCGGCCGTCGTGCTGGAACAAGTAGCGACCTGTGAGCTCTCCAGCATTAGTCATTTTGTCTAAGTTCAAAGATTTAACGATGTCTCCCATGCCCATGAGCTTTATCAGTCCAACCTCATCGAGGATGGTGACGTCCATTGGAGCGAGACCTCCTCTGACCGCCCGTATTAGGGGGAAGAGCCAATCGTCGCCCTGTCCTTGGCTCATTGTAGTGACGGGTATGTTGGTTTCTTCGGTAAATTGTTTACAAATACTTGATTCAAATGCCTTCTGAAAAAAACCGCCGAATGCCGAAACTTTAAGGGGTTCTACTGGCGAGCTTATATTGGCTAACGATGTCGGAATGAAACCCGACAGCAAAGCGCCCTTTAGAAATTCTCGTCTTTTGATCATGGTTGTTCCTTATGCTCCTAAGAGTCTGCAATTTGCATGCCTTTGGGCATTTTTTTTGCATTAAGTTGGTGGTTAGACACAATTAGGATCCTTGGGCATTGGCAATTGGAAAGAGCAGTCACATGGGGCTGCAGGCGCAGGATGTGTCCGTTACGTTAGGGCAGACTGCCATATTAAAGGGCGTTGATCTCGATATTGCACCAGGAAAGTTCATAGCTTTGTTGGGTCCATCGGGATGCGGGAAAACAACCTTGCTTAGAGTGCTTGCGGGTTTGCAGGAGGTTTCAGCAGGGGCGGTGTTTTTCGAGGGAAAAAATATCACGATCGCAAAGCCCGCTGATCGTAATTGCGGGATGGTTTTTCAGAGTTTGGCACTCTTTCCCCATCTCAACGTGTTAGAAAATATTATGTTTCCGCTTAAGAAGCTTGACCTGACAAAATCTGAGAGACTCGAGCGCGCCTTAAACCTTTTGGAAATGGTCCACATGACTGAGTTTCGCGAAAGACCCATGTCCATGATATCGGGAGGCCAAGCTCAGCGAGTTGCGATCGCCAGGGCTTTAGCACAAGAGCCGTCGTTATTGTTATTGGACGAGCCATTTTCTGCTCTTGATGCAGAGTTGCGAGAGGAATTGCGTACCGAAATCCGTGTTATTCAACGAAAACTCGGGATAAGTGTCGTTATGGTAACGCATGATCAGCATGAAGCTTTTACTGTTAGTGATTTGGTAGGAGTAATGAATGAAGGGAAGATGGAGCAGGTAGGAACTCCAGATGATTTGATTAGAGAACCGGCTACCAGTTTTGTCGCGAAGTTTGTTGGCCAGAGAAATCATATTAGCTGTTTCTACAGAGACGGCGGCCTCTACGAGGCGGGTACGAATAATCTGATCAGCCATTCTTGTTCGTCGATAAATTTGTCCCCCTACACCAAATATGATCTTTACTATTCCTCGGAGGCCATAAATGCCAAAGGGCAGATAGAGGTAGAGGCTCTTTATTATAGAAATTTAGGGGGACGAAACGAGATCTGCGCCAGATACAAAGATCAAACCATTTGGATCCATAACTTATGGTCTGGTCAGCCTGATCGAGTGTCATTCGGGATCGACTTATCTGAGTCATTTATCTTTGAAGCAAATGACGACGATTGATTTAAGGAAGTCCAACCTTCTAACAACCTTGCCCGTGCTTTTATTTGTTCTTCTGACCTCTGTGTTGCCAATCTGTTTCTTGTTGAGTAACGCTTTCAGCGAGAGCGGAAACTCCTTTGACCAGGGCAGTGGTCTAAGTCTCGAGAATTTTCGAGAAATATTCTACGATTCTTATTACATCGGTCGGATGCTTTACACCGTTTTACTGGTTTTCCTGGTCTCGGTATTGACTCTACTTGTGGCTTTGCCTTTGACGATTATTATTGCCCGGCTGAGAAATTTCTGGCGCAGCACGTGGGTCGTTTTGCTATTGGCCAGTCTCGCTCTATCAGAGGTTCTGACAGCTTATGCTTGGCAAATTATTCTCTCGAAGAGTAGTGGTTTGCCGGGCTGGTTGGAAAGCTTAGGTCTGCTAACTGATTCGAATTCTTGGTGGCCTGGTTTCCCAGCTATGCTTCTAGTCTTAGTTTACTTCTCGATTCCAATCGCAATGGTCATGCTACTACCGCCCGTTAGTCGTATGGACAGGTCTTTTGCCGATAGTGCTCGGATGATGGGATTCTCCAAAATAGAGGTTTTTTTGAAAATCACGTTACCTATTTTGCGCAAACCGATATTTCAAACAGGCCTTCTCATGTTTCTTCTTAACACGGGAGGATTTGTCATCTCTCAACAGCTTGGCCGTCCTTCCGACTGGATGTTCTCCGTTTTTATAGCTGATTTCATGCGCAGTTTTAACGTTCCCTTTGCTGTGGCGCTAGCACTCTGTCTTTTATTGACGGTGGTCTTCTTGGTTGGAGTTACTTATCTCTTGTTTGGCAGGCAGGGTGTGAACTCGCGTGCTGTATAAACTTTTTTCATTACTAGGCCTCGGAGTTTTCCTCTATGCTCCGATCTTTGTGGTATTTGGATCGTCTCTTAATAGTTCAAGGCAGATGGTTTTTCCGCCGTCCGATCCTTCAATGCTCTGGTATCAAGCTTTTTTCTCCGATCCAAGTTGGACTGGTGCTTTGGTCAACAGTGTTGTTATCGCCTGCGTTTCCTCAATATTAGCTATGGCATTAGCCGTTCTGGTAGCCGCAGAAGCCTGGCGTCGAAACTCGAAATTCAGTCGCTTTCTTGTTGGGAGTATCAGTTTACCTTTCCTAATTCCAGGAATTGTTTTTGCCGTGTCTATCTCGTTAGTTGCTTCGATTTTTGGGCTTCTTGGTACAGAAGTAGGCATTATATTGGGACATGTAGCGCTCTTAGTCGCAATTCCTCTTGTAACAACCCAATTAGGATTGTCTCAGATCGACACTGAACACGTCGACGCGGCGACTCTAATGGGTCTATCTGAAAGGGAAACATTGTTCCGATTGGTCCTGCCTATCGTCAGGCCATATGTGATAACGGGGGGCTTGTTCGCGCTTATCATATCAATGAATGAATATGTGGTGGCTTTCATGTTGAGCGGTTTTTCTGTGGAGACCTTGCCGATAAAAATCTATAACTCTCAACGATACGGGTTCGAGCCTACCCTGTCGGTGGGAACTATAATTTATATTGGCTTCTCATTAATTGTCCTGTCTTATATTGCGATAACCGGTAAGTTATGGAGCTTACTAGGTATGAAACATTCGGAATAAAGGATAATCAAAAGAATATCGGTAAAGCGTCGGTCATCATGAGCGAGAATCAATAGACTCATGAGCCCAAAGCTGGCCTGTTACCGGTTAAGGCAGTTTGATGTTCCAGGAACCTAATTTAAATGGTTAGCCTGGAATCGAATCCAATCGATTGACTAAAGATCCGTTAGGCGTTTATCCGAATAAAATGCCAACATTAGCTGGTCTTTTATGGAGAGGCGAACGCCTCTACCTGCGCCAGCAGGCCCTACCTCAGCATCCCCGCAGTAGGTTCCGAAGACGCGATCCCAGAAAATGATGTCACAACCGTAGTTAGAGTCTGCCTGACGCCTCTCCATGGAGTGGTGGCAATGGTGTTGTTGGGCGGTGGCAAAGAACCAGTCCCAGACAGGCATTGAAATCATCGGAAGATTGGCATGGTTAAACTTACCATTCCACATACCAAAGGCCGCTGAAACGATGAAAACCTCATCACTGGCACCCATTAAGGCTAAAGCCATTGGTGTGCCGAGGCCGAGCGTTAGATGTTCGAATGGATGAGTTCGATTGCCGCGCATAGCGCTCATCTTGGTCAGGTGGTGATGCGTTGCGTGCATACGCCACCAGAAAAGTGATTCGTGCTGAATCCGATGCAGCCAATAGTAGAAGAAGCTCGAGGTGAAACGTATAACCAGCATAGCCCCTATGAGTCCTAGTACGGTGGTCGGTTCAAATTGGATCTGTAGGGGCGACATGTCGCGTAGAGCGAGGAACCCTTCAGAAACCGGGGTGCTGTAGAGATCTGACACAATTGGTCCCCAGAGTAAGCCCCCGGAAGCCATCCAGAACACGTCTTCCGCCATCTCATCGGGCTTAAGCAGCCAAGACTTTTTCTTAGCCCAAAAGCGTTCAGCGATCAACAGAAGCGGTGTGGCAGAGACTGCAACAATTAATGTCCATACTCGGTAGTACTCCCCGCCCCATTCGTTGACCAACATAGCAGCAACGAGAAGTACAGAACTTGCGACCAGAAGTGGCTGGGGCAGAGCCCAAAGAATGGCCTTCTTATCCCATTTAACTTTGCTCCCTTCGGTGACGATTCCATCCTCCGTGCGCACGATTGGATGCCCCGAGGGACCAATTTCGGGTAGTGAGCCTCCCGTTGAGCCATCCTGCTTAATCATATCGAGAGAGTCTGCGGTTTGATCAGTCATTAATGCTCCTGAACTTTTAGTCTGAAGATTGGTTTTTTCATAAGTTTTTTCTCTTGATCTAGCAGGCCTTCTTGCTTCCACAAGTCCCAGTGATTGACCATTGGATTTCTTTATCTTCGATCTTTGGAGTCAGAATGTAGGTCACACCGTCCAGCTCCGAATTATCTTTCATCCATGTCGCGATAATCCTGCCGTCGATCACTGAAATACCGTGGGCTTCTTCCGAAACAAGTACCTCTTCGGGTAACTCTGCCTCTCCGCTGTCGAGAAAAGCGATATCTTTATAGTTATCTGATAACAAGACAGCTTCTACCGTGTCCTGTATAGGCTCGACCATCTCTACGAGCTCGCGGTAGCGGAATTCAGTATTCAGGTCTTCGTAGCGATCAATATTTCTTACCATGTAAATTACGCCGAGCAAAACAATAACACCAGCGAATGCGAGTCTGCCCCGTCGTTGTTGCAAATCAGACTGAGTCTCACTTGTGTCCATCGGTTACTTTCGGCTCATCAACGGCAGAGCTTCCGGGTTTTTCACCGACGCCGTCTCCAAGGCCTAGTGCGCCCAACTGTGTAACTGCCCAACCCATTAGAAGTACGACTAACGCCCCAATGAGTTTGTTCTTACCCTCGACTTCCAGATAGCCCCAGATTGGAATACAAATAGCGATCAACGCGAAGCCCATAAAAATGGGGGGGATTTTTCTGCCCGCGATTGTGACGGTACGTTCTAGCTTGATCTTTTTTAGGAGAAGATCGAACTTGTCAATCAGATTGTTCCAGGTTTCCAAATCAGCCACGCCTTTTTTTGCGACAAAAAAAATGAGAGTGCACCTGATCTGTGCGCCTAAGCGCAACACATAGCCTTAGAAGGCTAAAATTGACCAGTCACCTCCTTCTTAAGCAATTAGTGTGCCTAACTTTATTCTGGGGGCTCGTCTTTAGGCCTCTCGTTGCTCCTTCAAAACTGCTTATTTGTAGTAGGGAGGCCAGAAGTTATTTCCTATGGAAGTCTCGATGTGCCGGGGAGCGCCCGATTAGGAAATAAGAAGGCGCGGGGGCTCGAAAGTTGCATGCTGAGATATATCCTTTGGTTCAGGACGTCACCTTCGACTGGATTGGAATTTACCAATATGACAAAAATGCAAACAGGTAATCAGTACAGAAGATTCAAAACCTCTGAGTTGGTTGTCTACCCTATGCTCGTAGTGATACTGATAGGGGTTGTCTTTGGTTTTTACCATAACTCTAAGGTCGAAGAGGCAGTATTCGCAGCTGTCGATCTGGGACAAGAGCAAAAAGTACTCATTGAAGAGTATTTCGAAAAATTCGGCACGATGCCGCAGTCAGAAGCAGACATTAATCTGAACTCTTTATCACCTGAAGGCATTCTGATCGGCATGGACTACCAGGCAGGTGAGCTTGGAGTACCTGCAGCCGATAAATCGCGTACCGGAACATATAGGGCCCTGGTAGATATGAGGGAATTTGGCACACGATTCGAGGACATCAAATCAGGCTATTTACTGATCGCCCGAGCCCTGGATGACGGCACCATCAAGTGGGATTGCGTTGCAGACCAGGTCTCGGTGGACGCGTTAGACAAACGCTATTTGCCAGAGACCTGTAAAGACGAAGAGGAAGACGAAGAGGAAGAGGAAGAGCGTGGTGATGGTTAAGAATTGGAGACACAGGATAGGATTGTTGCATATCGGATTTAAAATGGCCGTGTCCCTAGCCTCAATGTCATTGGCTCTCAATGGAATGGCGGCATCAAGCTATCCCTTCGTACCCACTGAGTTTAACATCCCAAGTACTCTCGAAACCAAAAACTACCGTCTTCGAATGTTAACTGTTCACGATCTCGTTAAGGATTTCGACGCCGTTATCTCCAGTTCAGTAAAGTTAAGAGAGGTTTGGCCAGCTTCAGATTGGCCTTTGGGTCTCACTCTTGAAGAGAACCTCGTTGATCTTGGTTGGCATCAAAGAGAATTCACGACTAGAAGATCATTTGCTTTCACTGTAGTAACTCTAGACGAAACAAGGGTGCTGGGCTGCGTTTATATCAACCCGACTAGAAAAAAAAATTACGATGCTGAAATCTATCTGTGGACAAGAACCGCGGAGAAGGAGACAGATCCGACCGACGAACAACTTCTGACTACTGTGGAAAATTGGGTCGCGCAAGATTGGCCTTTTGTGAGCCCGGCTTTCCCTGGAAAAAAAATACCGTGGAGTGTTTGGAATCAGTTAGATGAGGAAAAACGGTAGGCCCCGTGCCGCAATTTTTAGCCAGTGATTGGCGCTTAATCGTAAGGCATTATTCTGTTTTATTGGTTGGACTTTCATTGTTCTAAAGATTAATTGTTAGTAGCGAGAGAGATTTGAATCTGGGTAAGACCATTCATCGCAGAAAGTTTTTGAGTTTGTCCGTTGGTGCACTTGGCTCGTCCGCGTTACCCCCCGTGACTAGTGCGGTCTCGAATCCAAGCAAGAGTTTGGTGGCACCCTTGTTGCCACGCAGGCTGCGGGAGGGAATGTTAGTGGGTGTTGTTGCTCCATCTTCGAATGCCTTCCAAAATGAAGAAATAAGATATGCCTTGGATGTCGTTGATTCTTTAGGTTTTAAAACAAAGCCTGCTGAGAATCTTTTCTCTCGCAAGGGGTATCTGGCGGGAGAGGATGCCGCGCGAGCTAAAGCAATCAATGATATGTTTTCGGATGACAGCGTGGATGCCATATTTGCATTACAGGGGGGGTACGGCGCGACCCGGATTTTGCCACTTCTTGATTTCGATGTTATTCGCCGTAACCCAAAGATACTCCTCGGATATAGCGACATAACGGCTCTTTTTAGCGCCATATATAGGCGTACCGGGCTCGTAACTTTCCATGGTCCTATTGCACGGCAGGAATTTACCGACTATACGCTTAGAGAGTTTACGAGAGTCCTCATAGATGGCAGGCCTGGAATACAGATAGGGTCACCGCCCCCGTTTGAAGGCGGACCGGGGCGCGTCGAGAGAGAAAACCGACTTCAGACTCTGGTGGAGGGAGAAGCGTCTGGCCCCATGGTTGGCGGTAACTTATCACTAGTCGCATCTCTCTTGGGTACTTCTTACGAGACGGTTTTTGATAAATCTATATTAATACTAGAAGATGTTGACGAACCTCCGTACAGCATCGACCGCATGTTGACTAGCCTTCGGTTGGCGGGGGTTTTTGAGCGGATCGCGGGCCTGGTGCTGGGTAAGTTTACAGACTATGACAGTAAGGGCCCAACATTGAGTTTGGAGGAGGTTTTTCAGGATCGTTGTGGAGATCTCAATGTTCCTGTGTTGCGAGGTCTGATGATTGGGCATGTGCCAGACCAAACAGTCGTTCCTCTAGGTGCTATTGGTAAACTGGATAGTAAAAACCAGACCTTAAAGATTACCTCACCTTTTTTTTCCGACTAGGTAAATAATCGACCCCAGAACCAAGAGAAAATAAAGGGTGATGTTTTTGTAAACGAAGTTTTTCTACAATCTAAGCTTCTTTGAGTTGAGCGAAATGTGCGCTTTGTGAAAGGAGAGAATGTTGTCCTTCCCTTATAAACGAATCTTAGCAGTCATACTTCTGCTATCGCTTGTTGTCTCTTGTGGTACTGAAACGACAGAGTCAGAGGGCGTGATTATCGATGTCCACGGACGGCAAGAACATCAAGCGATAGGTCCTGGAGGGCGGCCGGTGGGAGAATCCTGGTCGAGGAGTCCAGTGTACGCCCAGCATGGAATGGCGGCGACGGCTCAGCCCCTAGCAAGTCAGATAGCGATTGATATTTTGAAAATCGGAGGTAGCGCCGTAGACGCTGCCATTGCAGCGAATGCAGCACTGGGATTAATGGAACCCACTGGCAATGGAATTGGCGGAGATCTCTTTGCCATGCTCTGGGATCCTGCTGCGGAGGAGCTTGTCGGTTTAAACGCATCCGGCAGAAGCCCAAAGTCTAGAACTTTTGCGCAGCTAAAATCTCAACTAAATGGCGCGGACACAATACCTCCGTTGGGCCATTTGCCGGTCACAGTGCCTGGCACAGTCGATGGGTGGTTCGAGTTGCATAATCGCTATGGAAAACTGGCAATGAGCCAGGTTTTGGCCCCAGC
>Ga0208624_1001137_pt1 | contig 12894 bp, 11 predicted proteins | sample Knorr_S23_td_DCM_FD_185607 | JGI IMG/M metagenome (GOLD analysis project Ga0208624, IMG submission 185607) | Marine microbial communities from Southern Atlantic Ocean transect - Knorr_S23_td_DCM_ad_71m_LV_A (SPAdes) (version 2) | ecosystem: Environmental > Aquatic > Marine > Oceanic | place...
GTTGAAAGCTTCCCTTTCAAGGTGGAGGCCTACCCGCCTGGGCCCTTGATCGATGAGTGGATGTTCGGGTTTTGAGAACTCAAACCCGGTCATCCATGGTCATTTGGAATGGACCGGATGATTTCCTCCAAGGGCGTTTCACCACTGACGACTCGATCCATCCCGGCTTGCCACAAGGTGCGCATTCCGCGCTTGACCGCAACCTCCTGCAACTTGCGGGTGGGCATCTTTTCCATGACTGCCTCTCGAATCGCCTCATCCACTTCCAGCATTTCCGTCACTGAAATGCGTCCACCAAAACCGGTCATGACACAGTGCTCACACCCACCACCTTGTCGAAGACTGGCATCCTCCACACGATCGGGAGGAATCAATTTCATGTATCCCGGCTCTGGCTGATAGGGCATCGCGCACGAAGCACAATTGGTGCGGATCAATCGCAGGCCCAGAACGCCAATCACGCTGGAAGCCAGGAGAAAGGGTTCGATGCGCATGTTGATCATGCGCGCAAAAACGCCTGCTGTGCTGCTGCTATGAATGGTGCTGATGACCAAATGGCCCGTCAATCCTGCCTGAACCGCAATGTTGGCAGTTTCAGCATCACGAATCTCGCCCACCATGATCACCTGTGGGTCCTGTCGCATCAGGGAGCGGAGCGCCACAGGATACGTAAATTCCTTGGCGTGATGAATCTGAGCCTGGCTGATCATGGGCAAATTGTACTCCACAGGGTCCTCCACGGTACTGATACTGATGGTGGAACCATGTTTTTCAGCCAGGTGAGTCAAGGCAGCATAAATAGCTGTGGTCTTGCCGGATCCAGTCGGACCCGTCAGCAGGATCATGCCGCTGGGTTTGGAGAGCAATTGTTTGAGACTGGCCAGTGTATCGGCTTCCAGGCCCAGATCATCCAGATTGAAACTGCGCTTGTTCGGATCAAAAATACGAATCACGATTTTTTCCCCCCGCAACACAGAGCCCTGCAAACTCCCTCGCACAACCGGAAAAAACGACATGCGCAATTCGACGCCACCTGAGGTGGTGTCCATCTGGGCGTGACCCTCTTGAGGGCGATCGGACTCGTAACTGATCAGATTGGCCATGACCTTCAAACGGCCACTGAGCTTTTCACTCAACTCCAACGGCAAGTGCAGCAACTCCTGCAGCACCCCGTTCAATCGAACGCGAACCGCGAGACTGGTATCCCACGGTTCCAGATGTATATCACTGGACCCCGCATCGATGGCATCCTGGATCATCATGTCAACAAGTTGGGCAATCTCCGCCTGAGCTGGGTCAGAAAGACTGTCCAGGTATTGGGTGGCTCGATTCATAAGGTTTTGTGGGATTAATGACTCAAAGATAGCGGTGACTCAATGCATTTTACACAAGGGGGTCATGACTTGAATGCATTGCTTGTAGTTGATCGGGAATGGTTTGTGCATCCGATTGCGGTATATTTTGAAAATCCGGGTTGAAACCCAAGCAAGGTTTGGCATGATTCTCCCTGAAGAAGTTTGAATTATGAGTGAAACAAGTCCTTCCCTGAATATCGTTGCTTATCTGAAACCTTCCTGCGGCTGGAGCCAGGGGGTTCGAGCCATCATGCGAAAGTATCAACTCGCCTTCGAAGATAGGGACATCATCAATGATCCTTCCCAGCGCCAGGAGATGATCGAGAAGAGTGGCCAGATGCTCAGTCCATGCGTGGAAATCAATGGTCACATGCTGGCCGATGTCAGTGGCGAGGAAGTGGAAGCCTACATGTTGGCCAACGGCATGGTAGCTCCATCCTCGGTGCAGCCAGATGCCCCTATCAATGCACCTTGCCCAGATGAAATGCCACAGGCTCAGCGCATGCAATTTGGGTCTTGAGATGAACTAGCTTCATCACCCATCAAATCAAAAAAAGGCTCCCAATTGGGGGCCTTTTTTGTAGGCCCGCTCATCCGGACAGCAAGAAGCTGCCCACTTCCACTCCAGCCACTTCGACAATGGGTTGCCGAAAAATTGGGGTTAGACGATGAATGTCTCACCCCTTTGGACAGGATGACGCGCATGAAATCCTTTTCTCAACACGAAATTGATCTGAGGTGGATGAGCGGTGGCAGGCGCATCCGAATCGTTGGAACAAGCCCTACGATCATGCTTTCCATCAATGATGTTTTCCAAGGCTGGTTTGCCAACCCGAAGGGAGCTTGCGACGCCTTGGATCACTCGATTTGCCTATCGAACATCAGGACTGCCCGAGGCACTCATGAGACCCGAAGCCAGAGAGACCCCACCGCATGATTGCCACCAGCTCATCCGGAAGGTAGGCTTCTTGCCATGAGGTTTTTCTCTCACTCCAAGTATTCCAAGCACGTTACTCAAGGAAGGAAACCCTGGGCCGCCTTCACCCGTTTTCTATGTTTTCAAGGGTCTTGCCTTTTTCTGGCCACCAGCTTGGGGGCTCAATGGGGAGAACCTAAATTTCGGCAGTTGGAAGAAATCCTACCGACCCCCAATGCATACCGAACCGCTTCAGGGGCACCGGGAGAATCCTACTGGCAGCAAAAAGCCGATTACGACATCAAGGTGGAGCTCGATGACGAGCTTCAACGCATCGTGGGTTCTGAGGTGATCCACTACCAGAACAACAGCCCGGATGACCTCGATTATCTCTGGATCCAAATTGATGCGAATCTTTTCGCCAAGGACTCCGATGGCCATCTCACTGAATTGGCTCCTGATTTGGAAGGCTTGAAGTTCCGATCTCTCAGGGCCCTGCTTGAAAGGGAATCGTTCGAAGGGCACGCAACCATTCACAGTGTGAAGGATGCCACCGGACAGACGTTGGAGCATCAGGTGATCAAAACCATGATGCGTATCGCCCTGCCCACCCCACTTCGCGCAGGCGAATCCATGCGTTTTTCCATAGCCTGGTCCTATAACATCATTGACGCACAACTCATACGGGCTCGAAGTGGCTATGAATTTTTCGCTGAGGATGGAAATTTCATCTACGAAATGGCTCAATGGTTTCCCCGTATGGCAGCCTACACCGACGATCGCGGCTGGCATCACAAACAGTTCCTGGGGAGTGGTGAATTCACTCTCGAGTTTGGAGACTATGAAGTTGCCATCACGGTTCCCAACGACCACATCGTCGCAGCCACCGGAACCCTTCAAAACAAGGAAGAGGTCCTGAGTCCGCTACAGCTGGAAAGACTCCAGGAGGCTTCAGGGAGGCGGACACCCACTTTCATCGTGACACCGGAAGAAGCGAAGACCAATGAGACCACACCAGCTACCGGCAAAAAAACATGGGTCTTCCAGGCAGAAAACGTCCGCGATTTTGCTTTTGCTTCTTCACGCAAATTCATCTGGGATGCCATGGGCCACACCAGCGGAGATCAGGAGGTCATGGCCATGTCCTTTTACCCCAACGAAGCAGAACCGCTGTGGAGTCGTTATTCCACACACGCCGTTGCTCACACGATGGAAGTGTACTCAAGGCATTCTTTTGACTACCCCTACCCGGTAGCCATTTCGGTCAATGGACCGGTTGGAGGCATGGAATATCCCATGATCTGCTTCAACGCGCCTCGCCCCCTGCCCGATGGCACCTATTGGGGCATTCCCAAAAGCAGGGAGCAATGGATGCATTCCAAATATGGGTTGATTTCTGTCATCATCCACGAGGTCGGGCACAACTACTTTCCCATGATTGTCAATAACGATGAAAGGCAATGGACCTGGATGGATGAAGGCCTCAACACCTTTCTGCAGTATCTTGCGGAGCAGGAGTGGGAAGAAGATTATCCATCGAATCGAGGAGAACCCAAAAAGATGGTGAGCTACATGACCTCCCCCAATCAGGTGCCCATCATGAGTAATTCTGAATCGATTCTACAGTTTGGCAACAACGCCTACGGAAAACCTGCTACCGCCCTGAACATCCTCAGGGAGACCATTCTTGGTCGTGAACTTTTTGACTTTGCCTTTCGTACCTATTCCCAGCGATGGCAGTTCAAACGCCCTCAACCGGCGGACCTTTTCCGAACCCTTGAAGATGCCTCCGGGATCGATCTGGACTGGTTTTGGCGCGGTTGGTTTTATTCGACGGATCATGTCGATCTGGCCATTACTCAACTCACAGAATACCAACTCGACACGTTGGATCCCATCATCGACAACCAGCGTCGCAAACAGGAGCGCGACAAGGAACCTCGAACCATCAGCGAGCTCCGAAACGACGACCTTAAGCGACTGGTGGATCGCTACCCCGAATTGGTTGATTTTTACAATGACTATGACCCTCTGGATGTCCTTGAGGAAGATCGGGAGAAAAGCCAGGAGACTCTCGAAAAGCTGAATCCCAAGGACCGCGATTTGCTGAAACTGGAACACCACTTTTATGTCGTCGAAGTGGAGAACATCGGTGGACTGGTCATGCCGGTGATTCTGGAAATTGAGTATTTCAATGGGAACCGAGAAACCCGTCATTACCCCGCTGAAATCTGGAGACGAGACAGTCAATCGGTTCGTAAATTGCTCATCACGACCGAACCCATCCGTAACCTTCGGCTGGATCCTCACCTTCAGACCGCGGACAGCAATCTGGCAAACAACCAGTTTCCTCCCAAAATTGGTTCGGCACGCTTTGAACTCTCATCTGAGAAAGAAGAAAAGAACCCCATGCAAAAGGCTGGGCATGGAAAAGAGGCAACCGAGGAAACGCCCTGAGCCCTATTATGACTCCACACATGCAGGCGTTAACGTTACGTTTTCTGCTGAACTTCTGGGCGCTGATGGCCATCGCGTGGACTTGCCACGCTGAATCTGAAACACCTCCAGCCATGACTCTTGAAGACGTCGATGGACGCAAAAGGGATATTCCCACCAAGTCTGGGAAATGGCAGGTCTGGGTCATTGGTAGTCGAGATTCTGCCAAAGATTCCGCCGCTTGGGGTCAGGCAGTGGAAGCAGGTTTCAAAAACCAGTTGGACATTGTTTCCATCGCTGAAATCTCAGGAATCCCCAAACTGCTGCGTTCATGGGTTCGGGGTAAAGTGGCACGCGAACACGGGCGTTTTATCCTCATCGACTGGGAAGGAACGCTACGCAAGCGTCTTTCGCTTGAAGGGCCCTTTCCCCATCTCATCGTGTGGGATCCCCACGGAGAAAGGTGCTTGCAGGCACACGGAGCGTATAGCTCAGAAAAATGGCTTCACCTGAAGCAGAAACTGGAAGAACTGAACCCCTCTTCCTGAAATCTCCTGACCCACGGGTCAGCCCCTCAACAGAGCACACCGAAGTCAGGTCTATGAGCCCAAGACTTGCGTGAGGCTTCGACGGAGAGTGCGCACCATGCGCCGTATTTGCCCAGGGCTACAACAATAAGGCGGCATCAGCACAATCACATCTCCAATGGGTCGTGTCAGCACGCCATGCAAAGCCATGGCCTCACACACCCGTTGCCCCACCCTTTGGTTAGAGCCCCAAGCCTCTTTGGTCTTCCAGTTTTTGACCAGTTCAACCCCTACCACCGTACCCGTTTGGCGAATATCTCCCACATGTGGCGAGCCCCATAGAGAGTCACAGGCCTCTGCCAGGGTTTTCGACAAGCTTTTGCGCCATCGCAGATCGTGAAGATCCTTCAACATACGAAGGCTTTCCAAGCTTGCCGCAGCGCCCAGCTGATTTCCAGTGAAGCTGTGGCCGTGGTAGAAGGTTTTACCTGAAGCGTACGACCCCAGGAAGCTGCGAAAAATATCATCCGTGACCAAGGTTGCTGCCATGGGCAGGTAGCCGCCACTCATCCCTTTGGCCAGGCAGAGAAAATCAGCCTGCACCCCTTCACCATGGGAGGCAAACATGGGGCCCGTTCGACCAAAACCAGTCATGACCTCATCAAAAATGAGCGGGATACCTGCTTGCCGAGCCAATCGACCCACTCGCTTCAACCAGCCTTCGGGTTGCACCACCATACCTGCCACTCCCTGAACCACGGGTTCTACCACCCAACCTGCGTATGCCTGCCCTTTGCTCTGAGCTTGTTCCAAGGTTCGCTCAACCGTCTGTACGCACTCCCATTGACAGCGCCGGTGCAAACGGGCATCCCCTCGCTCTGCTTTGGCCCGATTGAATGGGCATCGATAGCAATAAGGCGACATCACCTTGTCGGTGCGAAAGAGGAGTCGATCGTATGCGCGGTGAAAGAGAGGCACTTGCCCCAGACTCACGGCCCCCACCGTATCTCCATGGTAAGCCTGATCCAGCGAAAGAAATCGCGGATGCTTGGAAATACCACGACGCATCGCGTGTTCATAGGCCATCTTGAGGGCCGTCTCCAAGGCGGTCGAGCCATCATCCGAAAAGAACACCTTTCGAAGTTTAGGATTTGTTAAAGAGGAAGAGGACCGAGGCCACAAGCTTGGATGATTGGCCACCTTGATCAGCTGTTCGGCCAAAAGCGAGGCCGGTTCGTTGGCCAGACCCAGGGCAGAAGAATGGCTGATGCGTGCCAGCTGCCTACGAATCGATCGATTGATGCGAGGATGCGTGTGCCCGTGCAGATTGGTCCATATCGAAGCATTGGCATCCAGATACGACTTGCCGTGCTGATCGCGTAACAGGGCGCCCTTGCCCGAAGTAATGACCAAAGGCTCCTGTTGACTCCACTCCTGCATTTGAGTGAAAGGGTGCCAGACATACTGAAGATCTTTTTGAGCCAGTGGATTCATGACGGGGAACAGTAAGATGCAGAGGTTTCCACCAATCGAGCCGCAAGGTCCTCGACCACATGGGGTGAGTGAGCGGCGCTCAAGGAGACTCGCAAACGAGCGGCATTCCGAGAGACGGTAGGATATCGAATGGCTGGGACCCAGAAGCCATGCTCGGCCAGGCTGTTGGAAAGATCCAGCGAACCTTGAGTGGAACCTGCCATCCAGGCCATGATCGGCGTCGCAAGCTCACCAGGATAGAGCCATCCCATGTCTCCGTCCTGAGCCCTCCCCGATTGCCATTTGGGAGGGATGGCCCCCTGAAGGGTCCTGATATTCAGATGCAGGCGCTCACGTTGTCGCTGCCCTTCCTGGGTTTGAAGGAGCTCCACTGCCGCCAGGGCAGCGCCACAAACCACTGGTGAAGGGGCCGTTGAAAAAACCAGAGATCGGGCTCGATGCTTCAAATATTCGATGAGGTGGAAGGAACCGGCAATGAAACCTCCCGAGGCTCCCAGTGCCTTTCCCATCGTGCCCATCTGAATTTCGATGCGATCCTGCATCCCAAGCTCATGCACCCAACCAGCTCCATGAGGACCAAAGATACCCGTGGCATGAGCCTCATCCACCATGAGCCATGCTTCATACCGATCCTTGAGCTCAACGATGGAAGGGATCGGCGCGGCATCCCCATCCATGGAGTAGACGGACTCGACCACCACACCGATACGACCGCGCTCGGAAGCTGGTCGCTTCGCCATGGTTTCACGAGCCCAGGCCAACCGCTTTTCAAGCTGTTCCAAGTGATTGTGAGCAAAAACTCTGAGAGTCGCCTGGCTCATGCGCGCTGCATCGATCAGGCACGCGTGACACAGCTTATCCAAAATAAGAATATCTTGAGGCCCAGCAAGGGCCGTCAGGGTGCCCAACGCTGCGGCGTATCCCGAATTAAAAACGAGCGTTGCCTCGCATTGTTTCCATTGTGCCAGAGAAGTTTGCAACGCTCTCATGGGCTCCAGGCAACCGGTGATAAGTGGCGAAGCGCCCGACCCGGTTCCGTAAGTGTCCAGGGTTTCCCTGGCTCGCTGTTGAATCGTCGGATGCGCAGCCAGTCCCAGGTAGTCATTGGAAGAGAAATTCTCGTAGGATTTTCCTTCGAGAGATAGACGGGGACCTTGTGGACCCACCACGGGTCGCATCCAACGCTTGAGACCTTGCGCTTCGAACGATGCCACTTCCCGAGCACAAAAGGCTTCCAGGGAAAGTGAGGAGGATGGGCTCATGTGGTCAGATGGAGGGCTCATGATCCTGAAGCTTCCTCTTTTTTGGGCGCTTCGGTGATACGCACCTGACTCACACGGTATTGTTCCATCTGCAAGACTTCCATCCGCAACCCTCCCCAGGGAACCCAGTCCCCCTCCTTGGGAAGGCGTCCCAGCAGCACGGCTACCAAACCGCCCAAGGTATGGTAGCGGCCGGGAGGCGGAGCGGGCACAGTGGCGGGGGAGAGCGCTTCCAGGGTCTCCTCAATCGTCAACATGCCATCCATGACCCAGTCGCCGTTGGAATCCCGATAGGTTTGCGGAGCTGCATCGACAGGTTGTTTGGACAGGAAGCGGCCAGCAATGCACTCCATCAGATCCATCATCGAAACCACCCCTGTGGTTTCTCCGTATTCATCCACCACAAGGGCTGCGTGCCACTGACTCTTCTTGAGAGCCTCGAGCAGCTTCACGGCATGACTATGCTCAGGAACCACCAGGGTCGACCGTGCCAGGGTGAGCAGCGAAGCAGGTTCTGCGCAATGCGACCGCTCCCACAAATCCCGAAGACTTACCAGACCCAAGACTTTTTCGGTTGCCTCATCCCTCAAAGGAAAAAACATCCGATGCGAACCCTGGATCTTGGAGGCGACCACCTCTGGAGAATCATCACTCATCAGGTTGGGCACAGCCATGACCGGTGACATGATATCTCGAACCCTGGTAGCATCCAAACGCATCACCCTGGACACCAATTCAATTTCTGCATGATGAAAGACACCGGCATGGCTGCCCTGTTCCACCATCAATCGGATATCATCCTCCGAAACCTGTGCTTCACTTTGGCGCTTCACCCCCAGCACGCGTAGCATTTGCTCGGTCATCCAACCGACCACATAGACAAAGGGACTGGCCCAACGACTCAAGAGGTGCATGGCGGGAGCCAGCCAGGAAGCCAGCCGCTCACCATGAGCCAGGGCAAGGCGCTTGGGAACCAATTCCCCGAAAACAAGGGACGCCAGAGTGATGAAAACCACCACCAAACCAAAACCCAAACGATCGGCATGATCGACCAATCCGGGAAGACGCCGAAACACTTCGGAGAGATTGCGTGCCAAGGTCGCTCCTCCAAAGGCACCCGCGAGAATACCTATCAAGGTGATGCCAAATTGGATCGTCGATAAAAACCGGTTGGGAGATGCCGCCAGATCCAATGCAATCCTGGCACCCCGGTCACCTTGACGAGCCCATTGACGCAGGCGCGACTTGCGCGCCGAAACAATGGCCATCTCTGCCATCGCAAAGATACCATTGGCGGCGATCAAAATAACAAGTATGAGAAGTTCCAATCCCAGTGTGCCACTCACGAGTGTTTCCTCCTGCCATGGATCGATCCCTCAGGGAGGGCATTTGATTTTCCAACCGCCCAAGGCTACACTCGCTCTGTGATCAGGAACATCATTTTCGACTGGTGTGGCACCATCATGGATGACCTTCCAGCCGTCTGGAAGGCCACATGCCATGTGTTTGAGAAGGCAGGCGTGCCCCCGCTGACTTTGGAAGGCTTCCGTGAACGTTTCGAATTACCCTTTGTCGGCTTCTACAAATCCCACATTCCCGATATCCCGATCGAGCAACTAGAGGCTTGGTTTCATGAAGCCTTCAGCGCCGAGCAAGACTCTGTGCGCCCCCTGAACCACGCAGCGGAATTTCTCGACTACTGTCAAAAGATGGAGCTGCGCTGCTTTGTGCTCAGCGCCATTCACCCCAGACATTTTGAGCAACATTTGGCACAAACTGGGTTTGCTTCCTACTTCGAACAAACCTACACCGGGATCTGGGACAAGCGGGATGAAATCCATGCGCTTATGGAGAGACACACATTGAATCCTGAAGAAACCCTTTATATTGGAGATATGGAGCATGATGTCGAAACCGCGCATCATGCCGGAATACCAGCTTGTGCGGTCTTGACCGGGTTCAAAGGACTGGAGGCCCTGCGTCAAACGAACCCTGAACTACTGGTTGAACACCTGGGAGAATTGCGCGAGAGGATGGTTTCTTCCCAACTCGACCCAATCGCTTCGATGAACCCCTCACAGAACCACTTTCCCATTCCAACGGTCGGAGCACTGATCCATGATCACCAGGGTAGAGTTCTCATGATTCAAACCCACAAGTGGTCCGACAAATGGGGTATTCCAGGAGGTAAGATCAAGAATGGGGAGACAGCTCTCGCTGCTTTACACCGTGAAATTGAAGAGGAAACAGCGTTGTCCATTGAAGCCATCGAATGGGTCATGGTCCAAGATGCCATTGAACCACCGGAATTCTATCGCAAGGCACATTTTCTCCTCCTCAACTACACCTGCCGATGCACTTCAGCCGAACCAGAGGTCCAATTGAATGAGGAGGCGCAATATTATCGGTGGGTCAAACCTTGTGACGCCCTGAACATGGATCTCAATCAACCCACTCGCACTTTGTTGGAACAAGTCATCCAATCACCGTTTCACCCCACCCAGGAGATACCACATTGAAAGACACCATCATCATTGAAGCGCTGGAAGTTCAATTTCGTGTCGGGGTGCCCGATGAGGAGCGCCGCCATCCTCAAAAGCTCTTGATCAGCCTTTATCTTGAAAAAGATTTTCGCCCAGCCGCAGACCGGGATGAGGTAGCCTTGACCGTCGACTATGACGCACTCACCCGCCAGTTGATTGCGTGGGGTGAACACCGGGAATGGAAACTGATCGAAACCTTAGCCACTGATCTAGCGCAATGGGTATTGGCTTCCTATGCTGTTGAAAAAATCAGAGTGGAAATCAAGAAGTTCATCCTACCCCACACCCAATATGTGGGTGTGTGCATTGAGCGCAAAGCCCCCTGATCGGCCGGAATCATCAAGGCCCCAGAAGATTCCAATTGGCTCAAAACCATCATGGATTGGCAAGCTCGGCAGCGAGCATGGCCTCCATTTCAGCCACCTTCTGAGGCTCGAAGGCGTAGAGATTGACCAGCTCTCCCGGATCCCTTCCCAAGTGGTAGAGTTGTCCAGCTGGATCTCCTTGCCGAGCGGGAAGGTTGGCAGGCTTGGAAAACCCGCCCGATCCCAATCCTTGAATCAGTTTCCAAGGCCCATCGCGGAAGGTCATCTTGCCATTGCCCGAAGCCAAAGCCAGGGTCTGACGCAGGGAACGCGTCTCTGCGGACTCACCCACCAAAACAGAATGGAAGCTTCTCCCGTCAGGAGCCGCAGCTTCAGGAAGCGGTTGCTCCACAACCGAGGCCAGGGTCGGTAGGACATCGGTAAAACTTATCAACTGATGGGTCGTACTCCCCGCGGCCACGTGACCGGGCCATCGAATCAGGAAGGGCACACGGTGCCCCGCCTCCCAGGCATCGGCTTTCATGCCACGAAGCCCACCCGAGGAATCGTGGCCTAGACGATTCACGTCTTCCTCATACCAAACCGGCCCGTTGTCCGAACTGAAAATCACCAGGGTATCCTCCGTCATTCCAGCATCCTCCAAAGCTTGGAGCACCTCTCCCACCATGTGATCGACCATCATGGTGAAATCTCCATACATGCCGGCCGCACTTTTTCCCACAAAGGAAGGCGATGGCAACCAGGGGGTGTGAGGAGCCGGGTAGGCTAGATAAAGGAACAAGGATTCTTCGGAGGCAATGGCTGAATGACGATGGATCACCTGGATGGCTTCCCGGGTAAACCGTGGGAGAACATCTTTCAGCTCCAGCCCTGGAGCAATGCCTCCCTCCCGCCAGAAGGCACCCTGAATGGGCGACCAGTCTTCGGACTGATTGGCGTCAATATGACTGGTGGGAGGTACGACGACGCGATCCTGCCGGATATAGAAATACGGAGGGATATCCGTTGAGGCACGGATGCCGAAATAGTGATCAAAACCTCGATCGATGGGCCCCCCTCCCAGGCGTCGATCATAGCCCTTCTCATCAAACCCCAAATGCCACTTACCCACCATGGCAGTGTGATAGCCATGCTGTTTGAGGAATCCTGGCAGTGTGAGCTGTGAGGTATCGATGGTGGCCCGAGTTCGCCAGGCACCAGGCTGGGCGCGAAAGGGATACTGACCCGTCATCAATCCGTATCGAGACACGTGGCATAAAGGACCGGCCGCATGGGCATCGGTAAAACGCATGCCACTCTCGGCCAGACCATTGATGTGTGGCGTCTCTATCTTGGAGTGTCGATTGTAACAGGCAAGATCCCCATAGCCCATGTCGTCCACCAATAGGAGGAGCACATGCGGCATCTTCGCCAGCAAGGACGGGCTGGCCATCCAAACAACCGCGAAAATGGAGAGAAGAACGCTAACAGCTCGGAATCGGGTGGACATGGAGGGCATTAAACCATCCAATGCCAAAATGAAAAGGGATACTTGGCGGTCCGCCCGTGGAGCCTTTTCAGACCTTGGCCGCTGAGCGAGTTTCTTCGAGCATGAGCTGGGGCTGCGAATGAGACTCTTCGGAGAGGATCAAAGTGAAAAAGAAAGTGGTTCCCTTCCCCAGCTGACTCTCAACCCACACTCGCCCTCCCAATGTCTGGGCAATGTGCTTGACGATGGAGAGCCCCAGTCCGGTGCCACCCTGTGCCCTCGAACGGGCCTTATCGACTCGGAAGAACCGCTCGAAGATACGATCCAAAGCCTCGGGTGGAATCCCGGGGCCATCGTCCTTGACACTCACACAGATCTGGCCATTGCCATTGAAAGAGCCACGCACCTCAACGCAACCATCGGTGCTGCCATATTTGATGGCATTGTCCACGAGATTGATGATCATTTGTTCGAGGAGACCTGGGTCCGCCTTAACCTTGATGGCATCGGGAATGTCGATTTTCAAGGTGACTCCTTTGACACGGGCGGCCCTCTCCATGTCATTCA
>Ga0208624_1001138_pt1 | contig 12881 bp, 9 predicted proteins | sample Knorr_S23_td_DCM_FD_185607 | JGI IMG/M metagenome (GOLD analysis project Ga0208624, IMG submission 185607) | Marine microbial communities from Southern Atlantic Ocean transect - Knorr_S23_td_DCM_ad_71m_LV_A (SPAdes) (version 2) | ecosystem: Environmental > Aquatic > Marine > Oceanic | place...
ATTTTTTTTTCGGCAAGTCTACTGGAATGATATGCTCTGTCTTAGCATTAGAATTGTATTTTGCCTTATAGTCATAAAATTTTCTTTTTGGCTTAAGTTCAATTGCTCCGAGTTTCTTCTTTCCAATTATAGCTGATTGAATTTCTCTCCCAGGAATAAATTGTTCTATCAATATTTTTTTATAATCTTTTAATAATTTTATGTTTCTGGATAAATTATTCTTAGTACAAATATAAACATTTACACTAGAACCTTCATTAATTGGTTTAATTACAACAGGAAAGTTCAACTTTTTTTTTACTAAACTTATAAGTTCTTTATTAGTTTTATTAAAAGTAAAAATGAAATATTTAGGTGTTAAAATTTTATTTTTAATAAAAATTTTTTTGGAAATTTCTTTATCCATTGCCTTAGCAGAGGCAATTACACCTGAATGGGTATAAGGTATACCTATTGTCTCAAGGATTGTTTGTATATATCCATCTTCTCCAAACTGCCCATGTAGAGCATTAAAAATGAAGTGAGGTTTGAAACTTTTTGTTACAGATATTAAATCTTTGTCTGGCTCGCATATTTTTACTTTATAATCATTTTTTTTTAGTTCTTTAGCAACCTGTCTTCCTGTCTCCAAGCTGATAATTCTTTCCTTAGAAATACCACCTGAGATTATCAAAATTTTTTTTTTCAATTTATTCTAATATTTTAATTTCTTTATCTAATTTTATACCAGTTTTTTCTAGAACTTTTTTAGAGACAAAATCAATTAATTTTTTCATATCATTGAACGTTGCATTACCCTTATTTACAAAAAAGTTTGAATGTTTTTCTGAGATATGTGCATCACCAAACTTAGTATCAATAGAAACTGATTCTCTTATCAACTCCCAAACTTTTTTATTCGTTTGATTTATTGGATTTTTAAAAGTGCTTCCACCAGTTTTAATTCTCATCGGTTGATTTTTTTCTTTTAAAGATTTCATTTTTATTACTTCACTATTTACTTTGTTGAAAGTACTTTTAACTCCTTTGAAAGAAGCACTTAAAAAAATCAGATCGTCAGATAAATCATTTTTTCTATAATCAAAATTTATCTCTTTTGATGGAATTGTTATTAAATTCCCTTTTTGATCTATAGCTTGAATTGAAAGAAGAATATCTTTAAATTCCTTTCCAAAACATCCAGCGTTCATCTTAATTCCCCCACCAATAGATCCTGGGATACATGATAAAAACTCAAATCCACTCAAATTATTTTCAGCAGCAAAACTAGATAGGCTATTATCTAAAACGCCACTTCCAGAAATTATTACGTCCTCTCTTAATAAAGATATTCTATTAAAATTTTTACTAAGTTTTATTACGACTCCATCAAAAATATTATCTGAGATTAAGGTGTTTGATCCTGCGCCAATGATAAAGATTTTTTCCTTATTATCGAGTAATTTGAGAAATTTAACTAAATCTTTTAAATTTTCCGCCTTATAAAAAACTTTGGACTTTCCTCCAATATTAAACCAACTTTTTTTTTTTAAATCTTGATCGTAAATTACATTTTTATCAAAGTCTTTTAACAAATCTTTAAGTTGATGTATCTGCATTACATTAATTCAGGTAATTTTTTCATCCAATTTGAGATTGTACCAGCACCCATTCCTATGACGATTTTATTTCCATAAATATTTTGTTTGAGAAATTTTGCTAATTCAATATTATTTTTAATCATAAATAGTTTTACTTTTGAATTTTTAATTATTTCTTTTGCAAAATCATTATAATGAAAACCTAATTTAATTTTTTCTCCCGCTGTAAAAATGGGACATAATATAATTGTGTCTGCATCTCTGAAACAGTGAGTAAATTCATTTCTTAAATCTTTTAATCTTGATATTCTATGTGGTTGAAAAACACAGACTTTTTCACACTTATCAAAAACTTTTTTTACTCCCTCTAAAACAGATTTTATCTCAGTAGGATGATGTGCATAATCATCATAAAAATCAACTCCGTTAAATGTAAATATCTTATTAAATCTACGCTGGACACCTTTAAAGTTTTTCAGACCTTTTTTAATATTAGACACTGGAATTCCTACAGTAAGAGCAACTGCAATTGCTGCTGTAGAGTTTCTTATATTATGAACACCTAATAATGGGATCTGAAAGTTTTTTAAGATTGTTCTTTTTTTATTTGGTAAATTTATAGATAAATCAAATTTTGAGAAAAGTTTGTTTTGAATTATATTTTTGATAAGAAAATTAGCATTAGACTTGATTCCATATGTAAAAAAATTTTTATTTTTAATATCTTTACTTAATTCATTGTTAATTTTATCATCAATACAAATAAAAGTTTTTCCAAATGATGGAACTTTTTTTATAAAGTGTAGAAAATGATTTTTTAAATCCTTCATTGATTTATAAAAATCCATGTGTTCTCTATCTATGTTTGTAATAATTGAGTATGTTGGAGAAATATGAATAAAACTTCCATCTGACTCATCTGCCTCTAATATAGACCAGTCACTCTTACCTAATTTTGCAGTGCTCTTTATCGAATTTATTATGCCTCCATTGATTATTGTAGGATCTAACTTTGTATTTTCAAAAATAGAACTTACTAAAGATGTCGTTGTTGTTTTGCCGTGAGATCCAACTACGACAATATTTTTCATTAAAGAAACAAGATTTGCTAACATCTTCCCTCTTTTAATTACTGGTAATTTTTTTCTTTTAGCTTCTAGTAATTCTGGATTACTTTTTTTTATCGCAGAGGAAGTCACTACAATTGTAACATCTTTTATATTTTGTTTTTTTTGACCAATAAAAATTCTAACACCCTGTTTTTTTAATTTTTCGATATTTTTGTTCTTATTGGTATCGCTACCTTGAATTTGAAAACCTTTTGCCTTCATAATCAATGCAAGACCACTCATACCTATTCCACCAATACCTATAAAATGGATAATCTCTTTTTTAGCTAATTCAATTTTCATTTATAATTTCTAATATTTTTTGATTTATATTATTCCATGAGTTTTGGGAATTACGTTTTTCTAAGTTATTTTTTTTTATATTATATTCGGACTTATTCATAATTATATGATTTAAAAATTTTTCTAAATTAACGTCATTAAAGTCTTTTTGATTCATAATCCAGCAGCAACCTAAATTTTGATAAAAATTTGCGTTTTCAAATTGATGATTATCTTTTGCTGAAACTAAAGGGATTGTTAGGAACGGTTTATTCATGATTGATAATTCTGCTAAGGTAGATGCACCAGCACGCGTAATACATAGGTCTGATTGATTTATCAAATCTGCCAAATTTTCCTCAAAATCAAAAATGGTATTTTCAATTTTAGCTTCATCATAAATACTTCTTAATTGATCAGTATTACTTTTATGAGTTTGTTGAATGATTTTAATTTTATTTTTTTTCGACAAATTAACGATTACATTTTTTACCACATTGTCAAAAATCTTTGCTCCTTGACTGCCACCAACAACCAAAAGACAGAATGCTTTATTTTCTGTTTTAATTTCTCTTTTTTCATAAAAATTTTTTTTAACTAGTGGAGTTATTATTTGAATTTTATGTTTAAGTTTTTCAGGAAAGTTTTTTAAGCTTTCTGTATAAGTAAAAATTTTTTTACAAAAACCTAAAAAGAGTCTGTTTGCTCTACCTAAAACAATATTGGGTTCAAGTAGGTATATCTTTATTCCTAATAATTTTGCACCAAAACAAACAGGTAATGACATATATCCTCCTGTTGAAAAAACAATATTAATCTTATTTTTTTTTAATAATAAAACTGTTTTAATCACCAAATAAATTACTTGGAATATTTTAAATATAAAAAATATATTAAGATTTAATTTAGGAGTATTTATCAAAATAATATCATTTTTTTCATCATCTAGATATTTCAGCCCTCTTGAGTCAGTAGAAATAAAAACATTAAAATTTGAATGCAAATGTTCACTTAGAATTTTTGCTGGTACTACATGTCCCCCTGATCCTCCTGTTGAAATTAATATATTTTTCATTCAATTATTTTTCTTTTTGTTAAATTCAAAATTATACCGGACATAATTGAAATACTTATAATCGATGATCCTCCATAACTTAAAAATGGTAAAGTCATTCCTGTAGTTGGGAATAATCTAATATTTACTCCTATATGAATCATTGCTTGCATGAGTATTAAGCTAATAGATCTGGTTAGGATTAGTTTGATCTTTTTGTCATTTTCTTTGTAAACTTTTTTCAGAACTGAAAATATTAATACAAGGTAAGTCAATAAAATTAACATTATGAAGATTACTCCAAACTCTTCCGAAATTACTGAAATAATGTAATCTGTATGAGCTTCAGGAACTCTGTTTTTTAATGTTCCCTCTCCAATGCCTTTTCCAAAAAAACCTCCACTTATTATAGCTTCTAATGCTTTATCTGATTGAAAGTTATGAGTACCCATTTCAGGATTAAAAAAAGAAAATAATCTATCTTTTATGTATTTAAATTGTGGAAGGTAACTAATGATAGATGCTATCGTGGCTAGAGAGATAAAAAAAACTAAGCTCAAAAAAAATATACTAATACCAGAAATAAAAATCAAAACTAACCAACTAAAACAGATTAAAAGAGTTTGGCCAATATCTGGTTGAAGTATCAAAAGACTCGATATCAATATAGTTAACAAAAAAGATAAGAAGTATTTCAAATTAAAATTAGTATATTTTTGAGAGCAAATTATCATACTCATTATCACTATTAAAAAAGGCTTTACAAACTCAATAGGTTGTATTCTTGGCAAGACCAACAAATCAATCCATCTCTTGGAACCCTTAATCTCTACTCCAATTATAGGAACCAGGAATAACAAAACTAATGATAAACAGAAAAATATTAGTGAAATTCTATAAATTTCTTTTTCAGGTATAAAAGATAAAATAAAAATTAAAAAAAAGCCAAAAAAAACAAAAACTGTATGTTTAAAAAAAAAGAAATAAGTATTCGTATCTAATTTATCAGATGCAATTAGGGAAGTTGATACTAATGAGAAGAATAAACCCGCCAAAAATAAAATTAAGATCAATGATAGAATAGGTTTATCAATACTTTTCCACCATTGATAAAAAGAAATATAACTAAATAATTTTTCTTTCATTAATATATCTTTTTATCAACTTATTAAAATATGAACCTCTTTCCTCAAAATTTTTAAAACTATCAAATGATGCAGAGGCTGGACTAAATAAGATTGTATTATTTGAGTTTTTCTTTTTATGAATATTCTTAAAAATTGCTGATACTGCAAGATTTAAATTTTTAAAACTTTTAAGTTCCGCATTTTTCTTTAAATCTTTTGAAAATTTTTTAAAGTTTTTACCAAAGACATAAATCTTAATATTTCTAAAATATTTTTTTGATAACGATATTTTGTCATCTTTTTTTGGAATACCACCAATTAACCAATGAATATTCTTGTACATTTCTAATAATTCTTTTGAAGAAGAATAACTTGTTGATTTAGAATCATTAATGATGATTAATTTATTTTTGTTATAAATAATTTTCTGCCTATAATTCAATCCTTTGAATTTATTTACGCTTTCTAATAATTTATTTGATTTTACATTAAATTTTTTTATCATTTCTAAAACAAATGAGAGATTTGCTTGATTTGATCTTGATAAAAAATATTTGTTTCTAATTTTTTTCAAAATTAGATTGTTCAATTTTGTATCTACATTTACCAGTTTTAATTTAGGCTTTATTGTTTTAATTCTTTTTTGAATTAAATGATCATTTTTATTTACAAATCCAATTGCTCCTCTTTTTCGATTATTAAAAATTTTAAATTTCGCCTCTATATAATTTTTTAAATTACCATGTCTCTCCAAATGATCTGGCGCAATATTAAGGATAGCGGCAAATTTTGATGAAAAAATTTTACTATATTCTAATTGGTAGGATGAAGCCTCAATAACGAAAATTGTTTTTTTTGAGATCTTATTTATAGATAGTATTGGTGTACCAATATTCCCTGCTAATCTTACGTCTTTTTTTTGATCTTTTAAGATATCATATAGAAGTTTGCATGTGGTGGACTTTCCGTTTGTGCCAGTTATTGTTAATGAGACATTTTTATAAAATGAGTAAAAAACATCTAGATCTGTATAGATATTCTTATTTTTTTTTCTAAGTAAATTTTTTAACTTACATTTTTTTATATCAATTCCTGGGCTTAATATAATTATATCAAATTTGGTTTTTAATAATTTTTTAAAATTGAGAGTTTTTTTTTTAATCGACTTATTTATTTTAAGATTTGGGTTATCATCAAATAAATAAACATCATTTTTATTTCTTAAAAAATTGAATGACGAAAGTCCACTTTTTCCTAATCCATAAATTAAGATTTTTTTATTAAAGAAAATTTGTGAATTATCACTCATTATCTTAGTTTTAATGTAGCAAGTCCTATCATTGCTAAAATAATAGAAATTATCCAAAATCTAATTACAACTGTTGATTCAGGCCAACCTTTCTTCTCAAAATGATGATGGATTGGTGCCATTTTAAAAACTCTTTTACCAGTAAGTTTAAATGATATTACTTGCACAATCACTGAAACTGCTTCAAGAACAAATAAACCTCCAGTAATTGCTAAAACTATTTCATGTTTTGTTATTATACCAACTGCTCCTAGAGAGCCACCCAAAGACAAAGATCCAGTATCTCCCATAAAAATTTTTGCTGGAGGTGCGTTGAACCATAAAAAGCCTAAGCAAGAGCCAATGATTGCTCCACAAAAAATTGAAACTTCCCCAGTTCCCTCTATGTAAGGAATTTGCAAATAATTTGAGAATACAATGTTTCCTGTAACATAACTTATAAATGCAAAACAAGCTGCAACAAGTATAACAGGCACTGTTGCTAACCCATCTAATCCATCAGTGAGATTTACAGCATTCGATGAACCAATAATTACAAATATTGAAAAAGGTATAAAAAACCATCCGAGATTAATGATGAGGTTTTTAAAAAAAGGAAAGTATAGATTAGTTAAATCTTGATAGTCATTAAAGTAAACATAAAAACTAACACCAATTATTGCTAGTATTATTTGAAAGGTTAATTTTAACTTTGATGAGATACCTGAAGAGTTACTGTACTTTATTTTTTTATAATCATCGAATGCCCCAAGCAAACCAAAAGAAATTGCGATATATAAACAAAATAAAACATTTAAATTCGATAAATCAGCCCAGAATAGTACTGATATTAACAAACCAATCAAAATAATCACTCCACCCATAGTCGGAGTTCCTATTTTCTTAACTATATGATCTTCTGGACCATCATTACGGATAGGATTTAAAATTTTTTGTTTTGAAAAAAATTTTATAAAAGTTCCTCCAATAATTAAAACAATAATTAATGAAGTAAAAAAAGATAAACCAGTCCTAAATGTTAGATATTTAAATACATTTAAAAAACTAAAACTATCAACAAAATTTAGTAAAAATTGATAAAGCATTTAATTTAAACCCTTCAAGTTATTTACTATACTGTTGAAACCTGTCGCATTTGAGGCTTTAATCATTAAATAATCATTATTATTGAAATCTTTCTTAATTAATTCAAAAATTCCTGATTTATTTTCTAAAATTCTTCCTCTTTTTACTTTCACAATATTATCGAATATTTCTCTTACCATTTTTCCCATAACAAATACTTTATCAATATTTGTCTCATTTATTAAAGGAACTATTGATTGGTGAAGTTTTTTTGAATGTGAACCAAGTTCCATCATATCTCCAAGCAAAAGATATTTACGATATTTTTTTGTATCTATATTGTCATAATTTTTTAAGGCTGATTTTAAAGATAGAGGATTAGAATTATAACTTTCATCAATTAAGTTTATTTTTTTGTTACCTATCTTTATTGTAGAATGATCTCCTCTTCCTGCTGGACTTCTAAAATCTAAGAAAATTTTTTCATTAAGTTTAAGCACATCTTTGTAAATACTTATTACACTTAAAGCGCTTAAAATATTATAAATATTACTTTGAAAATTATTAGAAATTATAAAATATTTAAACTTATCATTAAGTTTAACTTTAATTTTAAATGCCTTTTTAACTTTTTTAATATTAAACAACTTAACATTTGCTTTTTTAGTTTTGATCCCAAAAGAAATCACTTTAATATTATTATTTTCAGCAATTTTTTTATGTAATTTGAAAAAACTATCATCAGCATTTAAGACAACAAAACCATTGGGTAATATATTTTTAATTATCTCTGCTTTAGCTAAAGCAATTTGTTTGATATTTTTGAAATTTTTTGCATGTGCATAATTTATGTTAGTTATCAAGCCAACATTCGGTTTTATAATATTTGTTAAATTATCTATTTCCCCTTTTTTATCCATACCAACCTCTAAAACTCCAAATTCATCACTATGTTTTAAATTAAGTAAACTTAATGGAACTCCAAATTTATTGTTATATGATTTTGGAGAAATACTAACACTAGAAATCTTTCCTAACACATTGCCCAATAATTCTTTGAGAGTAGTTTTTCCACAACTTCCTGTAATAGCTATAATATTTGTATCGATATTTTGTCTAAATATTTTTGAAATTTCAGTCATAAATTTTAATGTATTTCTTACTTTTATCTGACGTTTGCTATTAAATTTATTTTGAACTTTATTTACTACAACTAATGATGCTTTATTTTTAAATGCCTCTCCAATATATTTATTTCCATCATTTTTTTTTCCTTTAATAGCAAAAAAGATATCATTCTTATTTACCTCTTTGGAGTTAATTCTTACTTTATCTGCTTTTACTAAAGGAATTTTATTTTTGATTTTTGATAATTCTTTAATAATATTTATCTTAAAGTTTTTTGATAAGCTTGTATTCTTAAGATTAATACAATCTAAAATAATTTTTTTGTCTGAAAAATAAATTTTCTTTTTACCAAAATCTTGAGTTTTCTCATGACCTTTTCCAGCAACCAACAAAATATCACCTGTATTTAAATTTTTGATGGCCTCAGAAATAGCTTTTTTTCTATCAGGAATTTCTTTTATCGAAGTGTCTTGAATACCCTTTTTAATATCATCTCTTATTTTTCTTGGATCTTCAAATCTAGGATTATCATCTGTTAAATAAATTTCGTTAGAATAATCACATGCAATCTTTCCCATTTTAAATCTTTTATTTTGATCTCTATTTCCACCACAACCGAAGAGTAAAATTATTTTTTTATTTGGAAATTGCTCTTTAAGGTTTGAAAGACATATTCTAAGTGCATCTGGTGTATGTGCATAATCAAGTATTACTTTAGACCTATTTTTGATTTTACCTATTTTTTCAAGTCTTCCATCTATTGGCTTAAGTTGTGATAAAACATTTAGAATCTTGATTAAACTTATATTGCTATTTTTTGCTGCAATAATCGCCATTAAAATATTTTTTAATTGTATTTTTCCAATAAGATTTAAATTTATTTCTCTTGTTAGATTATAGTATCTAATTTTTAATATTTGTTTCTCACCTCTATAACTATGAGATAAAATTTGAAATTGATTTTTGCTATTATTTAAAACCTGCAATTTCAATTTTCTAGAAATTGCGATTTTTTTTATTCTTTTAAATTCTGGTAATGTTTCATCTGTTATTACATTTCCTTTCTTTCCTATCAAATTTTCAAAGAGGTACAGTTTTGCTTTAAAATATTCTTTAAAATTTTTATGATAATCTAGGTGATCTTGAGATAAATTTGTGAAAATACCAGATGAAAACTTTAGACCATCCAACCTATGTTGAGTTAGACCATGGCTGGATGCTTCCATAATTACATTATTAATTTTTTGAGATTTTAATTTAGATAATATTTGTCCCATTCGAATTGGGTCTATCGTAGTATTTTGTAAATTTCGTCTTATATTTTTCGATTTTACACCTAATGTTCCGATTGAGGCGACTTTTATTTTATTAAGTTTTAACAATTGAAAATAGAAATCTGAAACAGATGATTTTCCATTTGTTCCAGTTACAGCAATTAAATTATTTGGTTTATTCTTATAAATTTTAAAAGCGATTTCTGCTAAAAGTTTTCTTATATTTTTAGTATGAATGAATAAAATATCCTTTTGAAGATTTGTAATTCTTTTCTCGCTTATAATAATTTTAGAGCCTTTTTTTATTGCAATAGAAATGAATTTATTTCCATCAAAATTATTCCCTTTTATAGCAAAAAAAATATTATCTTTTTTAATATCTTTTGAATTGAATGAAATCCCTGAGAAAAAAATTTTTTTTTTACTATTATCTATATTGGTAAAATAATTGCCTAATAACATTGTTAATTAATTTGCGCGTATTTTGTGGCTAAAATAGGCCCAATCTTTTCTATAATTTGACCAACAACTTCAACTGAAGTCCAACCCGCAGTATTAAAAGGAGTTCCTTTGTATTTTATTCCTGATCCATCTCTGTAATTATAAACGTACTCACTATTTGTTTTAGGCTCATCCAACATCACAACTAAGCTATACTTGGGATTTGAGGCTGGAAATACTGAAGCAAAAGTATTAATTTTTTTTCGGGAATATCCACCCTCTAAAATTTTTTCTGCGGTACCAGTTTTCCCTGCAATCTCATAACCTTCTACATTAGCTAGAGTTGCTGTACCTTCTTTTGTAGTTACAATTTTTCTTAATATTGAAACAAGATTTGATGAAACATTTTCCTCTAAAATTCTTTCTCCTTTAACATATTTTTCTTTTTTTATAAGAGTTGGATTGATCCTAAAACCACCGTTAGCAATAGTAGAGTAAGCGCTAGTCAATTGTAAAATTGTAGTAGTTATTCCATGTCCATATGAAGTTGTTGCAAGCTTACACTTTCCCCAATTAAAGGGTATTGGTTTACCCATTTCCTCTATGTCAAATTGTATTGAGTTAATTAAGTCAAGATCATTTAAAAATTTTTTATATTTTTCAATCCCAATTGCTTGGCCGATTCTTACCGAACCTATGTTGCCTGAGCGGATTAATATTTCTTCAGCAGTTAAGTTGGAGGGAATTTTTTTGTCATATTCACTTATTTTATTTTTTCCACAAGTAATATTTTTTTCTAAATTTTTAAATTCAGTATTTGGCTCTATTATCTTTTCATTTAAGGCTGCTGCTAAGGTAAAAGTTTTAAAAACAGAACCTAATTCATAAACACCTTTAGTTGCTCTATTAATATAATTCACATCTGTAATATTTTCTCTTTGATTAGGGTCAAAATCAGGCAGCGAAATAATCGATAATATCTCACCATTATCAATATCCATTAAAATTGAGGCACTACCTTTAGTTTTAAATATTTTATTAAACCTTATTAACTCTTCTCTTATCAGGAACTGAATATCTTTATCGACAGTAAGTTGAATAGATTTATCGTTTTTTTTTAAATCTACATCTAATGATTTCTCTAACCCAGAAATCCCCAAGTTATCATCATCTATTTGTCCTATTATATGACTAAATAAATTTTTTTGTGGATAAACTCTTATAAGATTTTCATGTGGTTTTATTGATTTATCACCCAACATCATAATTTTCTCATAGTTCTCCTCTGAAATTTTTTTTTCAAACCAAAAAAATTTATCTTTTGAAAGTTTTGAATTAATTAATTCAAAATCTTTATCAGGAAAAATATATTTTAAATTAAGTAACAATTTTTTTTTATCTATCGCTTCAACTGGATTTATTCCAATATCAATAGAATTAACAGTTTTTGCTAAAAAATGATTGTTTCGGTCTAAAATATTTGCTCTCTGAATTTTATTAAAAGAGCCATAATTCTTTGAAATATTGGAATTTAAATCTCTAGATCCCAGATGAGTAAGATGAATACAATAAATTATAGAAATAAGGAAAAAAATAAAAAAAATAAATGCAATTCTATTAAATCTAATATCAAAATTTTTTTTGTCACTTTTAAATTCAAATTCCTCTTTGTTTTCTTGGAGAATAAACTTCATATCATTATTTTTCGCTATCTATAATTTTGACATTGTTTGTAAGAATTTTTTCCTTTGTTAAGTCAATAATTTCAATTTCATTTATACTCTTTTGGGTTAATTTATTTTCAAAATAAAGATTTTGATAACTAATCAGCTTTTCTGAGGAGCTTAAATAATCAAATTCAAGTTTCACATTATCTAATTCTAAATTTAAATCTGATATATTCTCTTTTAAACTAAATAATTCCTCATCAATTTTCTTTGTAGAATTTTTTATAAAAGAGGTGATTACAATAAGTGAAAAAATTAAACTAATAGTTAGAATTTTTTTCATAAGTTAAGTCCAAGATTTTCAATTTCTATCAAATCTTTAAATTTGTCTAAAATATCGGTTTGAAAATCATAAAAATTTTCTTTTTTTATTAAGCACCTTAATTTTGCAGACCTAGAGGGAGGGTTTTCTTTTAGTTCTAGACTTGAGGGCACTATTGGCTTTTTTTGAATTAAGTTAAATAAGATTTCTTCATGTATTTCCTCAGGTTGGTATCTAGATACACTTTTATGTTCTGAGAGACTTCTAAAGAAATATTTTACAATTTTATCCTCTAAAGAATGAAAAGTTACAATAACCAAAATACCATCTTTTTTTAAAACTTTAGCTGCATGGATCATTCCATAAATTAACTCACTTATTTCTTTATTAACAAAAATTCTTAATGCCTGGAAAACTTTAGTAGCAGAATGAATTTTTTTATTATTTACTTTTTTTGATTTTTCAATAATTTTTACTAAATGAGGGGTATCTATTTCTTTTACCAATCTATCTTTAATAATAT
>Ga0208624_1001140_pt1 | contig 12876 bp, 11 predicted proteins | sample Knorr_S23_td_DCM_FD_185607 | JGI IMG/M metagenome (GOLD analysis project Ga0208624, IMG submission 185607) | Marine microbial communities from Southern Atlantic Ocean transect - Knorr_S23_td_DCM_ad_71m_LV_A (SPAdes) (version 2) | ecosystem: Environmental > Aquatic > Marine > Oceanic | place...
CTCGATCTCCGAGTTCGGCGAGACCCTGCCTGAGAAGGGGCAAGAGTTCGAGGTCTACTACGAGGGCGACGACAACCACGACAACACGGCGGTCCTCTCCAAGCGCCGTGCTGATCGCCAGCGCGCCTGGGAGCGAGTCAGTGTCAAGTACAACGAGGGCGACGAGGTTCACGGCGTCGTTCAGCGCAAGATCAAGGGCGGCCTCATCGTCGACGTCGAAGGCGTCAGCTGCTTCTTGCCCGCTAGCCAAGTCAACCTCCGCCGCACAGCGGACTCCGTCGACCTCATCGATGAGGGGATTCGTGCTCGCATCATCAAGATCGACACGGAGCGCTCAAACATCGTCATCAGTCGCCGGAAGCTGCTCGAAGAAGAGCGCCAGCGTCTCAAGGAGGGCCTCCTCAGTGAGATCTCCGAAGAGCAGATCCGTATGGGCGTCGTCAAGAACATCGCTGACTTCGGCGTCTTCGTTGACCTCGGCGGGATCGACGGTCTCTTGCACATCACGGACATGTCCTGGGGTCGCATCAATCACCCCTCGGAGATGGTCTCTCTGGATCAGGAGATCGAGGTCAAGGTCCTGCGGATCGACCGCGATCGCGAGCGAATCGCTCTCGGCCTGAAGCAGAAGACGACCTCTCCCTGGGAGGGCATCGAGGAGCGCTACCCTGTCGGCTCCAAGCACAAGGCGAGGGTCGTCAACATCATGTCCTATGGCGCCTTCGTGAAGCTTGAGGAGGGGATCGAGGGCCTCGTTCACATCTCCGAGATGTCATGGACGCGGCGCATCAACCACCCCTCCGAGCTCGTCAACGCTGACCAAGAGGTCGACATCGTTGTCCTCGATATCAGCCATGAGAAGCAGGAGATCTCGCTCGGTATGAAGCAGGCCGAGTCGAACCCGTGGGATCTCGTTGATGAGCACTACCCGGTCGGCACCATCATTGAAGGCTCTGTACGAAACCTCACCTCTTACGGTGCCTTCGTTGAGATCGAGGAGGGCATCGACGGCCTCCTGCACGTCAGCGACATGAGCTGGACGAAGAAGGTCACGCACCCCTCCGAGGTGGTCAAGAAGGGTGACGCTGTCCGAGCCGTCGTCCTCTCGGTCGACAAGGAGAAGAAGCGTATCGCCCTTGGCGTCAAGCAGCTCACCCCGGACGCATGGCTTGAGGAGATCCCGAACAAGTTCCACCTCGGCGACCTCTTGAGTGGTTATGTCACCAAGACCACCAGCTTCGGCGCCTTCGTCAAGATGGACGAAGACCTCGAGGGCTTGCTGCACATCTCAGAGCTCGCTGATCACAAGATCGAGAGCCCTGAAGAGGTGCTCACTGCCGGAATGAAGGTCGAGGTCCGCGTGATCCGAGTCGACATAGAGGAGCGCAAAATCGGCCTCTCCTTCGTCCACGCTGAGTTCGATGAGAACGCGAAGTTCCTCGGTGAGGACGGCAAGCCGCTCTCCTCGCAGGCAGACGACACCGACGAGGGCTCCGGGGAAGAGCCCGCAGGCGAGTCAGAGGCCTCTATTGAAGAGGCCCCCGCAGAAGAGGCTCCTGCAGAGGAGGCTCCCGCAGAGGAAGCGCCTGAAGAGGAGGCCGCTGCAGAAGAGGCCCCTGCGACTGAGGCTTCCGCTGACGAGGATGCTGCCGATGCAGGCGACGACTCTGAAGGAGAGGACCCCGAGACTGCAGGCTGAGGCAAGTGCGTCTCGCAGGGGTCATAGCGCTTGCGCTCTGTGCGTGCAGCGCGCCTCCGGCCTCGCCTGAAGTTGGTATCTCCCGACTGGATGAGAGCCTTCAGCCCGTATTTAGCGAGCTGAAGGCTGCTCTCGATGAGGGGTCTGATGATGTGGCCCGCGCGATCCTCTCTCGGCTCAAACCTCGCTGTCAGGACGAGCTCTCACTCAGGATCGCGGAAGGCTATGAGCGTGTCTTGGGTGGTCGAGCCGCTCGAGATGATCTCTCTGCTGAGGTCTTGGTCTCTGAGGTCCCTGGCGGCTTTGAGCCGCGTCTGAGCCTGCTCAACAAAGGGTCAAAGCTTATGGTGCTGACTCCCGGCTATGTAAGGGTCGAGTGGACGGCCTGGAGCGTCGACTCGGCTGGCCGTCAATCTGCGCAGGTGGGTGGAGACGTCGTCTCTTTCGAGGAGGGGTGGAGCCTCACTCCAGGTGTGCCGCACGAGGTCTCACTCGGCTTTGATTCTCCCAGGGTTGGTGATAGCGCCCTCGCGGTGCGCATTGAATGGAGGGCTTCCTTAGGGGCAGGGAGCGCGTCCCTGGATGGTGAGAAGCTTCCACTCCAAGGATTAGACGTCCGAGACGGCGTCATCGTTCGGCTCTCCAAAGAGCTTCCCACAGGGCTTGTAGACCCTCTGGAACTCCTACGTTACGCGGGCGGCGATGAGGTGTCTCTCCCAGCACTTTTAGAGCGGGCCGTTAGGATTCATCCCAGCCGATATGAGGAGGCCTTAGACCTCCTCGCTGATCAGCGCAGCTCATTCGGCCCAAAAGCTCTCCTAGACCTCACTCCAGTCCTCGCATGGCTGACCGGCACCACTGGGATCTCCGCTGCAGGAGAGGATTGGGGGTCATGGCTAGCAGGCCGTGCCCGGGGGAAAACTCAGGGCGATGAGCTAGACCTCCCCGATGGCGCTGGTCGCTAATATGTCTGCCCCGACAGCTGAGTGATCCCCATGAGCAGAGACGCATCCCGAGACCTCGCCGCTTTTCAGCGCGGCTCCGTTGATCTTATTGAAGAGCGAGAGTTGCTCGCGCGGATTCAGGGAGGTGAGCCGCTCCGTGTGAAGTTTGGGATGGATCCCTCCTCTCCGGATCTCCACATTGGCCACGCGATCCCGCTCCTCAAGCTGCGTGATCTGCAAGAGCTCGGCCATCAAGTCGTGCTCATCGTCGGGGACTCCACGGCGATGGTTGGTGACCCGAGCGGTAAGAATCAGCTGCGCCCCCAGTTGTCTCGGGAGGCCGTGGAGCAGAACCTCCTGACATACACAGAGCAGGCCGAGAAGATCCTCGACCTCGAGCGGACTGAGGTGCGTAGGAACAGTGAGTGGTTTGATCAGATGGACTTTGATGGGGTCTTGCGCCTGTGTGCGCGGATGACCGTTGCGCGCATGATCGAGCGAGACACCTTTCAAAAGCGCATCAAGGAATCCGAGCCTGTGGGGATCCATGAGTTCCTCTATCCGCTTATGCAGGGCTGGGACTCAGTGCAGGTCCGCGCTGATGTTGAGCTCGGGGGTACAGATCAGCTCTTCAACCTCCTCGTCGGACGCCAACTCCAAGAGCAGGAGGGACAACGGCCACAGATCTGTGTGACTACGCCACTGATCAATGGAGGCGACGGTCGCAAGATGAGCAAGTCTTACGGCAACGCGATCCTCTTTGAAGACCCGCCGAATGAGGTCTTTGGCAAGACTATGGCGGTTGAGGACGAGGTGATGGAGCTTTGGTTCACGCAGCTGACGAGGGTCCCCATGGAGGAGGTTGCAGCGCTTCTCGCTGGGCACCCTCGGGACGCCAAGGTTCGGCTGGCTAAGGAGCTGGTCAACCTGCTGCATGGCCCGGATGAGGCAGAGCGCGCGGCTGAAGCCTTCGATCGGCAGTTCCGTGCTAAGGAGCTGCCCGATGACATCCCCGTCGTCTCTTGGCCGGCAGATGGCCCGCTCCCGCTCGCCCACCTCCTACGGGAGCTCAAGCTCTCCTCGTCTGGAGGTGAGGCGCGCCGGCTCGTTACGCAAGGAGGGGTACGCCTGAACGGCGAGGTCGCCAAGGAGCCTATGGCTGTGGTCGAGCCGCCGTCCGAAGAGCTCCTCGTTCAGGTCGGCAAGCGGCGCTTCGCGCGCGTGAAGCCTGCGGGCTGATCAGCGGCCTAGCAGGGCTGACTCGAGGACCTCACCTGAGTCCAGGGTCACGACGAGTCGGGCGTCTACTGGGCCTTGGTGCTCGATCTCTGTTGGTTTGACGCGGATCTTCCACTTCGCAGCCCTACCGGCGCCGTCGGGTGCTACTGGGGTCACCTCTGTTGTGTAGAGGCGATCTGGGCAGTCCCTGAGCGCCGCGCTGTTCACGATGAATCGAGCGCCAGGGATCAAGGCCTCAGCGGTGAACTCCGCGCCTCTCTGGTTCTCACGCATGAGGAACAGCCTCCGAGGCCTGAGCACGATGTCTGGGACGATGTTGGCCCGAACGGGGACCTCCACCTTTCGCTCCGGAGGGTCAAAGGCAGGCGCATCGACGATGAGCTGCAGGGCGCCGGACCATGGTCCGATGGGGAGGCCGGGTTCCACTGCAACCTCAACGACCCAGACGCGTTGGCCGAAGCGTTCCTCCTCTGTGGTGGTCACCTCGAGCTGAGGGGAGAGCGAGCGGGCCGTCCTGAGGTTGACGTCAGCGTCCTGCACGGCGACGATCACGAGCGTCTCGCCGCGTCCGATCTCGTTCCTAGGGATCTCACCTAGCTCGATCTCCCAAGGCGTTGCTTGGATGAGCTGCTGGACCTTTACATGCATCTCGAGCGTGTGAAAGGGGGTTACGGAGGAGCTTGTCCTGAGCCGAACGGTGGAGAGACGATCGACGTTCTTGCGCCTGATGCGGGAGGTGTCGATTTGAATCTCGATCTCGAGGATGTCGCCGGGAGGGATCACGCAGACCGCCCCGTCGTTACGCAGCCTCCCTTGCTTGATCGCTCCGCTCTTGGAGATCACCCTCGCTGTGGGGACAGCGCATGAGCAGGAGGCGAGGATGTCATTGAGCGTGACAGGGTTGCTCTCGGTGTTCCTGAATCGGTAGATGTGAGAGGGACTGCTCCCATCGAGGATCGTGCCGAAGTCAAAGAAGTACGGCCTCTCGGGGTCTCCGCCTTCGATCACCAGGCCTCTAGGCGGAGTGACGGGAGCTTCGCTGCAGGCCGGAGCTAGGGCGAAGAGGGGGAGGAGGATGGCGATGGTCTTCAACATGTAGGTGTTCAATCTATCCCGATCCCGCCTGAGCGTCTCCGGTTTGCCGAAAGGTTCTAGAGCCCGGCGGCTAGGAGAGCGTCAGCGAACAAGCTGGCGACCAAGTCTGCGCCGTCATCGGTCAGGTGGACCTCGACCACGTCAGGGCTGTTGATGAAGAGAGAAGGCTCTCCGGCAGCCTCGCGGCGTGACTGTTCGGCTGCGACCCCGGCCTGAACATCGACGAGGAAGCCGCCGGTGTCAGCCGCAACCTTTCGGACGATATTGGTCATCTGCTCGAAGGCGAGTACTTGGTCTTCTTCGCTCGCGGAACGCTGCTTGAGTACGGCTTGTGTGCCGAAGGCCACGCTGGCTTCATCACTCTCAGCGAGCGCGGTGAGGGCTCGTAGGTTGCGATGGAAGTTTCGGTAGCCGAGCTCCGTGTCGTTCTTGATTTGATAGGCGGGCGGCCTCTCCTCGGCGCTGCTTCCGGCGAGATTCTCTTGGAAGTCGACGATGACGAAGTTTCCGATGTCGCCGATCCGCTCAAAGTGGTCTGTGAGGTATCTGCGCCAGATCAAGTATGTGTAGCTGGCCTCGAGGGGTGATCGAGGGAGCTCTCTCCATACTGAGCGCCAATGCGTGTTGTCTCGTTGCACCCCTAAGTAGAGGGCGCAGCGCATGTCGTTGACCGTGTGGTAAACCACCACGAGATCGGGGTCTAGGTCGCTCACTCTGAACGTGTAGTTGCCAAGGCTCTCAAAGGTTGAGTAACCGCGGCAGCCAGCGTTTATGACCTCAATGTCCCGGCCTGGACGCCTAGCCCTGAGCTTCGTTTGTAGGCGCGCTGGCCAAGTGGACTGATCGGAAGACGGCCCGTGTCCGTAGGTCGAGGAGCCGCCTAGGCACACGATCCTGAAGGTTCCCTCTGGCTTTGGCTGCCTGATCTCGGGCCCCCTGAATCCGAGCGCGTTATGTGAGACTTGGCGCTTAGCGCCGTCGCGGCTCTTGTAGTGCGGCCGGTTCGCGTAGGCGAGGTATGGGTGAGGCTCAATGTTTGCCTTGCTGAGCTCGTGCCCAATGGGGTCAAGGTCTCTCATCGTGAGGCCTGGTAGCTCCAGCGCACGCGGTGCGAGCTCCAAGGCCAGCAGGCAAGAGGCGATCGAGAGGGCAGCGGCAGTCAGCGGCTTCCGGCGGCTCATTACGACATTGTGTCGAACCGGAGGTTGAGATCCAATCGGGTCTTGGCTTGTGTAGCATCTGGAGATGTCGATCTCAGAAGGCACGACCCTGCTGCATAACCCCCGCTGTTCTAAGTCCCGACTCGCTCTGCAGATGCTCGAGGAGAGCGGCGTCGAGTTTCAGGTTCGAGAGTACTTAGGTGAGCCCCTCAGCCGGGCTGAGCTGGAGGAGCTTCAGGCGCTCCTAGGAGACCCCCCTTCGTCATGGATCCGCACTGGCGAACGGGAGTGGGGGGAGTCAGGGCTCAGCTTGGGAGCGAGCGGCGAAGACTTGCTCGACGCGATGGCCCGCTGGCCGAAGCTCATGCAGCGCCCCATCCTCATCTGTGGCGGTGAGGCTAGGGTCGGTCGGCCTCCTGAGCTGCTACGTGAGCTCTTTGAGGTTTAGGGGCCAGGCTGGAGAGCATCGCCTCGATGGCTGCAGCCGGGCGCGGCGGCGAGAGGTGGTGACCTTGCGCCATGTCGCAGCCCAGCGCCCTGAGGGTGCGCAGCTGTTCGCCGCGCTCTACGCCCTCTGCGATCACCTCTAGGTCTAGGACGCGCGCGAGCGTGATGATCGGCTTGAGCAGCTGCGCCGTGTGCGAGTCTCTCCCTAAGCCTTTGATCATCGAGCGGTCGAGCTTTACGGCCTTGAAGGGGAGGCCCTTGAGGCGCTGGATGTTCGACTGGCCTGTCCCGAAGTCGTCCAAATGCCACCGCAGCCCTGCGCGCTCCATCTCGCGGATCCGCGCTTGCACCTCAGGGGACTTAGCGGTCCTGGCTCGTTCGGAGAGTTCTAGGCAGAGCGCGGAGGTCGGGAGCCCGTAGTGCTCAAGCTCAGCCAAGACCTGCTCCGGTAGCCCGATGTCCACTAGGTCGGCGTCGGCGATGTTGACGGAGACGGTGAGGCCAGCAGCCTCCGGGCGCTCTCGGCGAACACGGGAGAGCCACCGCATAGCTTGGCATCGAATCGCAGCGTCAAGCCTGCTCAGGATGCCGGCACGCTTAGCGAGAGGCAGGAAGACTGCCGGGGGGATGATGCCACGCTCTGGGTGCTCCCATCGCGCCAAGGCCTCAACGCCTACCATCGCGCCATCAGTGGTCCTGTGGATGGGCTGAAACCAAGGCTTGATCTGGCCTGCGTCCAAGGCGGCGTAGAGTTGCTCTTGGAGCCTCGGGTCCGTCGCGTGGAGCGGCATGGCCTGAGTCTGGTAGAGAGTGGGGCGGCGACCCCCGATGGCCTCCGCTCGCTTGAGCGCAGCAGCGCCTCGCCGCAGGAGGTCCTGAGCGTCAGTCGCGCCTCGCGCCTTGGCGATCCCGAATCGCGGTCTCAAGGTGAGCTCCTGCTCTTGAAACGACGCTGGCTGTCGCAGGGTCTTCAGGAGCTCTTCGGTGACCCGCTCGACGTCCTCGGCCTCGTTGACGAGCACGGCGAAGCGATCGCCGAAGAGGTGCGCTGCGGCGTGCCCCGCGGGGATGACGCTAGTGATCCTAGCTCCTAGCTCCCTCAGCGCGGCCCTGGTCGCCTCAGTCCCGTGATCACTGACGAGGTCGTCTTGCCCTCCAAAGCCGATGAGAACGAGGCGATCTCTCGCCTCGTCGGTGGGCCGGCGGGTCACCTGGTTTAGCCTAGTTTCGAACTCTGCTGAGCTCAGGAGTCTGGGGGCGCTGTGGGTCTCTTCTCTGTGCATAGCTCTTCGGTTCCTCCGTCTGACAGGCGATGGAGCGGGAGCTAGGGCCGCCACCGGGCGTCCTCACTGGAGAAATATTTTCAATACCCGAGCAAGGGTGAGCTCGGATGTTCGAAGCGCTAGTCGCCGGTGTAGCCCAGGCCCTCGAGGGCGCTCGTGTCAGGGCCCTCGCTACCAGCGCTAGCGGACTGAAGCTTGAAGGCGTCGTCGCGGACGAGGAACGCTCTGAGGCGCTCTACGACCTCTGGCTCTGAGCTGTAGAGGTTGATCTGCTCATCCGGATCTTGGGTGAGGTCAAACAGCTCCGAGCGCTCTGGGGTGTTCCGGTGATGGATGAGCTTGTATCGCCCGTCAAAGACTGCGTGCAGGTCATCGCGGCAAATCTCTGGGAGCCTTGAGAGCGGTGAGTGGGTGTCTTGAAGGTTGAGGGCATCGGCGTATGCGATGCGCGGCGTCGTCTCTGTCCCAGCGATCATTGGGAGGACGCTTGTTCCGTCCATGGGGCCAGGAGGGGGCACGTCGGCAAGCTCCAGCACGGTGGGCGCTATGTCTGTGACGCGCGCGAGCGCGTTGACCACTTCTCCAGCGGGGATGCCTGGTCCCGCTATGAGCAGGGGGACCTGGATGGACCACTGATAGACCAAGCGGTGGCGGCTCCAGCCATGGAGGCGCTGCCCGTCGGAGAGCCCCTGGCCGTGATCTGCCGTGAGGACGACGATGGTGTTGTCGATGGCCCCTGAGGACTCGAGGTGTTCGAAGAGCGCCCCGAGCTGGAAGTCCATCCAAGCTACCTCCATGTCGTAGAAGGCCTCTTTTGCAGCCAGGTTACGCTGGTGCGGGATCTCGTCATAGCTGACCTCAAACTTCGCAGCCCACTCCGGCGGGGGGACGAGAGAGAGGTCGTGTGCGTCAAAGAAGTGAAGCCAGGCAAACCAAGGGTCGTCGCTCTCGCGGGCATCTAGCCATTGGATGGCCTCTTGGGTCGTAGAGTCGGCGCGCCTCTGATACCGAGAGCGCGGCTCGTTGAGGAGCACGCTCTCTCTGAGTGAGCGCACAGGCTTACTCAGGTCGAGCATGTCTTGGGTGTCTTCGATCCCCGTTTTGTATATCTCGAAGCCTTGGCTGAGGCCATAGAAGGGGCTGAGCGGATAGGCGCTCACGAACCCAGCGGTGTCATAGCCAGCGGATGAGAGCGCCTCGGGCAAGGTGGGGACCTCGTCCACTAGGGTGTGGCCGATCTCTCCATGGAAGACGCGCAGCCCGTGGTTGTATGGATTGAGGCCAGTGAGGATGGAGGCGTGGGCCATCGGGGTGATGCCTGCTGTAGACAGCGCCATCTCAAAGCGCGTCCCCCGCTCGGACAGAGCGTCAATGTTTGGCGTCTTGGCGGCATCCCATCCATAGCAGCCCAGCCTGTCCGGACGAGTCGTGTCGAGGGTGATCAGGAGGATGTTGGGGCGTGAGTCTCGCTCACCGCTGCAGGCGGCGAGGAGCGAGGCTACTGCCCATGTGATGATGGTCTTTGCGCTCTTCATCGTGGCTCTCTGCTTGCCCAGTACGCAGCGATGTCGGCGCGCGTTAGGGTCTCTCGGGATGTGGTCCGGCGCTCAGCCCAGACCTTCGCCCGTTCTCGGAGTTCAAGGGGCTCTAAGGTAGCGATTCGCGTGAGCTGTTCACGGAGCTTGACGTGGGGGATCCAGGCCTGATGGGCGACAAGCTCTCTGAGCCGGAGGTCCTCATGTCGAGCGAGCTCTTCCATCAGAGCGGAGGTCAGGGCGTGAGGATGCGCTGCAGAAAGGAGCGGCAAGGCCTCGCAATCTCCGCTCCGAAGTCGCTGCAGGAGGGCCTCCTCAGAGGGCTGCCTCGCGCTCAAGAAGGGCGCTAAGCAGAGGAGCGCGAGCGCGAGGGGCGTGCCCCAGTTGACTCCCTTGGGGCTCATCCTGCCCTCCAAGCTTCGCCTAGGATCCACGCGGTCGATTCCAGGTCGACCCAAATGAGTCCGAGCGTTAAGGCGCCAGCGATGACCGCCCTTCGACGCCGCCGCGCGTCTAAGCTCGTCGTGAGCAAGGCGGCGACAGCTATGATCAGAAATGGGGTGAGCGGGACCCTGAGCCGGGACATTCCTACGAGGAGGGGCTGCGAGAGGAAAGCCGCTGTCGGAAGCCAGAAGAGCCCATGCCTAGGAGCACAGCTCGCGAGGGCTGCGGCCCCAAGCAGCGCAAGGAGCGCGGCTTGGAGGGTAGCCAGGGCGATGAAGGGCCTTGAGATGGCCCTGTCAGCGAGAAGGCCGGGGTAGTTCCCTAGGGCGATGTGCCGAACAGGGAACGAGGTCGGAGCGATCATATGTGCGAGCTTGGCGACCCTCGAGCGGGCCAAGTCGCCCAGATTCGCTCCCGCCCATTCGAAAGCCCCTTGCCTCTTTGCGGCGTCGCGCTCAAGAAGCGTCAGGCCTCCGGGTCTGTCCCAGCCGCGCTCACCTGTCAGCGCGAAGGGCGCGGCGGGCGCTAAAGCGGGTCGCCCCTCTGTGGGGTGGCGCCTCAAGAGTGGCAAGTGGTCGAAGTTGCGATCTTTACTGTTCCAGCCTTGGTAGAGGTTCTCACCGAGTGTGACTCCAGAGGGGATCGGTTTGCCGTAGTGCTGCAAGTTACGCGCAGCCCACGGTGCGAGGGGGAGCGCGACGGCTAGCGCGAAGGTGAGGGGTGCGGGGCCAACAGCGGCGCCGCGCCTTATCGTATGTAGGAAGACCCAGCAGATCGCGAGGATGCTGATGTGTAGCCCGATCTCCTTGAAGAGCGCGGAGACGCCGATCAGCAGGCCTGCGAGGAGGAGGCGCTTTGGACTCTCGTCGAGGGTCCCGTCATGTAAGAGGCAGAGGCCGGGGAGGAGCAGCGCGACGAACAGCGAGTCTGGCCAGCCCAAGGTGCAGTAGCCAGCAAGCGGCAGATGAACGGCCCATAGGCAGGCGGCCCAGCGGGCGGCCTCGGGACGAACGAGCCTTCGGGCGAGGCTGGCCACTCCCCAGCCGGTGAGTCCAGACGCGAGAACCTGCAGGGAGCGTAAGGCCCAGATACCCTCCTCTTGGAAGAGTTGAAAACCGAGCTTGTGGAGGTACGGGTAGGCGGGGGGCCAGAGGAAGCGTTGAGAGTCCGAGAGGAACCCGAAGCGCTCCCAGCTGAGTCCCAGCCATGCATAGTGAGCTTCATCGGACTGAAGCTCGGCCTGTCCTGCGAGGATGGCTAGGACGGCACGTATGCTGACTCCGATCAGGATCCAGGCTCGCACGGTGGGCATGTTGGGAGGATACGAGCGGAAGGGGCTGCGGGCACGAGTTGTATGTGGGGGATTGCTCGGTAGGATCGATCTCGGCTCTGATTTTGCGGGGGCCGCACCTATGGATGGAATGGGAGAGAGGCAGGGCGCTTGGGTTGAGCGCCGCTTAGCTTGGCTTGAGCGCGCGAAGACGCTCAAGCCTCGTGCTGTTGACGTGGACATCTCGAGCGCTCAGCTAGGGGGTAGCGGCCCGCTCAATCGGCACGGCGCGCCTTCCACGCCGCCTGGCCAACACCTCGTGAAGAACTGGCCCGTCCTCGACCTGGGGCATCATCCGGTGATCTCTGCTGATGAGTGGGTTCTAGAGATCTCAGGGGAGGTCGAGCGCCCTCAAATCATCAGCTTTGAAGATCTCCTAGCGCTCCCGCAGACCTCGCTCACATCAGACTTTCACTGTGTCACGACGTGGAGTCGCTTGGACCTCTCATGGGTTGGCGTGCTCTTCTCCGATCTGTGTGAGCTCGTGATCCCTAAGCCGTCTGCGCGCTTTGTCGCGACACAAGGGTCTGATCGAGAGCCTGGCAGCCAGCTGCCCTACACGACGAACATCTCACTGGGGGATGCCATGGCTCCTGATGTCATGATCGCTCATCGATGTGATGGCGCTCCTCTCTCAACGGAGCATGGCGGTCCTGTGAGGATGGTGACGCCACGCCTCTACGCATGGAAGGGGGCCAAGTGGATCGAGCGTATTGAGTTCCTGGCTGAGGACAGGCCCGGGTATTGGGAGGAGCGTGGGTACTCGAACACTGCGCAGCCCTGGGCTGAGGATCGCTTCTCTTCGACTGGTGGCGGCGATGCGTGACAGGCTCTGGCGCTTCGGCACCTCCAGTTGGTCTGAGCGCTCCTGGGTAGGACCCTTTTATGAGCCGGGGACCAAGCCTAAGGACTTCCTCTCGGCATATGCGAGGCGCTACGGCGCGGTGGAGGCTGACACGACGTACTACCGTGCCCCTTCCGATGCGATGGTTCGAGGCTGGAGGGCTCGCACGCCCGAGGGCTTCCGCATGGCGGCCAAGTTTCCTCGCGCGATCGTTCATGCAGGCGACGGCCCGCGGCCGGACGCGAACCGGGCTCTCCGGCTTGAGGCCGTCGGCGACAAGGTGGAGCAATTCCTATCCGTCATGAGGGGCTTAGGGGACCGGTGCGGGCCCCTCCTCATTCAGCTCCCGTACTTCAACCGCACGCACTTCACTGGGGAGGAGCCCTTCCTTCGGCGCTTGGATGACTTCCTCGGTAGCCTCCCTGATGAGTTTCAGTACGCGGTCGAGGTGAGGAACAAGGCCTGGTATTCAGAGGCGCTCACGTCTCTGTTGAGCTCCCATGGCGCTGCGCTCTGCCTTTCAGACCATAAATATCTCCCGCACCCCTCCGTGGTGATGGAGCGCTTAGACGTGGCGACGGCTGACTTCAGCTATGTGCGACTGATCGGGGATCGAGAAGCGGTGGACCGCCTCGCAGACGGCTTTGGACGAGAGGTGCTCGACCAGGGGGATCGACTTCGGCTCCTCGCCCGCTCCCTCCTCGAGCTAAGCGCTGATGTGAGGGAGGTGTGGGCCTTCGCAAACAACCATTACGCTGGCCACGGGCCCGCCTCTATCGATCGCCTCGCGACAGAGGTGACCGGTGAGGCCCCAACTCGGCCGATGAGTGATGATGGCAGCCTGCCTTTCTGAGAT
>Ga0208624_1001145_pt1 | contig 12818 bp, 13 predicted proteins | sample Knorr_S23_td_DCM_FD_185607 | JGI IMG/M metagenome (GOLD analysis project Ga0208624, IMG submission 185607) | Marine microbial communities from Southern Atlantic Ocean transect - Knorr_S23_td_DCM_ad_71m_LV_A (SPAdes) (version 2) | ecosystem: Environmental > Aquatic > Marine > Oceanic | place...
ATTAAATATAAATTTTATTCCTGAATTAATAATTGGAAATTTAAATTCATACCTATTTAAGGAAGGTATTAGAAATATAGTAAATACCATGAGTCAAAATACTCTTATGATTGCATCAGGTATACTCATTGAGAATTATAAAGAAATAAATAAATTATTTATTGAAAACCACTTAAAGGAAATTGATAAATATGAAAGCGGAGATTGGGCAGCTGTAGTATTACAAAAAGATGCATAGATTTTTTATAAATAGTGACTTAAGAAAAGGTTTAGAAATAAACTTAAAAAACCCAACTTCACATCAAATAAAAAATGTCTTAAGGATGACTGAAGGTGATCAATTTGAATTGTTTAACAATTCTGGCAATTCTTATATAGCTAGATACATAAGTTTTGAAGGTAATTCAGTAAAATGTTTAATAATAGAGCAATTAAAAAATTTGCATGAAGAAATAAAAATTAATGTCTTTCAATCAATAATTAAAACTTCAAAATTAGAGCTTATTGTTGAAAAATTAACTGAAATTGGTATTTCTTCATTTACTCCAATTGTTACTGAAAGGACTCAAAGAAAAGATATTGATTCTCTCTCAGAAAATAAATTGAAAAGATTAAAAAAAATATCAATTGAATCTTCTGAACAGTCTGGAAAAGTTTTTATACCTACTGTAAACAATATGCAAAAGCTTAAAGATTTAGATATTAGTAAACCCGATTCTATAAATATAGTTTTTTATGAAAATATCGATGGTGCTAAAAAAATTAATTCATTAAAAAAAGAAGTTTTTAATTACAAATCTGTTTCAGTATATATTGGCCCAGTTGGAGGATTTTCTGATAAAGAAATTGAGTTTTTTAAGAGCAAAGAAAGTGAAGTAATTAATTTAGGGAATACTATATTCAAATCAGATACGGCATCTATAGTTGGTATAGCATTATTAAAATATTTAATATTAGATAATTTAAATTAATTTCTTTCTTTAGAAGGATTTCTTGACATGAACTCTTTTATTGCATCAACAGGATTATAGTTTTCATGAACAACCTTATAAGTCATTTTTATTATTGGCATTTCTAATCCTTTTTTTAAAGCTACATCATTTACAATCTTTGATGCATTTGCGCCTTCAATTGTAACTTTATTTTCTGCAATAAAGCCTTCAAGTGTTTTGCCAGATGCTAATGCGTAACCAAATTGCCAGTTTCTACTTAAATTGCTTGCACATGTTGCTACTAAGTCACCAATTCCTGAAAGGCCATAAAATGTATATTCCTTCGCATTAAAAGAGGTCCCAAATCTCACAATTTCTCTTAAACCTCTGGATATAAATGCCGATTTAGCATTATCACCCAAATCCATTTTGTCAATTATTCCACACCCAATAGCAATTATATTTTTTAAAGAACCCCCGATTTCAGATCCAATTACATCATTGCCGCTATAAATTCTGAATATTTCATTAGAAATAATGTCTCTAAAATTATCTGCCTTATTAATATCATTAAACGATAATAGAGATGTGGCTGGCTTACCCATAAGTATTTCACTTGAAAGATTAGGGCCTGAAAGGACTCCGATATTTTCACTTGATATATTAAGTTTATTTTTTATAAGTATCGATAAAGTATTTCCATTTTTATCGAAACCTTTTGATGCAGATATTATTTGAGTGTTATGATTAATTTTATTTTTGATTAATGATAAGTTTTTTTCAAGTGATGGACTCGGAACAGAAATTATTAATAAATCATTGTCACTAAAATTACAATCTTCTAAGTCTATGTGATTGATCTTTGCTGATTTTGGAACTTTGAATTCTTTAACAGTTATATATTTATCAGCTTGAACATTAGATAACTTTTGTTTATCTCTATAAATCAAATTAACTTGATTGTTGCCACTTGATAAAACTTTTGCCAAGGTAATTCCCCAAGTAGTATTCCCTAATATATTAATGATCATATTTTTTTAAATGATAGTTTGTTTTCATTATTATCTATTAATCTTGAAATATTTTCTTTATGTTTATAAATAATAATAGTTACTGCAGGAATAATATAAATTAGATCAAAATATGAAGCGTCGAATAAATTAAATAAATTAAATAAAATCATAGAAGCAAAAGCGAAAATACATCCAAGTATTGAGCTCAAAGAAACATATCTTGAAAAAAGTATCGTGACAACAAATACAATTAACGCTGCTAATGAAGATGGAAAGAATATTATTACGAGTGGCCCTATTCCAGTTGCAACTCCTTTTCCGCCTTTAAATTTATTGTAAATTGGGTAACAGTGACCAATTACAAACAATAATGCAAAAAATTGAATTGCGCCTTGTGCTTCAAACAAATTTAATTGGTTTAAAATTACTACTGGAAGAATAGACTTTAGCATATCTAGTATTAATACTGTAAATCCCAATTTAGGTCCTGAATTCCTTAAAACATTTGTTGCGCCTGTGTTTCCGCTTCCAACCTTTGTTATATCAACTCCTGTCATAAATTTACTTAATATCCTTCCGAAAGATATTGAGCCAATTAAATAGCAAGCAGACGAAATTAAAATAAATAAAAATATGTTAATCATTTTCTCTAAACTCTAATTGAAGAGGCACTCCCTTAAGATCAAATATTTTTCGTAATTCATTTTCTATGTATCTTTTGTAAGAAAAATGTACAAATTCGACATTCTTAAATTTTATTAATATTTTTGGGGGCTTATTTCCTATCTGTTTAGCAGAAGTAAGGTAAGGAGTCTTTTTGCCTTTTGAAGGAGGTAAATTCGAACTTACAATATTTACTAAATTACTCCAGATATCATCATCATTGATTTCTAATTGATATCTCGAATTTACAATTTTTATATTATCTAAAATTTTATCAATTCCCTTACTCTCAATTCCAGAAGTGTAAATTATTGGTACTCCCGGAAAAAATTGCAATTTATCGATAATTTTTTGCTCATCTATTTTACTATCAATTAAATCAATTTTATTTACTGCTAAGACACATCCGTTTCCACTTTGTATTATCAGTCCAGCAATGTGTTGATCTTGTAACGTTATTTGTTCAGTTGAATCTATTACTAATAATGATATGTTACTTTCAGAAATTGAGCTGATAGTTCTAATTACACTAAAATATTCAATTTCTTTGCCAAGCTTACCTCTTTTCCTTATGCCGGCTGTATCAACAATTGTGTATAAATCTTCTTTATAATCTAACTTTGAATCAATAGAGTCTCTTGTTGTTCCTGGAGTTGAGTCAACTATGGATTTTGAGTCACCAATAATTGCATTAAATATTGTTGATTTACCAACATTAGGCCTGCCAACTATTGAAAACTTTATTGATTTATCATCATCTTTTTTTTCAGAAAACAAATGATGTATTGAATCCATTAAATCATAAATGCCCATGTCATGATACGCGCTGATTTTAACACCCTCACCTAAACCAAGTGAATAAAAATCATTTGTATTGTGTAGATTTTCATTATCAACTTTATTAATAACTAGTAATATATCTTTATCAAACTTTCTTATTTCTCTTAAAATTTCTTTGTCGCTATTTGTAATCCCGTCATGTGCATCTACTAAAAATAATATTTGATCTGACTCCTTAATCGAATCATAACTTTTCAACTGAACTTTCTTGGTTAATTTATTTTCCGGCTCTAATTCTATTCCTCCAGAGTCAACAAGAATAAATGATTTTTCTTTCCAAATACAGTTACTTTGAAGAGCATCTCTAGTTGTTCCAGGAATCTCACTAACTATAGATTTTCTTTTACCTAAAATTCTATTAAAAAGTGTTGACTTACCTACATTCGGTCTTCCGCAAATTGTAATAATAGGGGTAATCAAAATTCCTCATTTTTTAAACTATTTTTTTAATTATACCGAGTTGTCCCCAGATTCTATTTTCTGCCTGATCGAATACAACTGAATTTTTGTGATCAACTAAATTTTCAGAAATTTCTTCTCCATGATGAGCGGGCAAATCGTGCATAAATATTGCATTGTTTTTTTCAATGATCTGTTCATTGACTTGATAGTTTTTAAAATCCTCAATCCTCTTATTTTGTTCAGATTCTTGCCCCATGCTTGCCCAAACATCTGTGTAAACTATGTCAGAATTTTTTACAGACATGTTTATGTCATTTTCAATAGAAAAGTTACCATCATATTTCTTTTGAAGATCATCAATTGCAATTAAGTCTTCTTTTGGTATCTCGTAACCTTTAGGGCATGAATGAATAAAAGTGCCGCCACAAGTTAAAATAGCTTTTGCAAGACTTGTTGCAACATTATTGCCATCACCAACAAATGTAATTTTTATATTTTTTAAATCTTCACCCGTTTTTTCTTTAATAGTAAGTAAGTCACATAGTGCTTGGCATGGGTGCTCTCTGTCGCTTAAGGCGTTAATTACTGGAACAGATGAATTTTTGGAGAATTCTTCAATCGTTGAATGTTTATAAGTTCTTAGAATTACAACCTCACTCATTTTTGAAATTACTTTCGCAACGTCAGAGACTTTTTCTCTTTTTCCTAATCCAACTTCTTCTGGTGAAAAATATATATCATTAATTCCATTAAAATTTAAAGCTTTTACAAAACTGAGTTTAGTCCTCAAAGAAGGCTTTTCAAATAATAAAACTCCAAATTTTTTATTAAGTTTAATTTCAAAATTTTCTGAATAAAATTTATTTTTTTCTTTTATGCCTATCTCTATTGCTTCTTCAACTGATTCCTTATCAAAATCATCAAAATTTATAAAATTTTTCATTACATCTCCTCTGGCGAACTCATACCCATTAATGAAAGTAAATTTGCTAATGTTATTTTAGATGCTTTTGTAATTATTAATCTACTTTTTGTAATTTGATCATCCTTTGAATCTTTATCAAAGACTCTATTATTTTCATAGAATTTTTGAATAAGTTGTGACAATTCTAAGGCAAAAAAAGTTAGCTCATGTACTCCATAATTTTCTGACACCCTGTGAAGTAATTCTGGAAATTCTGTTATTTTTTTTGCTAAATTTATTTCTTCAATAGTCTCAAGAGACAATATTTTCTCAGTTTCAAAATCAATTTGTCTTTCTTTAGCATTTTTTAAAATTGAACATAATCTTGCGTGTGCATATTGAATATAAAAAACTGGATTTTCAGCTGATTTATTTTTAAATAAATCTAAGTCAATTTCCATTTGGCTCTCAGAAGATCTGCTGAGAAAGCTAAATCTGCACGCATCTGCACCAATTTCTTCAACTATTTCACTTAAAAAAATTGAATTGCCTGACCTTTTACTGAACTTAACTGTTTTATTATTGCTCTTCAAAGAAACAATCTGATTTAAAATTACGTTAAAATTCTTTGGGTTTACATTTAATTTTTCTAAAATTAATTCCATTCTTTTTATATGCCCATGATGATCTGACCCCCAAACATTAATTACCTTTTCAAAAGACCTTTCTTTGAATTTATTTCTATGATAGGCAATATCTGTTGCAAAATATGTTGGCTTCTTATCACTACTTTTAAACAGAACGTTATCCCTGTCATCACCTAATTCTTCAGTTTTGATCCATGTAGCTTCATCTTTGACATATATTAGATTTAATTCTTTAAGAATACCTATTGTTTCATCAAGATATCCTGTATCAATTAAACTTGATTCTGAAAACCAATTGTCATGAGAAATATTAAGAGATTTTAAATCATCCATTATTTCATTTATGCATATTTCAATTGATATTTTTTTTAAACCTTCAAACTCATCTTCAGTAATATTAGAAAAATCATAATTTTGGTAATCAGGGTATTTATTAATTATTTTTTTTGAAATATCTAATATATCAATTCCACTATACATTTCATCTGTAATATTAAAATCTTTTCCTTGTAGTTCTTTAATTCTTTCAATTATTGATTTGCAAAAAAAATCAATTTGATTACCAGCATCATTAATGTAATATTCCCTTGTCACAGTGAAATTTTGACTTTCGAGAATATTTGAAATTGTGCTACCAATAACAGCGCCTCTTATATGGCCCAAGTGAAGCTTTCCTGTTGGATTAACACTTACAAATTCAACCTGAACATTCTTATTATTTTTAGCTTGATTTCCAAAGTTATTTTTTAAATCAATGCATCTTATGATCTCTTTTTCAAGCCAGATTTTAGATAATTTAAAATTGATAAAACCTGGGCTTGCAACTGAAATCTCTTCAAGATTATCTGCGTCAAATTTATCTTTAATTTTATGGGCAATATCTATAGGATTTTCTTTGAAAATTTTTGCTAATTGCATTGGAAGATTAGTTGCATAATCACCATGAGTTTTATTTTTAGGTTTTTCAACAACATATGCAGGAGGAGTAAAATTAGTAATATTTTGCTCGTCTATTAATTTTTGAAGAGCTTCATTTAAGCAATTATGTAAAAATTTTGTGATTAGCATTAATATAGAGTATAGGTTTATTTAACATTCATATACAACAAATCTAAACTTAAATTTATAAAAAATGGATAATGAAATAAAAAATAAGTTAAACAAGAAATATAATTTATCTCCTAAAGATTATGAAATGGTTTCTGCAAGAATAGATGAATTAAGTAAAGCCATAGAAGATGTGCTTGAATTTGAAGCCAAAAATAAATTATCAAATAATCCTTTAATAATGAAAAATGATAGAAATTTTAAATAAAGATATTTTTGAAATATCTAAGTTAATTCAAAACAATACTATAACTCCAGTTGATATTTATAATCAATTTTCAAATCAAATACATAAATATGAAGATCAAATATCAAGTTTTGTTGAAATTTATAGTGATTGGGAGGAAAAAGCTCGCATAGCTGAAAAACAAATTTTGAATGGTGAATATAAAGGTCCACTTCATGGAATTCCAATAGCTGTGAAAGATTTAGTTGATATAAAAGGGAGGGTTACAACTGTTGGATCAAAAATAATGAAAAATAATTTTTCTAATGAAGATGCAGATGTAATTAAAGCATTAGAAAGTTCAGGAGCAATAATTGTAGGAAAAACTCAAATGGTAGAATTTGCATTTGGTCCACATGGCATTAATTCAAATTCAAATCAAACAAAGAATCCATGGAATTTGAACTTTATTCCGGGTGGCTCTAGTAGTGGTTCTGCAGCCGCAGTTGCATCAAATTTTTCGCCAATAGCAATTGGAAGTGATACTGGTGGGTCTATAAGAATGCCAGCATCATTTTGTGGTGTTACTGGTTTTAAACCGTCTTACAATAAATTATCAACAAATGGGGTTTTTCCTCTCTCATGGACACTAGATACTATTGGTCCTATTGCTAAGTCTACAAGGGACTGCGCAATATTTGTTCAAGAAGTATGTAAATATCAAAAAAATCGCGATTTAGACCCATTTAAAGGATTCCATGTCGATATGATTGATAATTTTGATGCAATGCTTCCAGTAAGATTAAAAATTGGTGTTCCAACTGGGAATTATTTTGAAAACATTGATTCTGAAATTAATGAGGTATATCAAAAATCAATAAAACTTATGAGGGATAATGGCGCTGAAATAATAGAGATTGATCTTGAATGGCTTTCACTTTGTAGGCCAGTAAATGTAATAATTACAATGGCAGAAGCTATAAAAATCCATTCAAAATTTCTTAAAAATAATTATTCAGACTATACATATGAAGTTGTAAGCAGATTGGTTGCTGGAGAAGCACTTTCAGTTCAAGATTATCTTGGATCATTAAGAGTGATGAATTATTTTCAAGAAAAAATTGATGAAATATACAATGATGTTAATATAATCGCCTGCCCAACAAATCCCGTTTTGCCTGATGAAATAGAAAATTACAGTAAGGAAAATATGTCGAATTCATCAAAAGTGATTGGCGCAAGAATACCTGCGTTCACAAGCATTTTTAATGTCACTAGGCAGCCATCATTGAGTACTAGGGCAGGTTTCTCAAATGCTGGCCTCCCCATTGGAATAATGTTTACAGGAAAATTTGATCAGGATTTTGGTGTCCTTCAAGTTGGGAATTGGTTTGAAAAATTAAATTATGATGTGAACCGTAAAATGCCTCTAATTAATTAAAAATTTTATTTAACCAAATCATTACATAATTTCATTGATTCTTCTTCATTTAAGCCTTCGCACATAATTACAGTATTCTCATAAATTAAATAGTAAAGATATTTTGCCTTAGCAGAGCCTGGCCCAGAACCAGCACCCCTTCTATTAACTCTCCTATCAGAATTACCCTCTTTCCATGTTACATCCCTTGTTGCAAGAATTGCATTTTCACCAATAACTTCTTCAACGATTTTTTTTGAACTTAATGCAGATTCGTGATCTTTATAAAATCTTAATTCATAATCCCTAGGGTTATTTAAAGTATCTTTAAACCACCCATAATGAGCTGACAATGCTCCACTTAATCCTGAAACATCATATTTTTTTACTTCTTTAAAACCTTTAGTTTTAAAATATTCTAAATTTAAAATCTTTCCCGAATTTGAAAATTGATCAATATTAATTATTTTTGCATCTTCATTTTCACATGAAATAGTAAAAGTTATTAAAAATGCAAAAAGAAATATCTGTTTATAAACTTTTTTCATATCTTTCGATTATTTTGATTATTATTAAACAAATTAAAATAGCTAAAAATAAATAAATTAAACTATTTAAAGAATAGTAATTATTTAAAGGTACTTGTGTAAAGAATTTGGGAATCGATCCTAATATTAACCCATAAAAAAAAATTGTTAAATTAGTTTTGAAATAATTGATAATTCTTGATATTAATGTCACAGAGATCACTAATCCTGCAATTCCGCCTAATAAAAATATAATTAAAAATGAAAAGTCAAAATTACTAATTGCGCTTATTACTTTCTCATATGAACCAATAACAACAAGCATTAGAGAACCGCTAATTCCAGGAATTATCATAAATGCCATTGCAAGGATTCCAGAAATTAAAACAACAAATATATTTGTATTTTCAATGAAATTCTCTGGAATCAGATAGACAACAGTACTAACAGAAATGCCAGAAAAAAAGAATATTAGAAAATTTTTTTGCTTTTCAATCTTTTTTAAATTCCAGCTTATAAATATTATTAGGAAAGAGGAAATAAAAGTTATGGTTGCTTCTTTGTGAGAATTAAAAAGGTATTCTGCAATTCTGGAAAAAGTAAAAATTGAAAAAATTATCCCAAAAATTAATGGTGATATAAATTGTAAATTTAAATTATTGTGATCAATTTTTTTTAGTTTATAAATCGAATTTATTAAATAATTAATTGGTTTTAGTAAATCAAAATATTTTCCAAAAATCATTAAAACTGTACTTCCGCTTATTGCAGGAAATAAGTCAGAAAAACCAACAAGGATTCCTAAAAAAAAGTTTTTTACAAATAAATTTATTTTATTCAATTCCAGTTTCCTCTAGTTCATTGTAAGGTAAAACAAATCCTGCATTTGAAAATGCATTTTCTAAATTGCTCATTACTTCTGAGAGTTCTTTTATAGCTTCAACTGGAATTTCACAATTTTCATTAATACCTAAACAGTAATTGTCATAATCTTTTTGAATAATATCTAATTTTTCACATGATTCTTGAATAGTATTTTGGTAGATTTCATTCCATTTCGTAATTCTTCTTGAAAAACACCCCTTTTCCCAATTAATTGCCCTCCATTGTGCAGGTCCTTGAGCATTTTTCATGTTTATAATTCCAGTTCTTATCCAGCTATATTGCCATGCTTCAACATCAATATCTCCACTAAATTCTCTCTCATTTCTATTCTTTAATGTTGTTTCTAGGTTATTTTTTGCAGTGCTAATAATTTGATTACCAAATAATATGTAAATTATTAAAATTACTATTATTGTTAAAAGCAAAACCTGTACATTTGAAGGATTTCTTTTTAATTTATAAAAATTTTTTAAAAGTAAATTTCTCATTTTATTAATTTATCTCATCAACATATTAGTTCATTATTTCCTTAATTAATAAATATTTTTAGTAAATTGATATACTTGAATATTGAATTATTTATTAAAGGGAAATTTTAATGATTGAAAAACAAAACCATCCAATACTTGTTGCTCCAATGCCAACACCTTTTACTAAAGATGACAAAGTTGACTTAAAAGCCATTGAATCTAATTCATTAAAATGGATAAATACAGATTTATCAGGCTTTGTTATGGGTACTGAAAATGGAGAAGAGACACTTTTAAGCCCTGAAGAAAAGATAGATATTTTTAAAGTAGTTTCAAATACTCTTAAAAATAAAAAGATTTTAATAGCTGGTGTTGATAATCCTTCAATTTCCGGAACTTTAGATGAAAGTGAAAAATATGCTGAGCTTGGTGCAGATTTAATTAGAATTAGGATCCCAAGGAGAAGAAATACTATTGACAAGTATTTTAAAGAAGTTTTAAAAAATGTTCCCAAGCCAGTATTAATTATTCATCAAATGTCTCCAGGAGGCTTTGATTCATCTATGACAACTGAAGGAGCTGACCCTGATCAAATTGGAAGGTTCTGTGATAACGATAATGTTTTTGGTTATATTGCAAGTCATTTGGTTAGATTTGAAATGATGACAAGAAAATATGTTGGCAAATCTAAGCAATTTTGGGTTCCCAATGCAATGCTTATGCCAACAATGTCACTCGAAGGAGCAAATGGTGGATGTTTTATGCTTGGCAACATAGCTCCTAAAATTTGCAGAAACATAATTAAACTTTCTTTGGAAAAAAATTTTACAGAAGCAAAAAATTTAAATGATAAATTAGTTAATTTAGATTGGAATATTCTTTCTAGGGGAGCTGCAGGTATTAAATATGCGTTAGATTTGCTTGGCTTTATAGGAGGCAACCCAAGAAAACCTCAAAATAATTTAACCGAATTTGATAGAAAATCTATAAGTGATGCTATAGAAAATTCTGGAATAAAAGAAGTTGAATAGTATGTCAGAATTTAAAAAAATTATTTCAACTTTGAAGAATGATGTTTCTGAATTAAATTCGTTAATAGATTTTAAAAAATTGAAGATTGAAATTGATGAACTTGAGGAAAAATCTCAATCTCCAGATATATGGAATGATAGAAAAGTAGGAACAGAACTAATGACTTCCTTAGCTTCGAAGAAATCTTTTTTAGAAAAAGTTAATTATTTAAACTCATCCGTAGAAAGTTATTATCAATTATTACAAGATTCAAATGAAGATGAGATTAAGACTTTAGAAAAAGATTCTATGGAAGAGATAAATAATATTAAAGATCAAATCATTAAACTTGAAACTGAACTTCAATTTTCTGGCGAACATGATCAATATGATGTTTTGATGACTATAAGTGGTGGGGCAGGTGGTGTTGATGCACAAGATTGGGCATCAATGCTATTAAGAATGTATGTAAGGTGGGCTGATAAGAAAAATTTCAAAGCAGAAATTTTAACCTCTTCTCCAGGTGAAGAAGCTGGAATAAAAAGCGCTCTATTAAGAATTACAGGTGAAAAGGTTTTTGGTCTTCTTAAGGGTGAGAAAGGAGTTCATAGATTAGTTAGGTTATCACCTTTTAACTCGGCAAATTTAAGACATACAAGTTTTGCATTAGTTGAAGTTATTCCTGATTTTCAAAAAACAGTAAATGTTGAAGTGAACAATGATGATTTAAAAATTGAAGCATTTAAGGCAAGTGGAGCAGGTGGTCAAAGTGTGCAAAAAAATTCTTCTGCAATAAGGTTAACTCATAAACCTTCAGGGATTGTCGTATCTGTACAAAATGAACGTTCACAATCACAAAATAAAAATATTGCACTTCAAATTTTAAAGTCTAGGCTAGTTGATTTAGAAAATATTAAAAATAAAGAAAAAGAAAATGAATTAAAAGGCGAATTTGTTTCTGCTGAATGGGGGAACCAGGTTAGAAGTTATGTTTTGCACCCATACACATTAGTTAAAGATATTAGATCTGGATTTGAGTTGTCGGATGCACAAAGAGTATTAGATGGAGATTTAGATCAGTTACTATTTGAATTTTTAAAATTTATCAATAAGTCCCAAAATCATAATTAACATATATAATTAGGAAGTAATAAAAACAATCCAAAAATTTATGTTCTTAAAAAATTATAATTTAAAATCATTATTATTAACTCTATTAGTTGTATCAACTGTTATAAGTTGTTCTGATTCAAGTTCTGATGATCTTATGACATCAAACCAAGAAGTTGCTGGTGAAAAAAGTATTGCTCCTTCATTGAAAAGTGGTGACAGTGATTCCTCTGAATCTGAAGGAGGAACGCTTAAAAGACTTTGGGGTGATCCACCAACTCTTGATCCGCATCTAGTTACGGATACCACATCTGCTGGACTTGTTGTTGAAATGTTTTCAGGACTAGTAAGTTTAAATTCTGAATTAGAAATAGTTCCCGACTTAGCCGAAAGCTGGGATGTTGGTGAAGGAGGAACTCAATATACTTTTAATTTGAGAGATGATATTAAATTTTCAGATGGTTCAAGCGTTACTGCAAGAGACTTTATATATTCTTTTAATAGAGCTGCAAATCCAGATACTGAATCTCCAGTAGCTGAATTGTATCTTGGTGATATTGTAGGTGCGCAGGATGTTATTGATGGTAATGCTAATGAAATAAGTGGAATTAAGTTAATTGATGATAAAACAATTCAAATCAACATTGATTCACCAAAAGCCTACTTTTTAGCTAAACTAACCTATCCAACTGCGTATGTTTTGAAAGAATCAAATGTAAAT
>Ga0208624_1001146_pt1 | contig 12809 bp, 9 predicted proteins | sample Knorr_S23_td_DCM_FD_185607 | JGI IMG/M metagenome (GOLD analysis project Ga0208624, IMG submission 185607) | Marine microbial communities from Southern Atlantic Ocean transect - Knorr_S23_td_DCM_ad_71m_LV_A (SPAdes) (version 2) | ecosystem: Environmental > Aquatic > Marine > Oceanic | place...
GATCGTAGTCAGGATTTGCTACAAAGATGTACCATTCTCCATCGATCATGTGTGTATACAAGTTATGGGGGCCACTAGGATGATCGAAATCATACCAAGAATCAACCCACTGGGGATCCGATTTATCGGTCACATCAATTAGAGTAACAGTTACTTGCGCTGGATCGCCCCATTCACCTACATTTGGATCTGCGTTACCTGAATCAACTAACTGATTTTGAACAATCACATATTCTCTAGCATTGTATTCGAGATACTTAACGTCTAAAACTTGTGTATTTGGATCGAGATAAACACCTGTTACAGTAGTATTTCGAGGATCAGTGACATCAACAATATGCATCTCCTTCCATCCAGCGATGTAAGCGTACCTACGGCCATCTGGACTATCCGCAACTTGAACTTCTGCATTTCCGGGTTCAGTTAATTGATTGAACGATAACGCCTCAAAATTAGGAGTCGAAAGATTATGTTGGCTCCCATTACGATGATCATGACCTTCAACATCCTGTATCAGTGGATCGAACAAAAATTCTGACTCAGTTTCAGAAATTGAGTCTTCACTAGTAATCGCTAAAACAGCAGTCGTGAGGCTCACTGTAGCAAGTAAAGCAACTACACCATATCCAATTAACATACGAGTATCCATCGCCCCACCTTCTCAAATATGTCTTGCGCAACTGTTCGGTAGTGTTGAAGTCATCGGACCCTTGGCACAACCATGAGTAGGGGCATTTGGCTATGTGTTATCATCGTGTCATGTATGTTTATGCCATCTGCCACAGCTCACGAACCGAATACATTCACAATGATTATTGGACAAGAAGAAGTAATCCCATCTAATGTAACTGGACAGGTTCTTTTCACAAATGATAGTGTTTGGTTTAGAAATGTGGATGATCGTGAAAATATTACACACACAATTCGATTAGATATAGATGGAGATGGATTGTTTAACGGAACAGAAGATATCAGTTCAGGTGAGCTATACAGCTCATGTGAATTGGATGAAAATGGGACAAAAATAAATCAAGAATGTGAAGTAATCTACAAAGTTCTATTCAATGAAAGTACCGGCCTAATTTCGGGAATATTTCACTATGAAGATATTAGTTCAGATGGTTCAGTATTTACCGGAAGAATTGTTGTGAATAAGGACGAACACTCAACTAATGTTGGACCTGATCCAAACTATTCCACTGAAGAAAATAATGAGGATGGAGTTACATATACAGATAATAATCGTCAAGGACTAATTGTCTTAAGCATGAGTGCGGGAATTGCTGCGGTCGCAATTCTGATGATTATCTCTCGTCCAACTCCATTACATGCAGAAAAATATCGAGAGTTGATTTCTCAAAGTGAAGAATAAGCGTCACCCTCAAATCAAAGACTCTACACGACAAAGGGTAAGGGGCGCTTAGCTCAGCTTGGAAGAGCACTTGGTTTGCAACCAAGTGGCCGGGGGTTCAAATCCCCCAGCGTCCACTCCCCTCCAGCCTTGTTTGCTGAATGGAAAACCCCTGATGACACATCAGGAGCGCGTGTATTCGAACACGACTCCATGTCCTTCAATCATGCGACCTCTATCATGGTGATCTTCTCCACCGCACCAATCACATGGAGGCTTAAATGGGTAAAATTTCCCATATGGATATGACGGAGAGAGAACGACCCAGAATGATTCCGGTTGTGGATTATCCTCTGGAAATTCTATCCAATCGCCCCATACGCTAATCGGCGTATTTGGTCCCAAAGCATTTAATGAACCATTAAATTCCAGTGTAGGATTAGAATAGTTACCGTCATAAGTTGAGAGTCTCCCGCGTGAAAACTCAAACCAATTTTGAGTGCATGGTTTGTAATCGCTCAATACTTCTCCATTCTTACGACATATGCCTGTGAATGCATACCAATCCTCAGGTGAAGTTACCCAAGTAGCATTGTTTGAAGGCAGTACACCACTGGGTCCTGCGTATAGGGTAACGGTTTGTCTGTCCCTCCATATCTCTGCAGTGGTCAAATTAGTTCGACCTTCACCATGACAATCATCGAATTGCCCGAAACATTCGCTTGGAGTTTCAATGTAGCGTATTTCCATTTGAATTAAGGCAGTGATGTTTCGGTCACCATCATGTTCTGTGAATGAAGTTGGCATCCCATTCGGCAGGTAGTATTCTGCGGTCCAATTTTCTTCAGGATTAGAGACGTTGTATCCAGTAAGCGTGAAACCAGTGATATCGTACGTCCACGACCAATTCCAATAATTAGTTTGGTAGTACCAACTGTCGCAGGAATTCCGTTCCCAACATTCGGCTTCGAACTGAAGAGGTCCCCCTGAACCAAGCATGAAACTGTTAGTTAGGGTCCAAGTTGGACCAGACGGTTCTTCAGGTCCATTCTCTTCTTCATCGATTGGACAGACATCAATGGTAATCTCGATGTCTTCGCGGGTCTCAACGCCGTCGTGGAACATCACGATATCGACAGATTGGTTTTCCATCACATCAACAAATTGTTTACCTGGGTCAAGTTTCTTCCAACCAACTGATTTGATATCAGACTGAATCGGCAAGACCCATACACCTCCTCCTCCTTCAAACATCGGCTCAAACGTTGACGACGACCGGATGACGTCAAATGAGAATGGTTCGAGGGTGCTTTCAGCTTTGCAATCGGTCTCGGTTAAGAGCAAACGAGGGTCTTGAACATCTCCATAGAAACCGCTTGTCCGTCCTGCGCCAAACATGTCTTCCAAATGGAGACGGAAAATGTCGCCGGCACCGGCATCACCGCGAAGGTACCATTGTGCGAAGTAGTCCAGCGCGTCCTCAGCGACCGAACGCTCGGGTTGGAATTTTACACCCTCATACAACACACGGAACTCATAGAATCGGCTGATACCGTCACGGCTGTCATCCCCTTGGACGCGCTGATCTAACCAAGCAAAGAAGGCTTGACTCGCTTCGGGCGGAAACGACTGGTTGCCCAAGTTGGTTTGGTATTGATATGCGACTGGCCAAGCTTTGTCAATTCCTGGAGTGCCGTTGTAAAGATGTCGCGTCATAGCAACAGTGCTACCTTCGAAAAACCACTGGTTTTCAGCAACGACTTGAGGTTGCCATTTCACTAGGTTGGTGGCCATCGTGGCATATTTCGGAATCTCCTTGACGTAGGGAATTTTGCTCTCTAGGGACATGCCTGCGAGATTCGAAATGAGATTGTCATTCCATACACTCGGTGACAGCCCGTGCACATATTCGTGGATGGTTGTTTGATGACGCCCTGTTGAAGCAACATTCACGAAGGACATGCCTTGGTAATGCGGTGAACTTGGTAGGGTGAGGCCGGACGCACCGTTTGGGAGGGCATCGTATTCTGAGAAATGGACCCAACAAATGTCGTAGGGATCCGCCTTCCCCTGTTTCCCTTTGATTGTCGGAACGTAGAGGTCGAGATGATTTGTCAGCACGATTCGCGTTTCCCAGAGTTTGCCATCAAACAAGTACTGTGCTCGATCGTAACTGTTCTCACCGAGTTGGTTGGGAACTAACAAATCCAGATGTGAATCGTGTATTCGGACTGATTGCCCTCCAAAGAACGATTCCCAACCACAATCCCTCGTTGCAACTAGCGCCTCTTTGTTTTGGTAGAGCCAAGCACCCCAGGCAGCCGCACCAGAAATCAAGCCGCCAGCGAAATGTGGGCTATCCAAGACCAAAAGCTCCGATGGGAATAGAGTACCAAGTTCGAGGTCAGCCTGCAGATTTCCAGAGGTCCAATTGTACCTCATCGGTATATTCTGCGGAACAACAATCCCTCCCCGTACAACTCCAAGAACGATTCCCTGTGGATTGTCAGCAACACCATCAATCGCGGGGAGTGTCAACCGAATACTGCCGTTCAGGCGAGCCGTTTCGTTTACGTCGAGGTGCACAGCGTAGGTAGAAAGGACGGGTGATGTGGATATTTGATTCAAATTGGCTGGGGGTTCAAACACCTCCAATGATAAATTGAGCGTTTCGTTCAATGCTCCCGCCCCAAAGGCCATCGACACACCTGAAGATTCAATCACCCCGCCACTTGAATCAACCTCTAGCGACGTGTTGGAGACAAGACTTAGATCCGATGGCAACGTGAAACTCATGTCTAAATCAAAAGTAGATTCAAGCTCATCCTCTGACGATTCGTTGTCCATCACGCCATGTAGCACGAAAGCAGACAGCGAGAGCGACACCAACAAGAACGCGAGGGCAATGGACTGGTGCTTTTTCGAGGTCTTGAATACTGAGGCATAGTGCTCTGTATGTTGAGTCACAGAGCGGAAATGTTTCGAATTCTTAACGGTTGATTGAATCTTCGACCATCGCTCGGACATGGAAGTAAAAACACTAGATTCCTTAACTTTCGAAGCCGAACTCCGAATGCGACCACGGAACGTTATGTAGATTTTTGACGAGCTTATCATTGCCATAAGGCCAACAGCCCTGTCCCGCACCCAATGGAAACGTTCCGATCTTAGGATTGCAGCATTGAAGGAAGTGAGATATTGTTTAATCCACTCCCCAGTGGTCTGGCCAGACTCCTTCATATCCTCACCCGATGCCTCATCTGAATGGTGGTCGTCGCCATATACCTCTGACATCTATTGACCTCCTACAACCTATGAAAAAATAATGCGTACAATAAACTCATCTACTCAAGTGTTCTGAGGCATAATCAGCACATTTTCCAACGGATTCCAATCCGTGCCTTAGCCATCGGACCAGCGTGCTCCATTATTATTCTAAATCGTCATGTCTCAGAGCTGGAGCGTAGGACACAACAATTTCAACTAAACAACTTACGAAAAGTGCAGACAAGAACAGATTTAGATTTGCTAATCCGAACTCATTAGTTGGAGAGAAGATGTATCCAATAACAGTAAATAAATTATCATCATATGATACATATGCAATAACACTAACAAAACCAGATATGGCCCTCATCATTGCCCCAGTAGAAGAATTCTTATCCTAAAGGGGAAGCAGTACTGGAGCGGAAGTAACAGCGACTAACAAATCAGTTGTTAATTCAAAATCCTATCAAAAATCATGGCGCCAAACATGCATTATTACTACAAAGGCGGATGTTAGAGCGTGGCAGTTACAGTTGTGTGGTTCAGGCGAGACTTACGTCTCTCTGACAATCCAGCGGTGGCCAAATCGTTGGAAATCGGAAATCCAATAATTTTTCTTTACAACCTTGATGTTGAAAGATTAGAACGAAAAGACGTCGACCCAATCCATATTGAATGGGAACTCGACTGTTTGAGATGTTTACAGGAAGAATTGAAATTAATTGGAGGAAAATTATTGTTTAATTGTGGCGATATAGTCGAAAAATTAGAAGAATTGAATGAAATTTTCAATATCTCACACATCTTAGGGAACGAAGAGACTGGCCTCCAATGGTCTTGGGATAGAGACAAGGATGTAGCCAATTGGTGTAGAAAAAACAATGCAGATTTTACAGAATTTCCATCTAACGGAATTATTCGTGGACTGCGATCTCGAGATAATTGGAAACGTCTCAGAGATCAAAGAATGAATCAAGAAATAATCGACCCACCCACCAGCATCAAGTCCCCTCATAGTTTGTCTGTAGGCAAAATTCCAGATGTTCAAGAACTAGGACTGGAAAAACGACAACTTGTTAATCGCCCAATTCCCGGAGAAAGAGAAGCGATATTGCAACTCTTGTCTTTCCTTGGGGAAAGAGGGCGCAAGTACAGGAGTCATATGTCAAGTCCATATCTTGCAAGCACTGCATGCTCTCGATTATCCCCTTACATAAGCGTAGGATGTATTAGCATCCGGCAAATTCTCCATCACACCGAACGTAAAGCACGAATCGTGAAATTAAATCCTAGAAGTAAAGAAAATTTAGGCTGGACTGGAAGTATCAAATCCTTTCAAAGTAGACTAGCATGGCACTGTCATTTTATCCAACGATTAGACTCTGAATTAACCATGGACACTATTGCATTAAACGACAAATTAGATTCTTTTCTAGAGCGGAAAATGGATGATTCGCTGTTTCATGCATGGGCTAATGGATGTACGGGTTGGCCTTTCTTTGACGCTTGCATGCGTTCATTGATTGCTACAGGGTGGATTAATTTCAGAATGAGGGCTATGTTACAATCTGTAGCATCGTATACGCTTTGGTTGCCATGGCAAGATACAGGTCTGTATCTTGCACGTTTATTCCTAGATTATGAACCAGGAATTCATTGGTCTCAGGTCCAGATGCAATCCGGAGTTACGGGCATCAATTCAATCAGAGCATATTCAATTTCCAAACAATCCCAAGATCAAGACCCTGGGGGTGAATTTATTCGAAAATGGGTTCCTGAGTTGAAGAATGTACCTAATCAATTGATACACAGTCCTTGGACTATGTCTAAGGAAGAACAAATAGAATACGACTGCATTATTGGTGAGGATTATCCTATGCCAATTTTAGATGAAAAAGAGTCACGTAAAATTGGTATCAGCAGATCATATTCTGCTAAAGGAAAACCTGAATCTAAAGCCCGATCTTTAGAAGTATACAATCAACATGGTAGCAGAAAGAGAAGGAATAAAACATAATTACTTTTTTTCAAGGTCTTCAAAATTCATTGAAATGTGCGAGAATCTCTCCGCTTCGTCCCCATCGTGGGTTACCAGTATAGCAGTAGTATTTCTGGATTCTAGAATTTGAACAATATCCTTGCTCAATCTAATCCTGAGAGAAGAATCTAGATTGGAGAATGGCTCATCCAACAGTAGTACACGAGGTTTGGCAAGAAGTGCTCTACCTACAGCTATTCGTTGAGATTCCCCTCCTGATAATTGGTCGACTTTTCTGGAGCCAAAACCGTTCAAACCAATCAAATCTAACATAATCCTGATTTCTTCTTCATTGTATCTTTTCTGTCCCAATCTAAGATTACCCCAAACATCCAGATGAGGCATTAAGAGTGGTCTTTGAAATATCAAACCAATTCCTCTCTTCTCTGCAGGGATCTCTGTCACATCGTCACTATCAAGAGAAACTGTACCTGAACTAATCCCGTGTAATCCTGCAATTGCTCTGAGTAATGTGGTTTTCCCACAACCAGACGGCCCCAGAAGTGCCATCCTATCTCCTGATTTTACATCAAAAGAACAGCATTCTAGTATAACCTTCGAACCATGTTTAAGCATGATATTTTTTACTTGTATTTCAGTCATCAGAATCCTCCATCGTCCCCTTCATCTCTCCATCTCTCAACCGTCAAAAACAAAACCAAAGTAACTATCATTAATACCGTAGAACCTGCCAAGGCACTAGGTCGAATTGTTGGGTCGAATGAAGGACGAGTCATTTGTGCATCAATCACTAGAGGTAACGTCATACTTTCAGTTCCTCTAAGTAAAACCCATGACGCTCCGAATTCACCGAGTGAAATTGCAATAATCAAAGCACTAGCAACAACGATTGACCCCCTCAATAATGGTAACTGAATTCTTAGTATTCGGTCACGTTTTTTGAGACCAAGCGTGGCTCCAGTCTCCATGTATCCGGGGTCCAGCCGTCTCATTCCACTAAGAATAACCCGGATTGAAAAAGGTGTGGCGATCACTAGATGCCCCCAAACCGGAAGCCAAGACGACGCGAATAAAGTAGGTATTGTCTTCTGCACACCAACAAGAAGGCCTAATCCAACAATTGCAGCTGAAACACCCAAAGGAAGGAGAGTCATGGTATCTACCACTACGGCTGTTTTTTCTTTACCTGACCTTTCCAAATTATCAATGGTTGACGCAGCTCCCCAAGATAGAGGCAGCCCCAGTAAAACTGCGATCAAACTGTAGAAGATTGAAGTCTGGATTCCATCGAAAATACTGGTTCCACCCTGAAATCTTTCTTCCATTGCCTCCCATCCAGCCAAGGACCAAGATTCCTGTATCTGAAAGGAACCAAGAATTACCAAAATTAGAGGTAGTACGGAAAAAATGATGAATAACCCAAGAATCAAAATCACAAAACTATTTGGTGATTTGTGGTCGTGATTATTCATCCTAGTCATGGGCTCAACAGTTCTTTGACGGCTCTGAGTCAAACTCAATGATAACATAGCAAAAATCATAACACTCAGTTGAAGAATTGAACCCCCTAAAACCATTGAAGAATCAGGAGCACCGTATCCTGATATGCCTGCAGCACCACCTAACTCAGCAAGTGAACGTTCAATGGTAAAACTTTCAGGCATTAGTTGCCGGACTAAGACAAATGATGAGAAACATTGTACAAAGGTTAGAAGAAATGATGCCCCTATTGCAGGTCGCAATAACGGCCACCATAGATTCCTCAACCTGCCTATTCGGCTTCTGCCTCCTGGTAGGACCCTGAGTTGATCTATTCGATCTGAGTCTAAATCTCTAAGGGATGGTTCTGAAAGTCGTATTACTAAAGCCAGATTAAACCATATATGTGCAATGAGAAGTGCAATAAGATGTCCCGGATGTTCATAAATTCCTAAATCTCGTACTGTGCCTATAATCCCAGTTTCTCGCCTGAGATCTATTCCGATGTAAGCCAAAGGGCCATTATCTGGATCTATCAATGACAGAAAGCCAACTGCTACAACAATTGAGGGCATGACGAATGGCATGGTCAAGACCGCGCGAATGAGTTTAATTTTTGGCCACTTGTATCTTGCAAGAATCCATGCAATAGGTAAACCAACCACCAAAGTAAGGCAGGCTGAAGAAATACCTATGCCCAAAGAAAATAACAAGGCGTCTTGAGTGAAGGGGTGTTCATCGAAATTCAGGATAGCTTCGAATATACTTTCGTCGGCAACATTTACGATTTTCATCAGACCGAGTGAAAGTGGTATGATAAGGAGGGAACACTGTATGATAGTGGCCAGAGAATACCAGTAATTGATTCTCATGAGCTCACAGATGAAATCCAAATTGTCAGCCATTCATCCATTGATTCACTGATTTGTGTTGCTGTTAAAACCGTTGGACTAGAGGGGATAATTGAATTATTAGCATACGGTCCCTCTGGAATAGATAGTGTTTCAATTACTGGATACATCACATTAGTTTCTGGCAATGTTGCCTGTGTTGATTCGCTGAGTAAGTGTTTGATAAATTCTTTAGCACCTTCATTATCAGATGTATCGGAAGATATTGCAACATATTCCACTTGCAGAATGCTACTCGCAGGGACATCTAAAGCAACTGAATTGGTAGTTCCACCTCCCCAGAATGCTTCGGCTCCGGGACTGTGGCAATATGATAAAACAGCAACAGCATCACCGATGAAACCATCGTAGTATACACCATATCCACCGGAATATCGTACTTCATAAGCCTCTGACCATCCCGATGTGATTATCAAGTCATTGCTGACCATAGATCTCCACCACTCGCTCCAGCTACGGTTCTCATCGTTACCCCAATCACCTCCTGCGGTAGCAGCAAGAAACATTCGACCGGGGCTGGATGTTTCGGGAGAAGGTATTGCCACCTTACCCTTCCATTCTGCACTCGTTAAATCCCACAGAGAATTTGGAACTGATAGGTTATTCTCATTTAGGAATCGAACATCATAGTTTAAACAGACAAAACCCTGGTCATAAGGCATCAATCTATCATCTTGAATTGTAGAACCCAATAGAGAAATATTGTTTGATGGAATCACGCCGTGAGGAATTAGCAAATTGTTGTCTAAAGCGATAGGAGCATATGTTGAATCCAGCCCTAAGATAATGTCAAAAGACTCAACGCCAGACATCTGCAAAGCCCTTTCTAAGACACCTCCAGCATCACCAGCTCGAATAACTGTAACATCATAGCCAGTCATGTTCGTAAAATCTGTTACAATTGATCCAGTTGAGTCGAATGAATCGTAAGTAAGGACTGTGAGTGATTTCCTATCTTGATTTTGCTCCCCTAATTCGGATGAAAGACAGCCAGTAAGTGATGTTGTTAGTATAATTATAACGGTGAGTATTGTTTTAGTCATGTTTTCTATGTTCATTTCTCTCCCTCCGTCGGCATTAACCGAATCAGGTCAATGGGTCGTTGCGTTGGCAACCTCTCAGCAAGTGCTCCCCAGTAATTTTCCCTAATTAAGGCAATAATTTAACATTATTACAGCCATCACTATGTATTAGTTCCATTTAGTTAGGATATGGCAGTAGAACCTCTATCTGAAATTGCATTTGTTACTGGGGAAGCCATATCGGAAAAAGTAGGAGAAAAATTAGAAAAAATACCATTTTGGAAGAAATTCAGAACATATCTAATATTTGCTCCAATTGTGATTTGTATACTCTGGTTTATCACTATTGAGCTTCAAAGTTGATTAATTTCAATCGCTTCGTTCATGGGCTGTTTACTCCCCCTTCATGTTATGGAACGAAGGATATCAGTCGAGGAATGGATGGGGCACCCCATACAGAATGAGTTGGGAGATGAATATGGTCCAGATGGATCTTGGCACACATTGATGTCAAGAGTAGCAAAATTCCATCATAAACATGACTTTGCAAATCCAGAAAATAATGGCCATGATATGGGCTACCGAATTTCATTGACAGTAGAAGAATTGGGAGAACTCAGTGGTGCAATAACAAAAGGTAAGCCAAAAGAAGAAATCGCAGAGGAACTTGCAGATCTTTTCATCCTAACACTAGGAAATGCGTTAGCAATGGAAATTGATTTAGAAAAACACGTACATATGAAATTAGATAAAATCATGAAAAGACCCTCAAGACGTGGAGGGATGGGGCTTAGAGTAACAGAATATACTGGAGAATAAATGAATGGGGCCGTGGCCGGGACTTGAACCCGGGCTGACAGGACCACAACCTATCGTGCTAACCGCTACACCACCACAGCCATGATGTAAATGAACGACCCAATGTCGACTTATCAAGCGTTCCCATACATAATACTCAACACACCATCGGATTCAAGATGAAGAGATATTCTCTAAATTCATGGCGGGGCGACGCGAGGCTTGTCTAGTGGTCATCTCAATTCTATTTCTTTCAACTATTCAAAGCGTACAAGCCGTAACGGTTGTTAAAGCAGATCCTGTTGACTTGATGCCATCTAATTCGTTGAATAATGCATCTCTTTGGGAATTAAGTTCTAGTTTAAATGACACCGGCCCGGCCCAATATTCAACGATATCAATTGAAGAATCAGGCATGATAATTTCACACTTAAGACCGGAAAATACAGCAACAACAGTTGCTTGGGCATCTTCTTCATCTACGAATTCTGTCGCTGCAACAGGTGTTCCAGACGGAGGAGTTGCTGTTTCGAAAGGCCCAGATATCAAAATTTCCGGATTCGACCATAGTATCGTATCATCAAATATGCTACTTAACCTGAGTTTAAGCCTAATACTCACCATTCCCGATGTCTTATCTGATGACGAAGTTCGTTTCGTGGTAGATCGAGGAGATGGACCCCTTCTTCTCCATACTATCAGACACACTTTTGCCGCTACAGAATATACGCAATCTTCGCCACTAATGTTACCACTATTTGATGAAAATGATCCATGGACATGGGAAGATATTGAGCAAATGGAGGTATTAGTTGACTATGTTTCAGTCAATGGAATTGATGACTCAGAACTACAATTAGATGCAGTGGCAGTACTCGCATTGCATCGTTCATCTTGGTATGCATTTGAAACTACTACTGCTTTTCATACGACTAACCCAATTGAAATGCCTGTAATGGACTTCAATTCGCTTTCTGGAGAAATTGAGTCATTATCCATATCGTCTTGTGGTCTAGAACCTTCTTCATCTTCTCCAGGAGTTTGGAATTTAGAAGAAATAGAACGCCCATTTAATCAGCAATGGGGTCGAGTACACATTACTGGTATAGGGAATAATTCAATTCAAATCAAAGATTCAATGAGTGAAACTTGGACTACAATTTTGGATGGAGAGTTAATTGAGATAAATCAAGATTTAGTAGATATCAGAATTACTATATTTGATGGATGCATTTCTAATTTTAGGATTGACATAAACGATCCGACTTTACATGTATCATATCGAATTGAAGGCAATGATTCTGGGCTTGTAGCAGCTTTTTCTTCACTCAGATTTGCAGTAGGAGGTAGTCTTGTGCAAGAATTAGCCCTCTCAAATTCAATTGGTACGTTTTCAGTGCCAATAGGGCATTTACTTGGAAATGATGGAGGGCCATTGGAGATAGGAATTGGCAGTAGATTCCAATGGTCATCAGATGGTAGTCCTCAAGAAACTACCATAGTGATTGAATCAATGATGATTGATGGAGGCTATATTGTTGAATTTGACCTAGATCCTCAATGCCAAAATGTTGATGATCAAACATTCAATGAAGACGACCCGGGTAGATATATCCCTTTCAGATACTACTGTACTGATGACAATACTGAATCTAGCGATCTTATAATTTCTGCTATATCTAGCAATACCGATATTCTAGCGTCATCAATTGTTGGAGATGAAATCTTACTAATGCCACAAATTGAAATGAGTGGGGAGGCCATAGTCGATATTTTAGTTACAGATTCAAGAGGAAATACATGGACTGATCAATTTACTGTAATCATCAATGATATTAATGACCCTCCAACACTTTCTGGACTGTTCACATCAGTGTACATCGAGGTCGGGACACCATATTTGATTACATTAGATGTTAGAGATATTGATTCTGCATTAATAACGGTTACAACGGACAGAGATTGGGCTACCATCCAAAAAA
>Ga0208624_1001149_pt1 | contig 12802 bp, 14 predicted proteins | sample Knorr_S23_td_DCM_FD_185607 | JGI IMG/M metagenome (GOLD analysis project Ga0208624, IMG submission 185607) | Marine microbial communities from Southern Atlantic Ocean transect - Knorr_S23_td_DCM_ad_71m_LV_A (SPAdes) (version 2) | ecosystem: Environmental > Aquatic > Marine > Oceanic | place...
TACAACAATGAACTATTATAAATGTACAAAGGCATAGCTACTATAGGTGTAAGTATATGACCTATAGGAAGAACTGATCCCAAGTGTCCTGCAGCTTCACCTTGGTATTCAGGTTGTTGAGCTATTGAGAGGCCGGATGAATTAGCAGGTCTAACCATGCCCAAACCCACTCCATGAAGGATAATGGAAGAAAAATATGTTGCAATCGAGTCTGATACAGCCATTATGCAATATGAAAAAGTAAGTATTAAACAACCATATATCAGTAATTTATAATTATTTAAATTAAACATACTAGTAAACATATTTTGACTAACGATTGTAGATATTGATAAAAGAACAAATGTAAAACTGATCAATAATGTTATATCTTCAAGATTATCGAAATTATCAGTTAAATAAAAACCAATAGATTGTAATAACGATGCTGAGCAAAGACTCAATACTGATGCAAACACTAAATAAGGCCATACAGTAGGCGCAAGTCTCGATAATTTAGCCGTTGGAATTTCTGAGACCTCCATAGGCTTATTTTCAAGTGTAAAAAATACGCCCATGGCAACTACGATTCCTAATATAGAGAAGAAAATAAATGGAGCTAATGCTGATATCAAATATAAATACCCACCTAAAAGTGGGCCAACCAATGTGCCTAAGAGAAAATTTGATTCAAACCTTGCAAATTTCTTGGTTCTCTTACTTTTAGGTGTAATGTCTGCTATATAAGCAAATGATGCAGGTCTTGTAGCCGATCCCAGTAATCCATAAATTGTTCTACCTAATATTAAAAGCGGAAATACAAATGCAGCACTTAGAATATTTTTATCTGCTAGATATATTGGCAATATAAGAATTATCATGGATATTGAATATCCAATATATCCAAGTATTGCTATATTTCTTCTTCCATATTTATCTGATGCTCTTCCCCATGGTGCTGACGTCATTGCCCAAGCAACAGCAGATAAAGAAAAAATAAAAGAAGCTTGTATTTCTGAAAGTCCTAAGTCTCTTGCTAATGGTGGAATGATTGCATAAACAAAAGACATACCAAGACCAACAGCAAAAAGCCCTGATTTTAGCCAGAACATTGGTTTCTTCACTTTATTAAGAGATACCTATTTTTGAACGAATTTCTTCAATGAATTCTTGCGCTAATGGACGAACCTTTTTTGCTCCATTTGAAAGATGATCATTTACTAAATCTTTTTGCTCTTTTAATTCAAAATATCTTTCACGAATAGGTAAAAGAGAATCATTAGCTTTCTTAAAAAGCTTATTTTTTGCATCGCCCCAAGATATGCCATTTTCATATTCTTCTTTAAACTCAGCTATCTCTTCATCTGATGCGAAATTTTGATAAAGATTAAAGACATTACAGGTTTTATGATCCTTAGGCTCACCTGGCTCAAGTGAGTTAGTAATAATTTTCATAATTGATTTTTTTAATGTTTTTTCATCACAAAGCAAAGGAATCACATTGTTATATGATTTACTCATTTTTCTTCCATCTATTCCTGGAATTGATTCATCGTCATTAATAATTGCCTCTGGGACAACAAAAGTATCACCAAATATGTGATTAAATCTATTTGCAATATCCCTTGTCATCTCTAGATGTTGTAGTTGGTCAGGACCAACAGGAACATGTGTTGAATTAAACATTAATATGTCAGCAGCCATAAGAATTGGATAAGAGAATAAACCCATGTTAATTCCTTTATCATCATCATTATTTTCTTTTAATGCTTTGTAAGCGTGCGCCCTATTCATTAATCCCTTTGCAGTTACACAATGAAGTATCCAACTTAATTCGAGGATTTCTCTAATATCAGATTGCTTGTAAAAATAAGAGCTTTTAGTATCTAATCCACTCGAGAGCCATGCAAGAGCAATGTTCTCAATAGATGAAGTGACTTCTTGGGGATTATTAACTTTAATAATCGAATGGTAGTCTGCTAAAAAAAAGAAAGAATCTTTTGATTCTTTAGCTAATTCAAGACTTGGCCTTATAGCACCAAAATAGTTTCCTAAGTGTGGGGTGCCCGAAGTAGTAATACCTGTTAAAATTCTATTTTTCATTACTCTAATTATAAACGCGATATATAAAAAAAATGGAAAGAACTGATCAAATTATTGAATTAATATCAAAAGCAAATCAATTATTTGATAGCGGTGTTATTAGAGATGGACAAAAACTTACAAGAGAAGCTCTTAAACTTGTAAAGATTCAAGGAAAAATTCCAAATAAGCTTAAACATAAACTTAATGCAACAGTCGCACTTTCTAGATATTTTGATGATATTTCCTCTTTTGCTACTAACCCAAAAAGAGATGAGCTAGTAAGCAAAATAAAAAAAATAGCAGATAATCCCATTAAAAATCCACGTAAACAGGCAGATGAGATCCATAAAGTTCAAGCCCAATGGCAAGCATTAGATCAAACATCTAAAACAGCATCGCAAAAACAGTGGAATATATTTAGATCTTATGTTGATAAAGCATGGATACCATGCGGAGAATTCTTCGACGAACTCAATAAACAAAAGTTGGTTAACGCAACAAAAAAACAACAGGTAACTCAAGACTTAACTGAATTTGTTCAAAGAAATAACAATAAGTTTCCAACTATAAGGATACTAAGAAATAAATTAAGAAAATTTGAAGATTCATGGAATGGTCATGCGCCCGTCAGGGATGATGTGTTTAGAAAACTAAAGTCAGATTTCATTGATGCAAAAAAACCAATTCTTGATGAGATAAAAAAACAAAACGAACAAATTAAAATCAAAAAAGAACAAATCATTGAATCAGTATCAAAAATAAATTCAGATGATATGGATGAAAATATTTCTAAATATATGAATCTTAAAAAAGACTGGAACATTTTAGATAAATTGCCGCATAAAGTAGAAAAAGTATTATGGAAAGAATTTATATCATCTGGAGATAGGTTTTTTGAGGAGCAAAATAAAAATAAACAAATTCAACTTGATGAATTAGGTCTTGTTTTAAAAGATCTAAAAAAATATAAGATTGAGGATCTGCAAGAAATGCTTCCAAAGTTTGATCTCATCAACAAAACAAAAGAATACAAATCTCTTCAGAATCAAATTGTCAAATTACGTAATGATGAAAAAGATAAGAAAAATAAAGATTCTATTAATGATCTAGAGAAACTATTCGAATATATTACTGAAAAAAAAGATTTATCTGATTTAACCAACTTAGATAATTCATATAAGGAAATATTTGATTATAAGTTTGATTCTCACTCTAAAGATGAAATGCTTGAATCATGCATAAGAATAGAAATGATATGCAATGTTGAATCATTAAAAAAAGATGAAAAAATTAGAAATCAAATACAGCTTAAAATTCTTACTGAAAAATTTAATAAAGCTAAACTAACAAAAAAAGAAGAAATCTTTCTTCACATAAAGAATTTTTTCCTAAATTTATCTGTATCTAAAGTTAGTAATACTGAAAAAAATATGTGGAAAAGGATTATCAAAGCAATTAAGACTTCTTAAGGTTAAGTTCCTTTTGTATTAATCTATGCTTTTCTCGATCAAGATTATAAAAATAAAAAATAGCTATAGGTATTAGTAACATGATAGGTACTAATCCACCTTGTGTTGATATTAAAAAGAAAATTTGATCATCTGTAGGGTTTGTAGAAGTAAAACCAATAATACTTAAAACAAAACCAGCTATTGCAGTTCCAAACCCTGTATTGACCTTTTGTAAAAAACCAAGTGCTGCAAATAAAACACCCTCTTGTCTTTTATTAGTAATTAACTCTACTTCATCTGCTATATCAGCAACCATAGAGTCGCGAATCATATTGCCAATGATGTTATTCGTAATGCCAACAAGAATAAATATCCATAAAAACATTACCAATTGATAAGTCCCTTTCGGAGGAGTTAAATCAAAATATCCAAGTATTAATGGTGCTGGATAAATTATTCCAGTTAAAAACATAGATATTAATATTATGCTCCTTTTTTCAAATAACTTTACCAATCTTGGAGCTAATGCAAATGCTAAAAAGGCACATACAACATACATTGGTAAAAATAATGTAATCTGTGTTCCAGATAACTCCCAAAAATAAGTGTTAATGTAGAGAGTTAAGGTATTTCCAAGACCCCATGCTACAGATAAACCAAATGATCCAAAAAAGAATATTACAAAAGTTTTGTTAGTTAATGCCATTAGAATTTCTTGAAATATATCTTTTATAGTTATTCTTCCCTCCCAAGTTGATAAAGCAGTCCCATATCGCAAGGTTGATATAGAGGAAATGATAATAAATAAACCCATAATAGCAGCGCCTGTATAGCCAAAAGGAGCCCAAGCATCAGGATTAAGCTGACCTTTTGAATACTCTGGAGTTGAAGCAAAGAAAACATAGTAACCTAAGAAAGCGTTTGAAAGTCCTGCTAACCAGCCAAATAGTTCACGAATAGAAAATAATGCTGTTCTCTCGTCATAATCTTTTGTAATCTCTCCTCCAAGCGCTCTATGAGGCACATCAAATAATGTCATTCCGAATCTTGTAATAATGCAAAATGAGAGCATCCAGATAAACAAAGATGCTTGAGTTAATTCCCAATCTGATCTTGGCATAAATAAAAATATATACCCAAGTACAATCGGAACTACTGATGCAAATAAATATGGATGTCTTCTTCCGACAGAAGAGTTTGTTCTATCAGAAATTGATCCAATAATTGGATCTGTAAATGCATCAAAAAATAGAGCTATAGCTATGGCCAAACCAGCTAGTCCAGGCTCAAGACCTACTACGTTTCCATAATAAAAAAGTAAAAAAAATGTAAACATATCAACCTTGATGCCATTTGGTACAGCACCAGTTGCATATGCGATCTTCTCTTTACTTGTTAACAATTTGTATTCAGATGTTGTATAAGTTCGTCTTTAAATTTATTAAAAACAGGTTCTTCAATTAAATGTCCCATATTTTCAACCATCAAAAGGTCACTATTAGAAATTAGTTTATGGGAATGGAATGCATTTTTAGGCTTAACTAATGGATCAATATCACCATGAATTATTAATGTTGGTATTTTGATATTACTAACTTTCTTAACCCTATCTCTAGTACCTAAAATTGCAGCCATTTGCCTTATAAAACCTGTATCATCTTTGCTTCTATCAATTGATTGACCCACCTCATTTCTAAATTCTTGTGTATTGTAGTTATATCCTTTCATACCGATAGTTGAAACTAGCCTTACAGCCCTATCTATTCTTTCCTCTTTTGTAGCATTTTTAAAAGCTCTTTCTTGTAATAATCTTATAACTCTAAAACTTGGTCCATTTGTAGGATTTGGTGTCGATACCATTGAAGCAATTTGAGTATATGAATGAAATCTGTCAGGATGATTAGCAACCAATATTTGTGAAATCATCCCACCCATAGACATACCAATTACATGACATTTATCAATCCTTAGATAATCTAAAAGCATAACAGCATCATTGGCCATATCATCAAGCTTGTACTCTGATTTAATTGGTATATTTAAATAATATTTTAGATAATTGCTCAAAAATGTAGGGTTTGATTCAAATCTTGTTGATAACCCCATGTCTCTATTGTCGTAGGCAATTGGTCTGTAACCAGAATCCTGAAGTCTTTTAATCATATATGGAGGCCAGAATGTTAGCTGACCACCAAGGCCCATAACCAAAAGAACAGGTATACCGCCCACGGGACCATAATCTCTATAATAAATTTCTAGATTATCTTTCTTTGCATAGCCCTCTTCAAAACCAGATGCATTATTAAAGAACATAATTAGACTAACTTACTTGTAGCGGTTGCACTGGCAACAATCTTATTATTTTGAAAAAGTTCTGCACTCGTATATGCAATTGTTCTTCCCTCTTTAATATACTTAGCCTTAACGAGAATTTCTCCTACAGTACATGGTCTAAGAAATTGAACATTGATATCTAACGTTAATGGATTAACTTGACCATTTGTTAATGCTAAGACGAGTTGAGCCATGCATGAATCAAGCATTGCAGTTACAAAACCACCTTGAACAATAGTATCGTTTGAATGCGTTAAATCAACAGAGGCATTAAATTTAAGCTCAAGAGTTTTGTTATCTTTATCAAGATTAAAATCTGAAAAACCAAGAATATCTAAGAATTTAGGTTTATTAATACTAAAAGGATTAAATTCGTGCATATTTATTGTTAAGTGGCGGAGAGACAGGGATTCGAACCCTGGAAGGAGTTGCCCCCTTGCTGGTTTTCAAGACCAGTGCATTCAACCGCTCTGCCATCTCTCCTAAAGGCAATTATTATAAGTTATTTTAGCTTTTAATGAATATCTTAAAACGCCAATAAATCAAAAAGGCTAGAATTGAATAAATAAACTTAGCTATCTGTTTAATGAGCGGCAAAGAAGTTAGAGTGGCTAGCCAGTTATATCCTTGAGTCCTTCTCCAAACATAGATAAACGCATCTACACCAACCAGTTCACTTCCGTCAGCTAAGCTAACATGAAGTTTTTTTAAATATTTATCATCCATTTCACTGCAATCGACAAAATTAACATTTGATCTTTTCATATAATGCTGAATTTCAATGTTACAGATTGAACATTTTTCGTTAAATAGGACTTTATCAGAGGTTACCATAAATTATTTCACTATTCCGAAATATACAAATACAGACCATAAAGCAAAATAAATTAAAGCACCGATTCCAAGACCTATGAGTATGGTAAGTAATTTTTTAATAATCTTCATTTTTAAAATTTAATATTTTCTTACTAATACATTCTATTAAAAAAATATTCTTATATATAATATTATTATGACTAAATTGTTACTATCAATACCCCTTATTTATGCAATTTTGATGTTTGTATCCATAAGTAAACAAGATAGCTGGAGTACCAATCTTTTTTCTAAGATCCTTATATATCTAATGATACTTATTTGCTGTTTAGCTATTTTTGGTATTTGGTACATTTGAATAAACTAATCTTTTTTTTATTTCTATCATTATCTATTCAAGCAAAAGATTTAAGTCTTCAGTGTGAAAATTTAAAAAAAGCTGAAGATAGTCATGCGCTTATAATTAAATATCAAAATAAACAATTTTTATTCAAAGAAAATATCTATCTATTTAATAGTCATAGAGAAAATGAAATTTTTGCCCAACATCGAACTATTTTTTTAAATTCTTTTTTAGAGTTTAATGAGAAAACATACATGCTAATTGAAGTAAATTCATGGATCCATAAAATCACAAAAAATGAATTTATTTGCAAGGCTATTGATTGATAACTAAGTATTCAAGAACATTGTCAAATCTGGATCCGAACTCTGGTGCATAATGATCATAACCATCAAAGACTAAATATTTATAATCTTTTGATTTTGAATCTAGTATTTTATTAACTCTTCTTTGTGGTTTGCTATAAAGAGAATCTAAACCAATTGTTCCATGGTCGAAATATATTTTTTGATCATCGATATTAGTAATATTGTCCTCAATATAAGAAATAATTGCATTTGCAGTATCATCATCACCATCTATTTTTCCGACAAATGGTAATAAAAAATATTCTAATGGTTTTATTCCAACCCAGTGAGTAGAAATGCAGCCGGCAAATCCAAATAGATCAGGGTGTTCTATTAAGGCATTTAATGCAGAAAGACCGCCCATGCTTGCACCAATGATTCCTAAATTCTTATTATTCAATGAGATATCAAACTTATCTTCTACAAATGGAATAACATCTTCAGTTAAAAATTCTAAATAGTATAGATTGTTGTTATTTACCCATTCTTGATAACGTCTTTTCTTAAAACCACTATCAAAGTAGGGAATTGATTCTTTTGGAAAATACTCAGCATATCTTTTAGTTTCATCAACAAAAAATCGATTACCTTTTTTTGCGCTGTGTATACCAATAATGACAAAATTTAATTCATTTTCATTCAAATTCATTTGTTCAATCTTTTCATCAATGCCCCACTCCATGTTATGCCAGCTTTCAGCAGCATTAAAAAGCTCCTCTCCATCATTCATAAATATAAATAATGTATCTGAATCAATTATTTTATTATTTGGATAATATATTTGAATCTTTCTTGTATCGTAATCGGACTCAATTACAAAATTCTCTAACTCACCAAATGAAACATCTGAAAAGCTATTTAAAGATATAAATAATAATAGAAGTATCCTCAAAATATTCTCTCAATATAGGGATATAAATAATAAGCCGTTACACCTGAAATAATTAAAAGGCTATACCAAAAAATTCTTGGTCTAGCATTTGGTAAGAAATTACCTGTCTGATGCAATAATCCGAAAAAAATTACAAAAATCCAAAATAATATTACTTCACCGTAACCCATTTTTTAGAAAATCTTGTTATACAGGAAGAACACTGCTCCGCCTAATGCCCACTGAAATACAGTAACCAAGAAAACCGATAATAAATAATAAATTACATCTTTAATTTGAGGAGTTAAAAAAATATTTTTAAAACTCTCAACCGTGGTAAGAATTATCATCGATATTCCTACTGTAATGATCATACTTACATAAACTAAAGTATCTTGAATTTCCATTATAAATCCTCCTTAACTAATAACCGCTTGCATGTCCGTCTTTTCTACTCTCAGATGCACCATAATACACCCCATCAACTCTCATAATTGCTTGATAACCACCATAACCACCTTTTTCGTCTTTAAGATTATGTCCTAATTTCATTAGTTCACTTCGCACTTGGTTATCGATGCCAGATTCAAGACTGAGAAATCCACCATTTATCATGGTTTCTCCAGTAGGTTCTGATGATCCAAAATGTCTTATACGTGGAGCATCTCCTGCTTCTTGAAGATTCATTTGAAAATCTACAATATTTACAACGATTTGGGCATGCCCTTGAGGTTGCATCCCTCCACCCATTAATCCAAAACTTATAAATGGCTTGTCATCTTTGGTAATAAATGCAGGAATAATTGTATGAAATGGTCTTTTGCCACCTTCTAAGCTGTTACGATGTTTTGGATCTAAATTAAACATTTCTCCTCTATCTTGAAGCATAAAACCAAGATTTGGAGGAACCATACCTGAACCCATACCTCGATAATTACTTTGAATGAGTGAAACCATGTTTCCATCACTATCAGCAACTGTCATATAGATGGTATCGCCATTTTCAAAAATACCAGTGTCATAGGTGGATGCAGCTTTTTTAAGATCAATTAATTTATTTCTCTCTAATGCATATTCTTTAGAAATTAGTTCTTTAACAGGCACATCAGCAAAATTCATATCAGCATAGTATTTTGCTCTATCTTCATAGGCTAATTTCTTTGCCTCTGTAAAGATATGAATATATTCAGCAGAGTTATGTCCCATATTAGAAATATCATATTGCTCAAGAATATTTAGTATTTGCAGAGCAGCAATACCTTGGCCATTTGGTGGTAATTCCCAAACATCAAAACCTCTATAATTAGATGAAACTGGAGTAATCCATTCAGGTTGGTAATTTTTGAGATCATCTTCTGAGAGAAAACCGCCTTGCTCAATTATGAATTTTGAAATTATTTTAGCTATTTCGCCTTTATAAAAACTTTCTCCATAAGATTTAGCAATTTCTTTGTAGGTATTGGCTAAACCCTTATTGACGAAAATATCACCTTTTTTGAGAGCATCTCCATTTGGCATCCATACATCTTTAAAATTTGGATAATCTTTATATCTCACAGATGACAATTGAAGATAATAGCCAACTACCTCAGTTATTGGAAACCCATTATCTGCATAGTAAATAGCGTTAGTAAATAACTCATCAAAGGATTTTTTACCAAAACGTTTATGAAGTGCTGTCCATCCAGCAACAGCTCCTGGAACAGTAACTGGTAAAGGACCAAATGGAGGAATTTTATCTATACCCATAGCTTTAAGCTTTTTAATTGTCATATCTTGTGCAGCTGGACCAGATGAATTTAAACCATAGAGCTTTTTATCATCTTCAATCCAAACTATGGCAAATAAGTCACCACCAATACCACACCCAGTTGGCTCGACGAGACCTAAAACAGCATTTGCAGCAATAGCTGCATCGATGGCATTGCCACCATCCTTAAGAACATCTATAGCTGTTTGTGTAGCCAGTGGATGGCTCGTTGCTGCCATTCCATTTGTTGCAATTACTTCTGAGCGAGTTGCGAAATCTTTTCCTAAAATTCTGTCATAAGAAATAATATAATTTGAAAGGAATAAAAAAATTGTTAATGTAAGAAATTTCATAACTCTTTAGATCATAACTTAAGAAAAAACGTATCTTCAAGGCTTTCTATAATATTTGATATATTTTCTAAATCGCATCCACCATAAACATATAAATCTGGTCTTACTAAAACAAAGTCATATTTATCAAAAATATTTCCTAATCGACTTTCTTTATCATCTTTTGATGTAATTTTTTCAAAATGAATTGATAAATGCTTAAAAATTAATTCAGCTTTAGGAGATAGCATTGGTAGAGCTTTGTTGGAAATTATTGAAAATTTAGAAGCTATAATTCTGTCCAGTTTTATGGGCTTACTTTCTCTATTAAGTATTGGTTGAGGTATGGGGCAGCCTGTGATCATGTCAGAAGTATCTCCAAATACTCCTTCTGGTATATGAGGGAATTTAGCTTCATAGCTTGGACCTTCTGGTGTGTATTCCTTTCCCTCCTCTGCAGCACAAAATCCTTCAATCATTTCACCAATTGATTTTGTCTGTGCAACAGTCCATTTTGCATGCAGATATCTTTCATTTTGATAGGTTTTAAAAATATCTTTAGAGCATTTATTGTTAAAGAAAAGATCGACCTTCCAAGCTAAATTAGATACATCTCTAATACCTGTTCCCATTCCAGCGCCCATGAATGGTGGCATTTGATGAGCTGCGTCTCCAGCAATAAAAATATTATCTTCATTCCATCTCTCTGCAATACATGCATGAAATGTATATATAGCTGCTCTCTCTAGAAATGCATTATCTTTATTGATCCATGGTGATAAGAGCTCCCAAATAAATGATTCACTTTTAATAGTATCCTCATCGTCATCAGGCATTACTCTAAATTCAAAGCGAAGATGTCCTCTTCTTCCATGAAGAAAAGTTCCTGGTCTTGAAGGATTGCAAACTTGAACAAGCTCATTTTTTAAGCCTATATCCTTTGTAAGATGGGCATCACATACCAACCATTTCTGGTTATACCCTAAGTCTTCTAAATTAATGTCCAATTTTTTCCTTATAAAACTACTTGCTCCATCACAACCAAACAATAATTTAGATTTCAATTTTGTGTTTTGATTTTTTTCGTTAATGACGACATCAACGCCATCGCTTGTATTTTTAAAATCCACTAGCTCAGTAGATTCTTTAACTTCAATGTTTTCGGAGGATTGTATTTTTTCCCTTAAAAATGATTCTAGCTCTGGCTGATAAAAAAGAACCTGGTTAGGCCAACCCATCTCCGTATCCTCAATACTTGCGATAATTGTCTGAATTGGTTCTAAATCTTTGTTTGAAAAATGAACTTTTTCAATTTGGTTTGAATTAGCTATAACTTTCTCAGCTAGGTTAAATTGATCAAATATTCTAAGTTGCTCACCATCGGTATTGATTGCCCTAGCGGTTTTGCACGGACCTTGATTTTTCTCGATTATCAATACCTTGTAATTATATTTAGCTAGAAGTAAAGATAGTGTTGCTCCAACTGGGCCATAACCACATATAGCAACATCAAATTTTTCCATATTGGAATTAGAGTAGTTTTGTTGTGTCTGGTTCCTGCACTATTTCGTTTTCAATGAAACCAATCTCATCAATTTCAACCCTTACTTTATCACCGGGAACTAACCAGTTTTGTGTTGCTAATGCCGATCCTTCAGGTGTTCCAGTAGGAATCAAATCCCCAGGCTTTAAAGTAAAGGCGGTTGATAAATATTCTATTAAAGTATAACAATCAAAAATCATTAGACTTGTATTAGTGTTTTGTCGCTCTTCATTATTGACATAAGTTCTTAAATTTAAATTATGAGGATCATCTATTTCATCTGAAGTAACAATATATGGTCCAAAAGGACAATGTGTATCCCAAGACTTACCCATCGTCATTGTGTGAGGCGGCCCTCTAAACTGCCAATCTCTCACAGTAAAATCATTAACGACAGTGTAGCCATATATAGCTTTATGAGCTTGATCATAAGGAACATGTCTACATGACTTACCAACAACCATCCCAAGCTCACCCTCATAGTCGAGCCAATTGGAAGCATTAGGTCTATGTACTTCACCATACGGATCATTGACTGATGAGTTTTGTTTATTAAAGATATTTGGAAATTGTTCTTGAAGTTCAACCTCATTGCTATGATGATCTTTAAGATCTTTAGCTTCCTCAACATGTTTCTTGTAATTTAAACCAACGGCAAGAATCTTATTTGGAACCTGGATAGGTGCTTTAATTGCTATATCCTCTGGCGATATACCAGTGATATTTGACTCAATATAATCTGTAGCTTTATCAATTCCAGTATCTCCTAAATCGATAAACTCAACCATATCAGTTGGAAGCTCTGCTTCAGATAAATCTACAATATTTTCATTTTTAAAAGCTCCAACTCTCAAGTTTTGTTCTTTTTTTAATGTAAATGTTAAAAGTTTCATATAAATTAATATTTCAAAGTATAAATAGTTAAGTCAATAAGTATAATAAATTATATGG
>Ga0208624_1001151_pt1 | contig 12794 bp, 12 predicted proteins | sample Knorr_S23_td_DCM_FD_185607 | JGI IMG/M metagenome (GOLD analysis project Ga0208624, IMG submission 185607) | Marine microbial communities from Southern Atlantic Ocean transect - Knorr_S23_td_DCM_ad_71m_LV_A (SPAdes) (version 2) | ecosystem: Environmental > Aquatic > Marine > Oceanic | place...
GCTCTGACAGTCGAGGAGGCCGATCGAATTATTGAAGCGGCCAAACGTAATGACGCCTTTGCGCAAGTGGGACATTGCCTGCGATTCTGGCCGGAGTACCAAAAACTTCTCGAGTATCATTCGAGTGGCGAAGGAGGCAGACTGTTGAGTTTGAGCTTCGTGCGTCGGGGCGCTCGACCGAATTTCGGAGTCGACGATTGGTTTAACGATGAAAGCCTTTCCGGTAGCGCAGCATTGGACCTGCATATCCATGATACGGATATTATGTTGGCTATGCTAGGCCAACCAAAAGCGATTCATAGCAAGGTGACCCGCGACTACAGTGGCCCGTCTCACATTTATAGCCTTTTTGAATACGATTCGCTCATTGTTAGTTCCGAAGGTGGCTTCAACTATCCGGCGAAGTGGGGATTCCAAATGGCCTTTCAAGCCGTTTTTGAAAAAGCGGTGCTCGACTTTGATTCGACTAATGGAAAGGGCCTCATGATCTGCCAGGGGGAGGAGGAGCCCGCTCAATTGGAAGTCGACAAGCCCGACACCGGCAGCTCGCAAAGCGGGGAGGGCAATGTTTCAGACTTGGGCGGCTACTTTAACGAGCTTCAGTATTTCACTAACTGCCTCAAGAGTGGCAAAAAACCGGAAATAGCTACGTTGGAGGAGGCCCGGGAAGCGGTGGCAATGGCCTTGAAGGAAGTGGCTATTGCGGCAGGGAAGCTGAGTTGATATGTATTTTCTATTGGGAATGTTAGGGGGGATCTGTCTTCGCTCAATGTCTTCGGCGAGACAAGTCGACTCGATCCTCCAAAGTGCGGCACGCGTTGTAGGAGCGGGTTTATCCCGCGATCCTCATTCCTATCGCGGTGCAAGCCGAGCGGCCACTAAGGGTAGCATAGGCTTCCAGTCTGTGGTCTTTATCTCTGGTACAGGCAAAATGCCTGTGCTACTTTTTTAAATGGTCGCTCGGAGATCGATCGCTACCATTGAGGATAGGGAATTGAATTAAACACCAATTTTTAACATCATGAAAAAATCGATAAGCGTATGGTCGTTTTACGGCGACTGGTCATTGAAAGAGAAAATGGCGCTTGCCAAAGATGCGGGATTCGAAGGCATCGAAGTAGACGTCAGTGGGGATGGGCCTATCAATCTTGATAGCGATGACGCGGCTATCGACGAGGTAGGCTCTATGGCCGCAGATGCGGGACTGGCCTTAAGCGGCTTGGCTACGGGAATGTACTGGGAGTTCAACCCGGCCAGCGAGAGCGCGGAGACGCGCGGCAATGCCAAGCGTGTGATTGAAACTCAAATACGAGCGGCCTCCCGTTTGGGTATCGACGCCATTCTGGTCGTTCCTGGAGCGGTGGGTGCGGATTTCATTCCCGGATGCGAGGAAATTCCTTACAATCTCGTTTGGGATCGGGCAACGGCCTTTGTGGCAGACACGCTTCCTTTGGCTAAGGAATTGGGAGTGAGCATTTGCATCGAGAACGTTTGGAACAAGTTTCTGCTTAGCCCTATGGAGCTTGCCCGATTTATCGATCAGTTCGATGATGATCGAGTCGGCAGCTATTTTGATGTGGGCAACGTCTTGGCCACCGGCTATCCAGAACATTGGATTTCTCTTTTGGGCATGCGTATCCAAAGAGTGCATGTGAAGGACTATCGCCGAGCGGTCGGTACCGTAGACGGATTTGTGGATCTTCTGTCGGGAGACGTTAATTGGCCAGCAGTGATGGAAGCATTGGATGGGATCGGCTATCATGGCTGGGTTGCCGCGGAAATGATCCCGCCTGTTCCATTTTATAAATACGCTCCCGAAACTTTGATCGAAAACACCTCCCTGGCTATGGATCGATTGTTCGCTCTGGCATAGCCTGAACTATACCCGAACCTCCTATGCAGTTATCTAATCTAGACTGGATTATCATTGGCGTCTACTTTGTCGCGGTCGTTTTAATCGGTGTCGCCGTGGCCAAGATTTCCGGGAAGAATGCCTGGAACTTCTTTCTAGGTGGCCGGGAGATGCCCTGGTGGTTACTCGGCGTATCCATGGTAGCAACTACCTTTTCGACGGATACGCCCAATCTAGTGACCGACATCGTCAGACAGAATGGCGTGGCAGGAAATTGGGTTTGGTGGGCTTTTCTTATCACGGGCATGGCCACGGTATTCCTATACGCCAAGCTTTGGCGGCGTACGGATGTGATCACCGATATCGCTTTCTACGAAGTGCGTTACACGGGTAAGAGCGCGGCCTTTTTGCGTGGATTCCGGGCTTTGTACTTAGGCGTTTTCTTCAACATCATGATCATGGCCTCGGTAACTCTAGCGGCGATCAAGATTGGTGGTGTTATGCTGGGGCTAAGTCCATTGCAGTGCATTCTCCTCGCTGCGGTCGTGACCGTGGTTTTCTCTACCTTGGGAGGGTTCCGTGGGGTGGTCTTCACTGACTTTATGCTGTTTATCGTGGCTATGATTGGTTCGATAGCTGCTGCCTACTTCGCTCTGGGTCATGCCGAAATCGGATCTTTGAAAGCTCTGCTCGAACACCCGAACCTAGAGGGTAAAACTGGGTTTCTTCCGAGAGTGGAAACCAATGCGGACGGCGGACTGACGGATGCGAATCTCGATCTTTGGATGACTTTGATGGTTATGCCGCTTGTTATTCAATGGTGGAGTGTTTGGTATCCGGGCGCGGAGCCGGGGGGAGGCGGCTATATCGCTCAGCGCATGCTGGCAGCGGAGAACGAGCAGCACGCGACCGGAGCGATATTGTTTTTCAATTTCGCCCATTACGGTTTACGACCTTGGCCCTGGATCATTGTGGCCCTGGCATCGCTCGTGGTTTTTCCTACGCTCGAGAGTATACGAGTGGCTTTCCCCGAAGTGGATCCCAGCGTGATCGGCCATGACATGGCGTATCCAGCTATGCTAACATTTTTGCCAAGCGGTTGGCTAGGCCTGGTTCTGGCCTCATTGGCCGCTGCTTACATGTCTACCATTTCTACCCATCTCAATTGGGGTTCATCTTACGTGGCCAACGATTTCTACAAGCGATTCGTCAAACCGAAAGCTAGCGGAAAGGAGCTGGTTCTGGTGGGGCGGATTTCGACTGCGGTCATGATGATATTAGCTGGGATATTGGCTCTTAATCTTAAGAGTGCATTGGATACGTTTCAAATTCTTCTACAGGTCGGGGCCGGAACGGGACTGCTCTTCATGCTACGTTGGTATTGGTGGCGAATCAATGCATTCAGCGAGTTGGCGGCTATGATCGCCTCGTTCGTAATTGCGGTTCTGTTTAAAGTTGTTGATCCCGGCTGGGCCTGGTGGGTTGAGTTGATAACGGGCGTCGGTTTGACGACAGTGACTTGGATCGTTGTCACCCTGGTGACGCCACCTAGCGACATGAAGAGCCTTTTGGCATTCTACAAACGGGTTCAGCCCGGAGGTAAAGGCTGGGGTCCCGTCCGCGAGCTTTCACCCGAATTTCTGCCACAGCCAGAGTCAATGTGGCCGCAAATCGGCCAGGCCTTGTCAGGAATTATCTGCATTTACGGGTTCCTGTTCGGAATCGGCAAGCTGGTTTATGGCGAATATCTGTTTGGGATTATCTTGCTCGTAGTGGCTATTGGTATCGCAGTGAAATTGGTCACTTCGAAATCGCTAGTGGGTCGAAGTTAAAAGGGGAGAGAAACTATGAGTACTATCTTGGGAGATTCGCGACGGCGCTTTATATCAATGGCGGGCGCGGTAGCTGCGGGTGTGGCCGCCGGTTGCAGTCGCCAGACGAAGGAGACGCCGAGTCGGTTAACCGGAGCCAAATACATGGGTGACTTTAAGGCTCCTCGATTGGATACGGTTCGTTGCGCCTTCATTGGCGTAGGCGCTCGTGGTGTGGGCCACGCGAGGCAAATCGCGGAAATTGAAGGCAGCGAGGTAGTTGCCATATGCGATTTGTTCGAGGACCTGGCCTTGCGATCGCAGAAGCATTGCCAAGAGGCTGGCAAGGGCCAGCGGCACACGGACATCAAGCTGTATTACGAAAATGGCGACAGCTGGAAACGCATGCTGGAGGAAGTTCGACCCGACGCGGTATTCATTTGCACGCCGTGGCGCTTGCACGCTCCTATGGCGATAGAGGCTATGAAACAAGGGGCCCATGCGCTCGTCGAAGTACCTTTGGGACTGACGAATGAGGAGCTTTGGGATGTCGTGGATACATCCGAATCTACAGGCCAACACTGTATGATGATGGAGAATGTGAATTACGGTCGGGAGGAACTGCTCTATCTGAATATGTGCCGCCAAGGTGTGATAGGCGAGTTGCTGCATGGCGAAGCGTCCTACATTCACGAGCTTAGAGGCCAGATGAATCAAGTCGATCGGGGCACGGGCTCCTGGCGAACGTTCCACTATGCCGACCGCGACGGGAATCTATATCCTACCCATGGACTAGGTCCAGTGGCTCAGTATATGAATCTGGCTCGAGGCGACGATAATTTCCAGAGATTGGTCTCCTATTCTTCGCCCGGTATGGGACGAAACCTTTATGCGGAAAAGAATTTCCCGCCAGACCACAAATGGAACAAGCTCGATTTCAAGGGCGGCGATATCAACACCTCGATCATTAAGACCACTTTGGGTAGGACCGTCGTGGTGCAATGGGACGAGACCAGCCCGCGCCCATATTCTCGCCACAATATGATTCAGGGAACAAAAGGTACCTTAGCCGGATTCCCGACCCGGGTAGCGATTGAAGGAGGCGTAGAAGGAGCCACTGACGATCATCATCGCTGGGCTGAAGGCGAAAAGCTAGAGTCGATTTACGAGAAATATGAGCATCCTCTGTACACGCGCTTGGGAGAGTTGGCCCGGAAAATGGGTGGTCATGGCGGCATGGATTTCATTATGCGCTGCCGAATCATCGAATGCCTCAGATTGGGGCAGCCGTTGGATCAGAACCTATACGAGGGAGCGTTTTGGAGCGCGGTGACGCCTTTGAGTGAAGCCTCGGTGAAAGCGGATGGAGCGCCACAGGAGTTCCCGGATTTTACCCGAGGCGAATGGAAGAACACGGATCCGCTCGATATCGTAGGATAGCTCGGCGCTTCCGCCTGAGCATATAAAGCTGGGAATTACCGGAGCTGAAGCGGCGTGCCACGAACGGGTTATTTTGGAAGTAGCGCAGGCATCCTGTCGCTACGGGCATAGCTCGTAGAGCGACGACTGGCCTGTGTCGAAACAGGGTGGAAGCCTGTTCTACTCTTCGCGGTTCTTGATTGGAAAAGTCGGCTCTACCATTTGCGATTCGGCATGGCCGCCAACCCAAAGGATAACCAACTGTAGGAGGGGGTTTATCCCGCGATAGTTGTACTTTAGGCCGTGTCAAAATGCGGGATAAGCCCGCACCTACGGGGAGACTTTCATGAATTGATGGGCTGAAAATCGAAGGGAGATTCCGGCCCGAGCCAGATAGAAAAATAGATTCGCTGGAATTCTTTGCCGGGAGCTTCCGTTACAATTTGGCCATGCTTCGACAGAGTTGTCGTCTGTTTATCTTGATCGTAGCGCAGCGTGTAACGGTCTCCCGGTCTGACGTCCTTGTAGGCTTCATTGATAGTCCCTATCTGATCTTCGATTTTCTGAAGCTCGGATTCCGAATAAGTGTTATTGAGAATCTTGTCGGCGGCTTCGATAAGCTGTTCCCGTTTAAGATTACGGGCGTAGACGAATTCGAGTTCCTTGGGGAAGTTGCCCAGAGGATCTTGGAAATTCGCTTCAGAAGAAGCCCGGAAGGTGGCTTGAAATACCTTGAACCAGCGAAGCGGAAATCTTGGGCCGCGATATCGCGAAACTCGGTAGCGTGAGATTAAGCGCTTATACAGACCATGGATGTGTAAACGAGAATTATTCCAGTAGACTTCATATCGGCTTGATGATTCTCGCTTTGGCTAGCGCCCAGATGGCAGGGTACCCGAAGTCCAACTCGTACCAGCGCGTGGCGAAGTTCAATTTGCGCGGGTACTTGTGGTGATTGTTCTGAAAAGTTTCGCCAACAAAAAGCAGATCCCAAATAAAGGTATTTCTTGAATGATCTGCGGTGTTGTAGTTGCGATAACCATACTTATGGCCGCACCAATTTACAAATGCCCCGTGCAGGGGTCCCATTAGAAAGTGCGCCGGAAGCAGCAGAAAATACCAGGCGCTGGGGGCGAAGACCCAGTAGATTCCGATGTAAGCAGCGCAGAAGGTTAGCCTTACGAAGTGGTTATTTCCCAAGCGGTCTATCGAATCCCAAGTGGGAAGTTTTTCGATAAATGGAGAATGAGAAACGCGTTTGCCTGTTTTGAAATCCATGTAGACGCGCCCGGTATTGACCATCATGGAAAACACGTCCTTCCAGAAGTGAGGCGAATGTGGGTCCTCTTCGGTATCGCTATGCTTATGGTGTTCCAAATGGAGCTGGGCATAGGATTTGGGATGTAGGAAGGAAGAGCCCTGAGCCAGGAAGGTGAACAGATAGAAGAACCGTTCCCAAAAAGGGTTCATCAAGAACATGCGATGAGCCATGTATCGGTGCAGAAAGAAGCTCTGCGCGAACACGCTCGCATACCAATGGACGATGAAAAAGCCGACGATTACCAACATGGCCATCCAGATGCTTGAGTTAGCTCCAGGTTTTCTTCAAGCTATTTGTTTCCCCAGCAAGTAGTGGGAGACGCCCCATTCGGATCCGTCTTTATAGCCGAACAGTTCGGAGCAAGCGAGGAAGAACAGTCTCCAGCGCCACATCCAGCGCTTGCTGTTGCTCGGACTATAGACTGCGTCGAAAAGGGATCTGATTTCATTCTCGTTGGCGTTCATGTTTTCCAGCCAAGCTTCGGCGGTTTTCTGATAGTGGGTGCCGTCTAGCTGCCAGGAGTTGAGCTTAGTCAAGTGCGTGTCGAAGCTGGGGAGCAAATCGTGCGATGGCATGATCCCTCCTGTAAAGAACTCGCGGGCCATCCACTCCTTGGGATTGGAGGCGTCGTAGTCGTAAGCGAAATGGCGATGCGAAAAGACGTGTATGAACAACTTGGCATCATCGTGCATCCACGAACTGATGCGGGCGAACAGCGATTCGTAGTTTCGAGCGTGCTCCAGCATTTCTACTGAAACGATGCGATCGAATATCTTATCCGGACTGAATTGGTTTATGTCGCAGGTGACGACCTCCAGGTTCTCGATCCCCCGCTTTTCGGCTTGTTCTCGAATGTAGGCACCTTGGCTGTATGAATTGGATACAGCTGTAAATCGGGACTCTGGATATCTCTTTGAAGCCCAGAGAGAAAAGGACCCCCAACCGCAGCCGAGATCCAGAACATTCTGCTTGTCAGCAAGCTGAGCCCGGCTTGCGATTTGCTTGAGAGCCGCCCCCTCAGCAGTGGCCAAGTCTTGGCAATCTCGTGGCCAGTAGGAGCAGCTATACTTGAGGTTTGGGCCTAGGGTCAATTTGTAGAAGTCGGCCGGGACTTCGTAGTGCTGCTCATTGGCCTTGTCGGTGTCTTCGGCAATCCGGCTCGATCTGAGCTTTTCTAGGAAAGCGGATCGTTCCTCCTGGGATTTGGAGGTTTCGATCGACAATTTACGGCTAACTCGTTGGCGGATTCCGAAACGAAGAAGCCAGTAAGGAAGGCGTCCGTTCTCTGCAAGTTCTATAGCATTCATAATATTTGGGATACGTAAGTTTCAGTTAAAGTTCCTAGAGGGCGACTGTTTCCCAAGAATTAGTGGATTCGTTTTCTTGGGCCGAAGGTGCTCGCTCGAATTGATAGGCGGTTTCGTCGGCCCGTCCGAACACGAGTTGGCAAACGTTGACGTGGCGTTCTTCGAATCCGGCTTCGCAGTATGCAAGATAGTATTCCCATTTCGATCGGAAAGCCTCGTCGAACCCTAGTTTTTGGATCTCGTCCCAACGGTCCAGGAACCGAAGGCGCCATTCCTTGAGCGTGCGGGAATAGTGAAGCCCAAAACTCTCCATGTGGTATAGGTCTAGGCCGCCGGGAGCCTCGGCCCGCTCTATAAGGATTCTGGAAGAAGGCAGATGCGATCCCGGGAATATGTGCTTTTGAATCCAGTCTACTCGTCGGCGATAGCCCTCGTAGAGCGGATTGGGACAGGTGATGACTTGAACTCCAGCGAGCCCATTTGGCTTCAGCAAGGCTTCTACTTGTTTGAAGTAGGCTCCGAGATACTCTTGCCCGACGGCCTCCAGCATTTCGATGGATGCGATTCGATCGAATTCTCCTGTCAATTTCCGGTAGTCCGTCATTGTAATTTCTATACGATCCTCGAGACCGGCATCGATGACACGCTGCCTCGCTTTGTCGTATTGCTCTTTGGATATAGTGGTTCCCACTACCTGGCATCCGTAACGCGAGGCTGCATGAAGAGCGAAGCCGCCCCATCCGCAACCGATCTCCAGCAATCGCATTCCCGAAGCCAGCTGCAATTTGCGGCACAGCCGATCGTACTTTTCGATCTGGGCATCTTCCAGCGAAGTGTCCTCATTTTCGAAATAAGCGGAAGAGTAGGTGAGACTAGGATCGAGAAACGTTTGGTAGAATTCGTTCCCTAGATCATAGTGGGCATTTATATTCTGCTGGCTCCCCTCGATATTGTTTCGATTCCGGAAATGCAGAAAGCCGTTTAGAATGGCGTTGGCGAAACGGGCGGCTCGAGCGACATGAGGGCTCACTTCAGGGGCTATGTATCGGCTATTGACCAAAAACCAACGAAGAGCGCCGGTCAGATCTTCAGTTGTCCAGTAGCCCTTTTGGTAGGATTCGCCCAAGCCGATTCCGCCTTTGGTCACAAGTTCCGCGAAAAATCGTTGATCCTGAATCTCGATGCGCTCCGGAGGCCGCTCAGCAGGGTTGCCAAAAGCGATTGTAGATTGATCGGGCAGCGTTAACTCTAGCGTTCCTTCTTGAGCGTGTCTAAGGCTCCTCAAAACGAACTTCCTGAAGATAGTATCCATGTCTTAGTGTTGTTGGTGCGGTTTCTTAATTAAATAAGGATGGGTTTCGGTCTGCTTTTCGGGATTGTCCGCCTTGCGTTGAAAAGGGGCTCCTTTCAAGTAAAGGAGCATCGCTTGCCAGTGAATCGCTCCCACGATTTTAAGGGTAAGAAAAGGAAACCGCATGGCGCTCGACAGCAAGGCCCGGTCGCTAAGGAGTCGCTTTTCGCCGGTAACGGCGCTCCGGAAATAGAGATCGCCATTTTGAGACTGATCGATCGCGATGCGCAATCGGTCTCCAGGAGAGTGGATTCGGAAATGGAATTGGGTATCCAGTTCGCTGTAGGGAGAAACGTAGAAGTTCTTGAGGCGCTGCTGAACCGATTTCCCTTTTTCGTCTGAAGGGATCAGGAATAGCTTCTGTTCATTAAAAGTGTTCCCAACCTCGGCGATCGAGCAAAGAGGCTGCCCTTTATTATCGGATACGAAATAAAAGGAAACGGGATTGAATAGATGGCCCCAGGTTCGCAGATGAGTGAGCAGTTGGATCCTTCCAATCGGCCGGCTGATTCCGTTCTCTGCGACGTATTGCTGGATACTGTTTTTCAGCCCTATCTCATTCGGGTCGTAGTGATCGGCATCCCTGAACTCGAAAGGAGCGAATCGGTTAAGGCCAATTAGGTTGAAGCCCTTACCTATTTCATCGAGCTCGTCGAGATCGAGCAAGAACATGAACAGGCCATACTTGAAAGCATGGCGCTTCGGAGAGGTTCTCCGATGCATGACTTGGCTCTTATAGAGACACGAGTTCATTGCTAGTCTCCTCACGTTTTCGGATTTCCTCGACGACTTTCAGGGCTGACCAAAGTGCGTCTTCATGGAAGCCGTTGCGAAAGTAGCTGCCGCAAAATAGAAGGCGTCCATCCTCGTTGATCTCAGGCAAACGATCCTGAGCGGCTATGGCATCGGAGTCGAAACGCGGATGTTCATAGACGGAACTCCAATGGATCTTGGGGGGGTCGATCGAGCCCTCGTAATCGATGCTCACGAATACATTCTCATTTGTATCCAGATTTTGAAGGTTATTCATCCAGTAGTGAGTGGATGAATTTAGCTGGCTATTGGATTCCAGCGAAGTGAGGACATTCCAGGAAGCCCAGGCTTTGCGAGACCGGGGCATCACGCTGGAATCCGAATGAAGAACGGCGCGGTTACGAGAATAGCGAAACGGCTCCAATAGCGAGCGCTGTTCGTAGGACGGCGATTCCAGCAAGGCGAGCGCTTGGTTGGCATGGGCGGCTATTATGACATAGTCGAACTCATGCCGTTCTCCATTTTCGTCATGGTAGTATGCCTGCGAATCGTTTTGCCCAATACCGTTGATCGATCGATTCAGCTGAGGAGCTTCAGGCAATTGGCCCAGTAATTTATTCTTATACTGGTCGCTGCCACCCTCCACGGTCTTCCATTGGAATTGAATGTCGACTCCAAGCATGTTATGATTCTGCATGAACCTCAGAAGCGGCAGAGCGGCAAAGGATTTGATATCCTGGCATGTAGTTGACCAAATAGCTCCAGTCATAGGGTAGGCGAAGTGGTCCATAACACGATTGGAGAGTTGGTAATCGGCAGCGAATTGCTGTAGCGTGTAGTACGGAGATGGCCGAGATTCTAGGAGTCTGTCTGCGGCGTCGAAAAACGCGAGAATGTCGCGGTAGAGTTGCCAGTGGCGCGGATTGGCTAGATTTCGCTTTTGGGCGAAAAACGATGAAAATCCAGAGCACGCGTACTCTAGGCCAGAGCGCTGATCTTTGACGCCGAAAGACATGGAAGTGTTGTAGGAAGTCACTTCCAGCTCGTTGAACAATCGTATGAGGTTGGGGTAAGTGGTGTCATTGAAAACCATGAATCCAGTATCCACGGGAACCCGTTTGCCTTGGAGATCGATGGTAATCGTGTTGGTATGGCCACCGGCATAGCCATTCCGCTCCACGAGCGAAACCTGGCAGGTTTCGCGAAGGTAGTAGGCGGCTGACATGCCTGCGATGCCGGATCCAATAACTGCTACGCGCGGCTTCACTGATCGTCTGGCGGGATGACCAGATTGTCTTTTTGGCACAGATACAATAGGGCGTCCTCGACAATAGATCGGGCCTTGCTGATTTCGCGGCCAAGGTATTCGTGTACTTCTTTGTCGTTCGGCGATTCGATTTCGCAACGACGGCAGTAATTCTCGAAGGATGCCAAGCTAGCCACAAGCGCGGAAGTGTGATGCGGGCACTCGCATTTGATATTGGGGTTCGATGCGGCGATGGTTGCTAATTGCTTGTCCGTAAAAATCCGTGGCGCGCTGACGAAATCGATATTGCCCTGTACCGTTGGATCCGCCTGATGAGTCGCGTTGGACAAGGCGGCGGTCAAGTAGTGGGCGAGTAATTCAGGCGAGCAAGGTATCCGTATCAGGAATCGTCCGTCGGTCGAAAATTGCCGGAGTAGTTCACTGGGAGCGTAGTCGTATATCAGAGCTATAGGGATGCCCGGGTGTTCCAAAGCGGCGACGCTGACGCGTCTACGGCATTCGACGGTGGTGGTGTCCAGATCTATTAAGAGCAGATCTAGCTCAGAATCGGTCGCATCAACGATTTGAAATTGGTTAGGCAATACGTCTGCCCAAGTTTTAGCCGTCCCTCCAATCGTGTGGATCTTTATCTTGTTCGTGACCGATTTGGTTACATTACGCTCGGTTTGCCGCGTTTCGTATTCGAGCAATCGATTGCGAAGGTCCCCTAGGGATAGAGGAGCGATTGAACTGATGGAGTCTCCCATGTTGGTCAGGCGCTTCATCAAAGCCAACCGTTCTACTTGCTCTTGAGAGTAGCGGCGTCGGCCGGTTTGCGATCGCTGGCTCGCCTCGATGAAATTCCGTCTTTCCCAAGTCCTTAGTGTATTAGGCGACAGGCCGGTTATTTTGGATACAGCGCCAATCTCAAAGTATGCGCTGGTGGTGGTGGTAGGGCTTTCTGTCGAAGTAGGCATGGTGGTAATATAGTATAGGTTTTCGTGATTTTCGCTTTTTACATGACTGAATCAAACAAGACCGAGCTTCACAAGCCGCGACTAGTCAGTCGATGAATTAGCGGATTTTGATTTGCAGTTGAAATTCGAGTTTCGCCGATGAGTCCCGCAGGCGGTTTGACGGCCGCTCCAGCCGCGTTTCCGATCGTAGATCGCACGCCTACCGCATCGAGGCCAAAAATTTCTATTAGGGGTATGTGTTCTTCGCCGGAAACGGTGGCAGAGTTGAGTGTGTAGACTCCGGCGTCCAAAGTCATGGTCATTGCCGAGTCGCTGTTTGCTCGAGGAGCTAATCCGGAGGCAACGATCTGTAGCTGTTGTCCGCCGTCTTTCCAGTTATCGTTTTGGCCGACAATCTCGCTGTTAGCGGGATCAGCCAAATCGAGTTTGTAAACGTCAAAACGAGCGTCGGCGATCGGATGAGCAACCCCCTGGTCAGCGAGGGATTCGGCGATCGTTCTGAGAATCACTCGTTTTTCGCTGTCTAAGGAGAAACCACCGATTAGTGATGCTTCTGCGTCTGCAGGGTCGATGGTTTCCCGAGTGGAGATGTTGACGAGGGCATCTTGTCCGTAGGATTGGGCCCCTAGGCCGGTCGCGACGATCGCGACCGCCGCGAGTATTTTTTGAATTATGTTTTTCATTAATCCAACAGGTTTTTTGCAGGCTTTGAACTGATTCATTTCGATCTGAAGTATTCCAAAACATGATGAACGGC
>Ga0208624_1001155_pt1 | contig 12731 bp, 7 predicted proteins | sample Knorr_S23_td_DCM_FD_185607 | JGI IMG/M metagenome (GOLD analysis project Ga0208624, IMG submission 185607) | Marine microbial communities from Southern Atlantic Ocean transect - Knorr_S23_td_DCM_ad_71m_LV_A (SPAdes) (version 2) | ecosystem: Environmental > Aquatic > Marine > Oceanic | place...
ATGAATAAAAAATCAATTGATTTTCTTTTTCTCGTGTTTGTACCATACAATGCCACTTACCGTTTTTCCCCTCAAATCCAAATGCTATGGTACTATGACTTTCCAATAATTCATATGTCCATCCATCAGTTTCAAGATATTCCTTAGCTAATTTCAGCAAAGGATATTCCTTCAAAGGATCTATTTTTCGATCTATTTGTTCTGGAATATTTCGAGTAAGATATTCTTTGAATCTAGGACTTAATTCTGGAGTGGATGAAAAGGAATGAGAACGAAGTGTGTCAGAAATTCCTTCCATAAATTCTTGATCACTCATCGAAGAATAATCTTGCTCAAAGCGTCCGCTCATCAACGCACCCCAATATATTTTGGCACAGAGTGTTTAATTAAACACTTGTTATATCAGTTATAACGAAAAATAACTATTTTACAAAACCGAGAATAATTTCGTCAAATTTCAAGCTCGATATTTAGATTCTGGATTAATTCCTTGTATCTATTTCGAATTGTGACTTCTGTAACTCCTGCGACCTCTGCAACCTCACGTTGTGTACGTCGCTTTCCGCAAAGAACTGATGCAATATAGATAATCGATGCTGCAATACCAGTTGGGCCTCGTCCTGATGTCAATTCTTTCTCTTGTGCTCTTTGAATCAACTCATATGCTTTTGATTGCACTTCTGCATCTAGATCTAACCCACTACAGAAACGTGGAATATACATTTCCGGTGTTGTTGGTGGTATTTTCATCTTCAATTCTCGAACCATGAACCGGTATGTACGTCCAATTTCTTTTCTTCCAGTTCTACTCGCTGTACTGATTTCATCTAATGTTCTAGGATTTCCGCACTGCCTACAAGCAGCATACAAACTGGCTGCTGCAACACCTTCGATAGATCTACCGCGAATTAATCTTGCTTCTACTGCACGTTTATAGTTCACAGCAGCTGCTTCACGTATTGACTTTGGAAGATTCAACCGGCTAGCCATTCTGTCTAGTTCAGCCAATGCCATAGCCAGATTTCGTTCAGTTGCATTACTAACTCTACTTCTCTTCTGCCATTTCCTCATTCTGTAGAATTGGCTACGATAGCGGCTGCTGATTGTTTTTCCAGAATAATCTTTGTTTTGCCAATCAATATCTGTGGAGAGTCCTTTGTCGTGAAGCATAACTGTCATTGGTGCACCAGTTCTAGCTCTTTGATCTCCCTGTTCTGGACTGAAAACACGCCATTCTGCACCTTGATCGATTACGTTATCTTCCACAACTAAACCGCAAACGGCACAAACAATCTCACCTCTGGTCTCGTCACGATCTAAGTCACGACTTCCACATTCTGGGCATTTTACGATGTCTTCTACTTGAGGGTCTGACATATTGATTATCTCCGAAGATATTATACACTCGAATAATTCTATCTTATAAATCTTTTTTGAAAAGAAATTCTTATTTTTTAGGAAATTTTTTCATTCCTATGATTAGAATCACGGCCAAGGTCAAATAGAGTCAGTCCATGCTCAGTACGGTGTCGAACATGGATGAGTCATGGCCTCCATCATTTGTGCAATTGTCAGATGATGCTCGAGTCTTATTTTTGACCAAAGATTTGGACCTAATCAAAAAGCAATTGTATGAAGGCCTTGAATTACAAATGGAGGACTTGTCCGTCGAAGATTTACTGGATGATATCAATACAGATGTCATGACTCCTGCATGGGTGTGTTTTGATCACGATCCAGCAATTATTGCCGAGAATGCATATGCCGGGTTAATGCACGAGGGTGAAAGAGTTTTTAGAGAAAATGCATTGAAAATGGGTGGTTTTGAAGTAATCGTTTCTGGACATAGAAAGGGTACCGGATCTAGTAGAGAAACAGCACCTCAATGTGAACGATGGTCAGGTATTCGAATCGTTATTGCTGCATCTTTCGCACCTATCCATGAAAGAAATAATATCAATCTTGGACAATTGATGGGAGATCATGAGATGTTAACACGTCTACAAAGAGGAGAACAAATTCCTCTTGAAGAATTCACAAATAAATACGATCCTGTGACTAGATTGATTTTAGAAAGTGGAGGAATTTTTCCTTTTGCTAAAAAATTGGGAAGGGGAGAGATGGTTCTTCCTCCTGTAAATGAAATGGAAAAACCAATGACGATGGCTGAAAAAATAATTGCAAAGAAATTAATCGGAACCAATAACAAAAAATGTTTTGTTTCCCCAGGAGATGCTGTTTTAGCAACTGTCGATGGAGGATACAGTCATGAATTTACAACTGCACAGGTTCATAATTTCTTAAGCTCAGAATATGGAGAAGATTACACTATTCCTAATCCACCAAAATTCGCCGTTTTTGAAGATCATTTACTTTATGCAACAGGCGTACCTCGTTTTGGGCCATTTGTAGAGAAAATACAAACTCTACGCGATCTTCAAATGACTTTTCAACAACACACAGGTGTCAGAGATTATTCAGCCGTGAATGGAATTAGTCCTGGTATTTGTCATCAAGTTGCAAGAGAAGAATTCATTGATGTTGGAGATTTTATCCAAGCAACAGATAGTCATACTTGCATGGGTGGTGCTTCCAATGCTCTTACATATGGAGTTGGAGCGACAGAATATGCGAATTTAGTTCACAATCAGTTTGCATTCGTAAAGGTCCCTGAAAGTATTCGATTCGAACTTGTTGGAGAGTTAAATCCTGGTTGTACTGCAAAGGATGTAATTCTACACATACTTTGGTACTATGCAAAGCATTCTGATACATTAGATCGTTCAATGGAATTTGGTGGACCTGGGCTCGCATCTCTTTCAATGGATGAAAGAGCTACACTCTGTAATATGGCAACAGAATGCAGTGCAAAAACCGGAATTTGTGAACCTGATCAATTAACAATTGACTGGTTAATGGATAGAAGAAATGATCTTACGGAGGAAGATATTAGAGCAGAATTTGTATTACCTGATGAAAATGCTCACTATGAAGGGGGAATACATACAATTGACTTGGATCAAATCCGTCCAATGGTCGCTCATCCTGGAAATCCGGACGAAGGTGTTCCATCAGACCCAACAAATGGAGCATATATCGACGAAATTGGAGATGTGAAAATAGATATTGCATATGCAGGATCGTGTACTGCAGGAAAAGATGATGATTTTGCTTACTACGCGATGGTTACCAAGGCAGCCTTAGATGCGGGTTTACAAGTAGCAGACGGAGTGGATTGTTACATACAATTTGGATCAAAGACTGTAAAAGATTTGTCTCAAAAAAATGGATGGACTGCTTTATTTGAAGCCGCTGGAGTCAAATTAATCGATCCGGGGTGCGGGGCATGTATTGGCGCTGGACCTGGCGTCTCCAATAATCCAGATCAAGTTTCCGTTTCTGCAATTAATAGGAATTTTCAAGGTCGTTCAGGCCCTGGTAAATTATACCTTGCAAGTCCTTTAACGGTAATGGCTAGCGCATTTACAGGAAAAATTACTGCTTGGCATCCGAATTTGTTTATGGGAGCTTGAGGTGTAAATTTGGCTCGAAGGGAGCCTATGGCATTGCTGTGGGAAAAAGCGCATAGTGTGTTATGTTCGTGCATAGAAGAGGGAGTAAAATTCGCCCCACTTCCTTCTCCACCATACCTATTCGAACAGATGCCTATTGTTCAGCCTGGACCAGATATTATTTGTCAACAAGTAATTGGTTTAAATTCAATAGATAAAGCTGGATTCAGACGAATTGTCGAGAATTATCTCAATTCCAATTTACCAGATCTTGTCAAACGTTCAATAGACCAAGAGCGAGCATTAGACCAGTATATCTACGATTCAATTGACATGTTAATTGATAAATTTCTGATCGCAAGAATCACTGAATGGTTTAGATTGGGACTGAATCGTGAAGTCCCAGACACAGATCGATGGTGGTGGGCAATTTCTCTCTTTATTGGAGTTAGTATGCGCCGTCCGGAAGCAATTCTAGATGATGGGTTTCATCTCTTAGAATCTATCACACTGGGTGCACCACCAGGTCGATGGCAAACCAAAGCACAAAAAGGACCTCACCTAGTTGATTGGAATGGACTAGATGTTTCTGAAAATCTTGTAGAAATACATGTTGATGGTGCGATTGCTGCGGCTTGGATACTTGATGCACTAAATAATGAAAGAAAATTGATGGAAAGGTGGTGGCCAGAAATAATCAATCGACCACATTTATACATCCCACTTAGAATGAATGAAAGAATAAGTCAATCTATTGGGAATAAAGACTACTTGAATGTCCATTTGGATTGTATTTCTTACCTCGTAATTCAAGATTTAGAACTAACCCAGAAATTGATTGAAAATTTATTGGAAGGAATTGACGAAAAAAATCTAGCAAAAATGGTCTCTATTTCAGAAAGACTTTCATTTCATTCTATCCATATTTCTTTGCAATTAATTGATGCTGGATTTGATCGAGGTGGTGATGCGGCAGTGATTGCTCAGAGTGCCCTGAGTGCCTTGGCAGCACATGATGAACAGGCATTTTTGAGTCGTGTTGAAGTTGCAGCATATCATACAGATATACGGTCAAGAAGGAAGTTTGTTCAAAGTGGTTTGAGGATATTAATGCAGATTGACCCGACCGATTCTCGATCTATTCTAATGAATTTATTAACAGAAAATGATGATTTTTCAAGAGTGAGATTACGTCGTTTTGCACGTGAAATGTGTGAAATAAATCCTAGTTCTAAAGAAAAAATTGCCAGAGTACTAGACGAACATGGAATAGATGCAGAATGGTTATCTCAATCATGAACAGCCAGTGGTTTCTCCACATTCATTGCATTTCAAACAAGTTCCATTTCGAACCATTTGACTACTTCCGCAGGTTGTGCAAATATCTCCGGTGAATCCCATAGCACGAGCTGACTCTGCTACTGAATATGCGGCGTCACTTTCTACTTCCACATTCTCCGAGGATTCTTCATTTTCGACTACTGTTTCGATAAGTGGTGTGTCCATCATATCAACGTCTAGAGTTGTCTGAATGTTGCGTTGATGGCCTACATTTCTAGCAATACCATCTGGAGTGTGTTCTGGCCTACTAATGGAAGTTGAGTCAAGATCTTCTGCTAAAACGTGGGCTAAATCATCACGATTCAAATGATTAATTGCTAACTCTCTGAATATGTAATCAACTATGGAGGTAGCCATCTTTACACGGCCTGACCCACCTGAAACCATTCCACTTGGTTCAAACTTTTGGAAAGTAAATGATTTAACAAATGCATCCAATGGAACGCCATATTGTAGTCCTATTGAAACTGCGATAGCAAACTGATTCAACAGTGAGCGCCAAGCCATTCCTTCTTTCGAAGTTGTTAGCATAATTTCCCCTAGGCGGCCATCTTCATACATACTTGAAGAAAGATAAACGGTATGTCCACCAACACGTGCCTTCATTGTCTTAGATTCTCTAACGTCAGGAAGTGGACGACGAGTTGCGATATAATTGTGAACATATGCATCTGCCAGAGGTTTAGCTTGTTCAGCTGGCAATGGAAGTGCCTCAATGACTTGTTGAATGGCATTTTCTGTCGTTATTGTGGATGATTCATTTACATCTTCCTCATCCATTGATGATGTATCAACTAGTTTATTCATCAGGGGTTGAGACAACTTACTTTGATCTCTGTATACAGCTGTTGCCTTGTTCATAGTTGTGTGTGATAAATTGTACACTTCCCGTATATCATCAATAGTTGCAGATGATGGAAGATTAACGGTCTTCGATATTGCACCTGAGATGAATGGTTGTGCTGCAGCCATCATTCTAACATGAGCCGGCCATGCAATAGAACGCTCGCCATATTTTCCACAAGGAGTCGCGCAATCAAATACAGCTAAATGTTCTTCTTTCAGATTCGGTGCGCCTTCGATTGTCATTCGTCCAAAGACATAATCGTTTGCTGCATCGATTTCTGAAGGTGTAAATCCAATGTGTTTTAGTACATCGAAGAAAGGGTTGTCAAGTTGATTCTGATTCAAACCAAGTACGTTAGTACAGAAGTCAGAACCTAATGTATTAACATTGAAAGCGCCACGGATATCATAAGCAGCACCGATTGAATCCTCTATCATTGCAAATTCTGCTTCTCCAAATCCTGCCTTTGTCAAACGTTCACGAGAAATACTTGAGCAACCTTCGATACTTTTACTTCCCATGACATATGATTCAATTTCATCGATTTGATCATCGTCGTATCCTAATTCAGTGAGAGCTAACTTGACACCATTGTTGATTATTTTCAACATTCCTCCGCCAGCAAGAGATTTGAATTGAACTAAGGAAAATGATGGTTCGACACCAGTAGTATCACAATTCATTACAAGACCAATAGTTCCAGTTGGAGCGATTACAGTTGTTTGTGCATTTCTAAAACCAAATTCGGTTCCTAAGTTAAGAGCACGGTCCCAAGTATCTCTTGCAGCATCCAATAAATCATCAGGACATAGTTCTGCATCAATACCTAACGGTTTTACTGAGAGGCCAACATATTCTTTTGATTCAACATCATATGCTGCGCGACGATGATTTTGAATTACTCGGAGCATGTGTTCTTTGTTTTCTCCATATCTTTCAAAGGGTCCGAGGAAACTAGCCATCTCAGCACTTGTTGCATATGATTCTCCACACATTATTGCACTTAATGAGCCGCAAATAGCTCTTGCCTTATCATCATCATATGGGATGCCCATGTGCATCAATAACGAGCCGAGATTACAATATCCCAATCCTAAGGTTCTGTATTCATAGGACTTTCGAGCTATTTCCTCACTAGGGAATTGAGCCATTAATACTGAAATTTCTAATGTAGCGGTCCAGAGACGTACACTATGTTGGAAATCTTCGATTTGGAATGTTCTTGTATCAGCATCATAGTATTCTAGGAGGTTAATACTTGCTAGATTACATGCTGTATCGTCAAGGAACATATATTCTGAACATGGATTTGACCCGTTGATCCTTCCACCTTCAGGACAGGTGTGCCACTCATTAATTGTGGAGTCATATTGAACTCCTGGGTCTGCACATGCCCATGCAGTGTAAGCAACCTGATCCCAAAGATCTCTCGCAGGAAGTGTCTTACAAGGCTCAGGGCTACGATTTTCTTTTTCAGCTGCTGCCAATTCAGTACGCCAATAAAGATTCCAATCATCTCCAGATTCAACTGCATCCATGAAATGATTGGGCACTCTTACTGAATTGTTACTATTCTGACCAGATACGGTAAGGTAGCCTTCTCCTTGCCAATCTGAATCAAAGACTTCAAAGTTTACTGAGCGCCATCCTTGTTCACCAAGATCCATAATTCTCTTGATATGCGGTTCAGGCACCCCATTCTTTACCGCAGCTACAATCGCCGACTTTAATTCTGGATTCGAATTCATATCTGATGCAGCTATCTCTGCTCCGTCTGACCACATAGCAGACATAATTTCGTTTGCATGTTTTTGTAAGAGTTGACTTCCAATAATTAGAGATGAAACTTTCTCTTCTTCTGATGCTTTCCAATTTATGTATTCTTCGATATCTGGGTGATCCAGGTCTAATGTGACCATTTTTGCAGCACGCCTAGTCGTACCACCCGACTTGATTGCGCCTGCAGCACGGTCACCAATCTTCAAAAATGAGAGAAGTCCGCTTGATCGGCCTCCGCCTGAAAGTGGTTCGTCCTTACCTCGGATATTACTGAAATTGGAACCCGTTCCTGAACCAAATTTAAACAATAAAGCCTCTCTCTCCCAAAGTCCCATAATCGATTCGCTTCCACCTACTAATGAATCACTTACTGACTGAATGAAACATGCATGTGGTTGAGGGTGCTCGTAAGAATTAGAAGATTGTGTCATTGTTCCAGTATCAGGATCTACATACATGTGTCCTTGTGGGTTACCTTCTATTCCATATGCCCAATGAAGTCCTGTGTTGAACCATTGGGGGCTATTTGGTGCAGAGCGTTGACTAGCAATCAGAAAGCACATTTCATCATAATATGATCTTGCATCTTCTTCCGATGCAAAATATCCGTACTTCCATCCCCAGTATGTCCATGTTCCTGCTAATCTGCGGAACATTTGACGGAAATCGGTTTCAGCGATATATCGCTCTGATGCTTCTAAATTCTGTAATTTCTCTTCGTCTGGTGCAGAGCGTTGAAGCCAAGTTGGTACTCCCTCCTCAGGTACTGGTCTAAGTGCTGCTGGGACCCCTGCTTTTCGAAGATACTTTTGTGCAGCAACGGTACCTGGAACTCCTTCAAATCCACTTGGGAAACATACGCCCAACATATTATCAGCTACAGTTCCATCCATGTTGCGAATTTCTAAATCAGTAGTGATCCAATCAAAGGAGTCAAATGGATCTTCGCCATTAGTAGTAAATCTACGTTTAATCGTCATACCACTAGTTCCTTCGTTGCTATTGTTCATAGTAGTCTGCATTCTTAACCCTCCTTTCACCTATTTGACATCGTACGCACTTCATAATCGCGCGGGAATCTGCTGGCCCAATCGAGGGTTATTGAATGTTGACGGTAGATACAAGATGATAAGACCAAAAATTAAGGTTTTTTTTGTTAATCATGATATAGAAAAACCACAGGAGTATATCGATTCCCAATAATTTGATAATTACTGATAAAATAATTATACATTTTTCTAAAACATGTGCGGGATGGATTGAACAACCCCTGCCCCATCCACTACATTATGAGCGGCAATGATGATGGAGAATATAGTATACCTGATAGTGGGTTAGAAATGGATGATTCAATTGATTCAGAGACACATGATGATGTTGATCCATTTGAGGAACTTGGTATAGGTTCTCGCTCTATTACATCAACAGATGGAAAAAACGAAAGTAGAGGTTATGATGCCTTTTCTGAACTAATGAATGATGACCCAGAAGATGATGACGGAGAAAGTGGTAGTGATTCTGAAGAAGGGCATTCAAAGTCAGAAAGTATCTATGTAATGTTACTTCAAACTGTATGGGTTGATGGAATACTAGATCCTGCAGAAGTGAGACTATTATCTAAGAAAAGGGCTGAATTAAATATCACATTTGAACGACATCTTGAGTTGGTTGAAGAACTGATTGGGTGATATTATGAAACATCCGTATACAATCGGTCTTGAGTATGGTTGGGGAGATGATGCATTAAATATAGAGGGGCATCATTTACTTTCTAGGCTCTCAAAGATGTTTAATCTATCATCAAAAGAGAGAGAAAACATCGAAATGGAATTTACTGAAACTCTACCGGCCATTTCTCAAGGTGTTGGGGCCGGAAAAACGGCTTTGAAAGCGTATGTAGAAGATTTAGAAAATTGGTTTCCAAGTCAAGGAAATAGGTGTGCTCAACACTTGGGAAGAATGGCTTTGGATGTTGGAATGACCAAAAATGGATGGAAGAGTGTATTCGCATGGATGGAATCTATTGATCTTGGCACCAGTTTCGCCATGGGTGCATGGATGCAAGGAGATGAACCCGAAGATATTGATATTCCTTCATTTTTTGATGAGATAGTTACAAAATTAGGCATCTAATTCTACAACATTTCCAACGACCAATCGAGTGTTGCTCCGGATCTAGTAATCATTTTCCCGACACTACAGAATTTTTCATGACTAGATTCAATTAATCTATGAAGTAATTTCTCAGGAACTTCTCCTTTGACAATGTATTTCATTACGACAGCCGTGAAAACTTTGGGGGACTCTTGAGCTCTTTGGGATTCAATTTCGATAATCATATAATCCACATTCTCTATTCTATCCTTCAATCCTTCTTTTACATCAATCAAAGAGCAGGCTGCATGAGCATGTAACACCATTTCCATTGGACTTGGGGATGATTCGCCATATATCTGAAATGACTTGCCGCCTGAAGTTGTACCAACATATCCATCTACATCTGTCCAACGAACCTCTCCATTCATGGCCTACTGACTGAGTCATTACGCTAGAACATTGGGATTAAAACCACAAGATATAGGTTCAACAACTGCTAGGCGTGATGACTATGGTCTCCAGAGCAAGTTCGATTCGAACCGTCGCACTTTTAGCACTTTTTTCTATGTTATTGGCCTTGGCGCCAGTCTCCAAAGTTAAGGAATTAAGTCAAAATGATGTTGTTATGGAGACAGTAGCACGAAGTAGCCCTGATCTTACAGTTGATTATCTCTCGGCGTCTTGGACTTCAGCAGATGCTGGAGATTCCAAAAGTATCAGTACGAGAATCAAAAACGATGGAAGTTCGTCATCAGGTTCATTCCGATGGGGATTGTATTTGTCCACTGATAGAACAATTACAACCAGCGATCTCCTATTGGATGATTGGTCGCAGTCAAGTATTTCTTCAGGGAGCACGCGTTCATCGACCAAGACTGTCACCATTCCATCATCAATCACAGGTGGCTACTACTATGTCGGCATGATTGTCGATATCAATAACCAAGTCAGTGAGTCTGATGAGAACAACAATTACGATTACGATTCAGGTCGAGTCCGCGTCTATGAATTGCCTGATTTGGTTCCTCGAACTACCTCATCGTCATGTTCTACTCCAACCACAGGGACGGTTGGGGACTATCTCACATCATCGATTTCAATTCAATATGAAAATGATGTTTCCAGCACTCACGGACAATCGACTGGTGCATTCTACTGGGCAATGTATCTCTCCACGGATTCTACCATCACAACTAGTGACACACAAGTTGGCAGCGATCAATACTCGTCCAGTTTGTCTTCAGGTAGTTATCGGACAGATTCTCTATCTAGTAGCACTCGAATCCCTTCCTCTATGAATGCTGGGACCTATTATTGGGGATACATCCTCGATGTAGATTCTGATGTGGACGAAGTCAGCGAATCGAACAATGCCCGGACTTGTAATCAAATTACGCTCCAAGAGGATCTACCAGATTTGGAGGCGGCATCAGTCAGCACCTCTTCTTCTTCTGCAATCATGGGTGATACTATCACTGTGCAGTATCGGATAAACAACATTGGCACCGACTATTCTGGTTCATTCTATTGGAAACTATATCTTTCGACTGATTCAACCATCACCACATCAGATACATTCGTCGACGAATTCAGCGAGAGCAGTATCAGTGGTGGTTCTTACCGATCTGGTTACGAATACAATGTTCCTATTCCAACTGGTATGAATCCAGGGTACTACTATCTTGGTCTAATAGCTGACAATCGCGACGGTGTAAATGAATTGGATGAGACGAATAACGTCGTTTCTTCAAGTTCACGAATCGATATCGAAGAACCTGCTGATTTGATTCCAGACAACCCGTCTGGACCAAGTACAGCTCAAGCCGGTCAACAAGTGAGTATTTCTTGGAGAGTTGACAATACTGGAGATGATACATCAGGATGGTTCTATTGGGAAATGTACCTTTCAACTGATTCTACTATCACAACTAATGATATGAAATTAGGAACCACCCAACAGGCAAGTAGTATTTCCGGGGGATCATATCGAAGTGGAACATATAGTCCGACATTGCCCAGCAATTTGGCTCAGGGGACCTATTATTTTGGAATTATAGTAGATTCTACCAGTCGAGTGTCGGAAGGAGATGAAACAAACAATGTAGGAGTAGGTAATTCACTGTATATCACGGTTCCAGATTATGATTTGGAAGCAACCTCAGTTTCAGTCGATTCTGGTTATCGTCAAGTTTGCGAAGGTTCTGATATTTACATCACTTTGAGTGTGACCAATTTGGGTACAGACAATGCGGGTTCTCACTATTATGAAGCTATAATTTCTACTGGGAATTCGGTTTCTGCAATCTATTCTGGTACCTCTCTTGGCTATGCGAGTGGAACAGCAAATGTCCCTTCCTACACGCACTCAAGTATTCAGGCAACTCTACCAACGACTATCACACCAGGCACATACTATGTCGGCCTGTATGTAGATTACGGAGATTACATTTCAGAATCAGATGAAAACAATAACATCGCCGTGACAAACAGTGCCCAATTGACTGTGGTTGATTGTGCTCCCGATCTAGAGCCTGCATCTATATCTGGACCAGTATCTGGTGTTCGGGGTGGAACGGCACAAGTTTCCGTTCAAATTTCGAACATTGGAATGGAGGATGTTGCCAGTGTCGAATACAGCGTCTATCTTTCCAATGATTCTTCAATCACTGGAGCCGGAAATGATGTATTGGTTGGTTCAGATGTGACCAGTACCATTGCACAGAGTGCTTCATGGTCAGGATCTATCAACCTAGGCATCCCATCTAATATCGGAAACGGTTGTTGGTATTGGGGCATCCTTGTCGACCCAAACAACTCGATTGTAGAGATGGATGAAACAAACAATGCAATCCCATCGAGTGGACAGTTTTGCTTAGAACAAGCGGATATTATAATCGATTCAATAGGATACTCCTCCAATGCTGTAAGCGGGCAATCAAGCACCGTATTCATCAACCTCAGCAATATTGGCGGCTCTGATGCTTCTTCTTTCAGTGCACTTCTATTGTTATCACTTGATGCCCAGTCTGGAACCGATGATACACAAGTGGACAGTTTTCATGTCGAGTCATTAACTAGTGGTTCTTCCGTCAATATTGTACGTAATATCATCATCCCGGGTCAGCACATTGGAGATTTTCACTGGGTTGTTATTG
>Ga0208624_1001157_pt1 | contig 12720 bp, 9 predicted proteins | sample Knorr_S23_td_DCM_FD_185607 | JGI IMG/M metagenome (GOLD analysis project Ga0208624, IMG submission 185607) | Marine microbial communities from Southern Atlantic Ocean transect - Knorr_S23_td_DCM_ad_71m_LV_A (SPAdes) (version 2) | ecosystem: Environmental > Aquatic > Marine > Oceanic | place...
ACAAAATAATCGACCGGGTGAATCCCCTCCGGTGTTGCGGGTCGCGAGATGGGTTGTAACGACCAGTGTGTTTCCGCGGACGTGGCGAGTGCGCTGAGGAGAAGAAAGATGAACTTAAGGCGATTCACGATAGATGCTTGGCGAAAAACTGCTGCACGTGGTCCCACATTTTTTCGGAGAGCACGTGGCCGGTTTTGGGTTCGATGAAGGACGAAAAATTCTCAGGCACCCCGGCATCGGCGTAGGCCTTGGCGATGGTCTGGACGCCTGCGCGGGCTTCCTGGATGGGCGAGCCTCCGTCAGTTTCGCCGAGGTTCAGGTGGAGCGCGCGCGGCGCAATGAGGCCGGCGATATCCGGCGTGTCGCCGTGCTCGTGGATGCCCGGGATGAAGTTCGGGAAACAATGCAGCAGGCTGCTGCGATGGATGCCGGCGTAGGTGGGCAGACAGCAATTGCCCACCAGCGCGCGCAGGCGGGGTTCCCACGGGCCGACCAGCCACGTGTGCGTGGAGCCCATGCTGTGACCGTAACACCCGAGACGATCGGCCTTCACCTCGGGCCGTGACACGAGGTAATCGACAGCGCGCCGCATATCCAAAATATTTTTCCAAGCCATGCACTGACCGGCGACCGTGTAGCGCAGGAATTCAAATCGTTCATAGGAACCGCCGCGGAGTTTCTTGCGAGGATCCTGCCGCTCCTCAAAACACAGGGCGTCTGGGCACAACACCACGTAGCCGAGCTTGGCCAGTGCCACGCCGGTGTGGTGCATGGGATTGCCTGCAAGACCCGCTGGCTCCGTCTTGCCCAAATGCCATTGGCCGGCGTGCTGATGCCAGATGGTCACGGCCGGCGCGGGCGATGTGTCGCTCACGCCATCGGGCACCAACAGGATCGCTGGGCACCGATCGCCTGGCTCCAGCTCGTACGTAAGCCATTCCAAACGGTAACCATCCTTCTGCTCCGTCTTGGTTTTCTCGGGCTTCAAATCTCCGCCTTCAGGCCACGGTCCGCCGAGGCATTCGAGCAGTTTGTCGCGGAAGAGTTTCTGTTTCGCATTCACGGCAGGTTGGGCTCCGGTGGCAGTCCGCGTCGACAGCGCCGTGGCACCTGCAGCGAGGGAAGTGGACTTGATGAAATCACGGCGGTTGGGCATGGGGTTGAGATTAGTGGGATATTAATACCAAGTTGTAGCTAGGCCAACAGGTCATTCACCACGTGCCCGTGCACGTCGGTCAATCGGCGGTCGATGCCGTTGTGGCGGATGGTGAGTTGTTTGTGGTCGATGCCGAGCAGGTGCAGCATCGTGGCGTGGATGTCGTACACCTGCGTGGGGTTGGCGCGATCTAGCGGTTTGTAGCCCCATTCATCGCTCTGGCCGGCGGTGACACCTCCGCGGATACCGCCACCGCAAAGCCAGTTGGTGAACACGTACGGATTGTGGTCACGCCCTTTGCTGCCTTGTGTGCTCGGCATGCGGCCGAATTCGGTAGTCCAATGGATGATGGTGTCCTCGAGTAGGCCACGTTGTTTGAGGTCGCGGATGAGGCCGGAGGCACCGCGGGCCATGCCGAGGGCGAGTGAACCGTGGTCGCGCTCGATATCCTCATGACTGTCCCAGTTGCGGCGTGGATGTGAATTGTCGTTACCGGACCAAATCTGCACGAAGCGCACGCCGCGCTCGATAAGGCGCCGGGCGATCAAACATTTTCGGCCGAAATACTCGGTTTCCTCGGGCGCGTTGATGGTCTTCGGATATTGCTTGGGCTCGCGTTCAATGCCGTAGAGTTTGAGGACGTGGTCCGGTTCCTTGGCGATGTCCAGCGCCTCGGTGGCAGAGAGCTGTAGTCGGGCGGCTAGTTCGTAGGTTTGAATCCGCGCCTCTAGACGGTCATCGCCCGGGCGCGTCTCGGCGTAGCCGGCATTGAGTTGGTTGATCAGGTCAATGCCCGCGCGATGGCTGGCCGGCGTGACGAACGCCGCCTTGGGATGCAGATCGGGAATCGGGTTTTCGCGTTGCGGAAAAATCGTAGTGCCCTGCGTGTGCGTTGGCAGGAATGCGCTGGCCCAATTCTTCGGGCCGTTGGAGGCGTATCCGCGATGATCGGGCAACACGACAAAGGTCGGTAGGTTTTCATTTTCGCTACCGAGTGCGTAGCTCACCCACGAGCCCATGCCGGGAAAGCCCGGGCGTTGGAACCCGGTAGCCTGCAGGTAAGTGGCCTGACTGTGCACGCCGGTTTTGCCCACGAGATTATGCACGAAGGCCAGATCATCCACCACTTCACTCAGCGGCGCGACGGCTTCCGACAGATGCTTTCCGCTCTGTCCATGACGCGCGAAGGCAAAAGGTGACTGCATCCATGGCCCAAGCCCGTTTTGAAACGCCTCCACGTGTTCTCCAAAATCGCTCTTCTCGCCATGATGCCTAATGAGCGCCGGCTTGAAATCGAATGTATCCAAATGACTCGCCGCCCCGCCCATGAATAACTGGATTACACGCTTCGCTTTTGGAGGATGATGCAACGTGCCGCTCAGCACGCCCTTAGCCAGTAACGGCTCGCGCCCCAACATCGTCGTCAACGCCATCCCGCCCAAGCCCCCGCCCGATTGCCACAGAAAATCGCGACGGCTTAAAGGAGATTCATCGGTGGCTCGATGGTAAGGCGAGTTGTTCATGTCGGGAAAAGGACGTCGAATATTCTCTTTTACTTCAACAATTTCAACATCGCGTTTCCCATGCTTTCGCCGATGAGGTAGTAAGTTTCGGCATTATTGTTCCAGTGATAGCCCTGTCCGCCGGGGGATTGTTCGCGTGGACGGAAAAAATCACGGGTCTCCACGCTGGCGGCCGTGCCCTTGAATTCCTTGCGGGCGGCGGCACCGTGTTGGGCGGCGATGATGCCGAGGCGGCGGTCGATCTTTTGGTTGCGTCCGCCAAACCCGCTCACGGCGATGACCACCGGTAGGTCGGGAGCCTTCCATGCACGGCGAATGTCCCTAATTAGACACACGAGGTTTTCCTCATAAGCGGCCACCATGTCGTGCGAGAGGCCGTCGTTCCAGCCTTGGTGCCAGCCGAAGCCGGCAATCTCATAGCCTTTGCCGTCGTAGTCCGGGTACACCTCCTTGAGGTTTTTTAACGTGTTGGCCACCTCGCTCATCATCAGGCGGTAAAATGCGCCGGAGCGTTCCTCCACGGCTTTCATGGTGGCCTTGGGATCGCGGCGTTGTATGCCGGCGAGCATCTTGTCGGCCAGCGGCTTGGGCAATGGACCGGCGCAAGGCGGGCGGAAATCTACCATCAACGTTTTGCCGCCCCAGCAGGTTTTGATAATCAGCACCGGTTCCTTGAGCGCGTCACCCACCACCGTGCCAAAGCCCAGCTCCGGCCCGATGGCACTATTGCGCGCGCCAAAGCCCGGCTTCAGGTCGCCGCCGCGTTCGCCGTATTTTACAAACACATCCGTTCGCGCGGTCCAGCCGCCGGTTTTCGTCTGCAAATGCCCGTATTTTTTGGGTGCGTTTTTCACCATAAACTCCAGTGTGCCGGCGCCTTTGTTTTGGGCGCGCGAGTTGATGTTGATCTGTCCGGCGCCTTCCATGTTCGATTGGCCGGCGAGAATAAACACCTTCAGTTTCGCCTGAGCGGGCAGGGCGGGGATAAGGAACAGCAACAAAACACGAAGTGCGGTCATGCCGCCATTGTAGATGTTCGACGGAACGGGGCAAGGATCACCTTGGCGAGCGGTTCGGCCGAGAACAAACGGCGGGGCAATTTGCTTGATGACATAATGAATTCAGGCGATTCTTTTGGGGTCAGAGGACAGTATTATGCTCGGAATCGGAGATTTTAAGGCGAATTCCTGTGGCGGCCAAACGCGCCGTTCGTTTTTGCAAACTGCCGCCGCGCTGCCAATGGCACTCGGAGCGGGGCATGAGGCGTGGGCGACCGGTCAGGCGCCCAAGGCCAAGTCGGTGATCGTGCTGTGGCTGTGGGGTGGTCCAAGTCATATCGATATGTTCGATCCTAAGCCGGAGGCGCCCAGCGATTTTCGTGGACCGTTCGGCACTATCCCCACGCGCACGCCGGGCATGCACTTCACCGAGCTGCTGCCCAAGACGGCCAAGCGTTCAAACATGTTCAGCGTGATCCGCTCCATGCAATCGAGCAACGGCGGTCATCCCGGCGCCGGTACTGTAGGGCTCACTGGTTTTGAGGAACGGCCCACGGTCCATCCGAATTTCGGTTCCATCGTCGCCAAACACCGCGGGCACGCCGATGCGTTGCCGCCGTTCTTTTATCTTGGCCACGGCATCCCGCGCGATTTGCCGCGACGCATTGAAGGCTATGGCGGCGGTACACTGGGTAAGGCACACGATCCGTTTCTCGTGCAATGCAGCGAGAAAGGGGAGGCGAATATTCCTACACTGAAATTGCTCGAAGGGCTTACGCCCAACCGCATTGAGGATCGTAAGAAACTGCTCGGTCAACTGGACGCCGCCGAACGGCAGCTGGAGAATGCCGGTATCGATGACTGGAAACGCACGCACCAAAGCGCCTACGGCCTGCTGGCGGATCCCAAGGCGCGCGCGGCGTTTGATCTTACGCAGGAGAAACGCAAGACACGCGATACTTATGGCCAGACGACCTTTGGCCAAAGCTGCCTGATGGCCCGGCGCCTGGTGGAGACCGGCGTGCCGTATGTGCAGGTGAACTGGAGCGAGTACGTCGAAACCTTCACGCCCAACGGCGACTGGGGTTGGGACACACATATTTTTAATTTCGAACTGTTGCAGGATCGGCATTGCCCGATTTTTGACCGCGCTTATTCGGCGTTGTTGGATGACCTCAACGAGCGCGGCCTCCTGAAAGACACGTTGGTGGTGGCCATGGGCGAATTTGGACGTACCCCGAAGATCAGTAAACGGGCCGCGCGCGAGCATTGGCAGCACTGTTACTTTTCCGTGTGGGCCGGCGGTGGTGTGCAACCGGGGCGATGTATTGGCGAGAGCGACAAGGTGGGCAATTATCCCGTCACCACGCCGATCACGCCGTTGATGGCCGGCACGACCATTTGTGAACTGGCCGGCGTGGACGCCCAGGCGCGCGCGGAAATGAAGGTGCTCGACGGCGGCCGCGTGATTCGGGAGCTCGTCTAACATGCGCGCACTGGCCTTACTTATCCTGGGCAGTCTCGGGCTGTCGCTTTCCGCTGAGACCATTCGGTTGACGCATGATGGTACCAACAAGCGCGATCCGCGTTACTTCGAGGGCGGCCGTAAAATCATGTATTCGTTTGATGAAACGCGCGCGTTGCTGCGGCTCATGGTGATGGACGCCGAGGCGCTGAAGCCCGAGCCGATGTTTAACGACGCCAACAAACATCAGCTCAATGCCGCCATGTCGCCCGACGGTAACCACATCGCCTTCAACGAATGCACCGGCAATCTCACGGCGCATTTCGTCATCCGCCGGCGCGATGACCGCAAGGATTCGTTTGTGAAACACGGCGGCCGCGGCGGCTACCGCAGTCCGGTGTTTACCCGTGATAGCAAGCATGTGCTCTACTGCTTTGCTGAGACGGGGCCGCAACACATCTGGCGCGTGACGCTGGATGGCAAGGAGAAGAAACAGATCACCGAAGGCACCGGCGTCAATAATTGGCCGAGCTTTTCGCCAGACGGCAAGACGCTGGTGTACGGCAGTAGTCGCACGAACACCTACGAGATTTACTCCAGCGATGCCGACGGCAAAAACGTCAAGCAGCTCACCGACAATGAGGCGATGGATATTCGCCCGGAGATTTCGCCTGATGGAAAACGGATCGTGTTCACCAGCATGCGCGACGGCAACCGCGAGTTGTACGTGATGGATGTGGACGGCCAAAACCAGCGGCGGCTGACCTTTCACGAGGAACGCGACGACTACGCCAGTTGGCATCCGGACGGCCAGCGCATCATCTTCGTGGGCGAACGCGAAGGCCGCTTTGATCTCTATCTGATGGACGTGCCGGCTAAAGGTAAATGAAAAGCAAATGAGAAGTGGCACGTTCATTTTGATGCTAGCCTTGCTGGTATCACCAGCACTGCACGCGCAGGTGAAGCGGATCACCGTGAGTCCCGCGCAGGTGAAGCTCGCCTCGGACCGCGACACCCGGCAATTGGTTGTCACCGCGCATCTGGCCGATGGTCGCGTGGAGGATGTGACCCATCGCGCGCAATACACCGTGCAGCACGCCAATGTGGCCAAGGTGGAACAAGCTCTGGTTCACTCAATGGGCGCCGGCGACACAAAGCTGACTGTTCAATTCGCCGCCCAAACCGTGACCGTGCCTGTGCACACGACGCATGCGACCCGGTCGGTTTCGTTTTATTTTGATGCGCTGCCGGTGTTGTCCAAGCTGGGCTGCAGCAGTGGTTCCTGTCACGGCTCGCCGCATGGCAAGGGCGGATTCCGCCTCTCGCTACGAGCCTTCGATCCCGTGCTGGATACATTTACCCTCACGCGCGAGGAACTGGGCCGCCGCACCAATCCGCTGAACCCCGCCGCCAGTCTGCTCTTGGCCAAGCCGCTGATGGAGGTGGCGCACGAAGGCGGTCGGCGGTTTCGCAAGGGTGATCGGAGCTACAACCTGTTGCGTGATTGGATCGCCGAAGGCTGTCGCGTGGAGGAAGGCCAGCCCAGTTGCGTGAAAGTGACGGTGTCGCCGACTTCCGGCCGCGTGCTCAAGCATCCGGCTTGGCAACAGCAGCTCAGTGTGATGGCGCATTACTCGGACGGCACGCAGCGTGATGTGACGCATCTGGTTGTGTTTGAAAGTTCCGACAACGAAGTGGCGGACATCAGCACCACCGGGTTGGTCACCGGTTTTCGGCGCGGCGAAGCGGCCATACTGGTCCGTTATCTGCATCACATCGAGAGCACGCTACTGACTTTTACACGCGATGTAGAGGGCTTCCAATGGCCGAACCCGCCCCAGCGCAATTACGTGGATCGGCACGTGGACGACAAACTGCAGCAATTGCAATTCGCGCCCGCGCCCTTGTGCGACGACGGCACCTTTGTACGGCGCGTGTACCTCGACGTGATTGGCATCCTGCCCACGCTTCAGGAAACCGAGGCGTTTTTGCAGGACGACCGGCCGGATAAACGCGCGCAGTTGATCAACACGCTGCTCAATCGGCCGGAGCACGCGAAGTTTTGGGCGTTGAAATGGGGCGATCTGTTGCGGCTTTCGGTAAAGCAAATCGGCGCGCCCAGCGTGCACAAGTATCATCGCTGGATCGAGGGCGCCCTCGGCCGCAATATGCCGTACGATCAGTTTGCCTCCTCGCTGCTCACTGCCAGTGGCAGTACGATGATCAATCCGCCCGCCAATTTTTATCGCACCTCGGCCAATCGCGATGATGCGGTGGAGACTTCCGCTCAGATTTTCCTCGGCACCCGCATCCAATGCGCCAAGTGCCATAACCATCCGTTTGAGCGCTGGACGCAGGATAATTATTACGGCATGGCGTCTTTCTTCAACCGCGTGGAACGCAAGCGCACGGGCAAGGGCGACGAGACTGTGATCCTGTCCGGCACGGCCGGCGAGGTGACGCATCCACTTAACGGCAAAACGATGAAGCCGTGGGCCCCGGCAGCTGGAGAATTGCCGGTGGAAGCCACAGCCGATCGCCGCGCGGCCTTTGCCCAATGGCTCACGGGTCCGAGTAATCCATTCTTCGCACGCGTGGAGGTCAATCGTCTCTGGGCGCACGTGATGGGCCGCGGCATAGTGGAGCCGTTCGATGATTTCCGGGACACAAACCCGCCGGCTAATGCGCCGTTGCTGGATGCCTTGGCGGAGGATTTTGTGCGGAACGGATTCGACCGCCGCCACGTCCTGCGCACAATCTTGAACAGCCGCACCTATCAGGCCCAGTCCACACGCAATGCGTTCAACAAGGATGACCGCAAATATTTTTCGCATTACCAACCGCGCATGTTGTCCGCCGAACAACTGCTGGACGCCATCGGGGAAGTGACCGGTTTGCCCGAGCGCATTGGCGGGTTGCCGGTAGACATGAAATGCACGCAACTGCCCGCACCGGAATTGGCGAAGATTGATTTTCTCAAGGTGTTCGGCCAGCCTGAGCGGCAATCCGCCTGCGAATGCGAACGCACCGATGACACCAGCCTTGAGGGCGCGCTACAGTTGTACAACGGCCAGCTGCTGCATGATCGATTGCGCAATGGCAACAACCGGTTCCGCCGCGCGATGGCCGAGGGCAAGGATGATGCCGCAGTGGTGCGGGAATTTTACCTCGCCTCCCTGTGCCGGCCGCCGAGTGCGAAGGAGCTGCAGCTGTCTCTCGCGCATCTGAGCGCGGCCAAGGATCGCAATGCCGCCATGGAGGACATCGCCTGGGCGATCCTGAACAAGACCGAGTTTCTCTTCCAACACTGACATGATGCGCTTCTTCAGCTTGTGGCTCGTGCTTTTTCTGATGCCTGTGGGGCGTGCGGATGAGGTGAGCTTTCGTCGCGATCTGGCGCCAGTGCTGGTGCAGAAATGTCTGGCTTGTCACGGCCCGAAGAAAGCGAAGGGCAGTTATCGGGTGGATACCTTTGATAAACTGGCGCTTCCCGGGGACACCGGCGAACCGATGATCACCGCCGGTAAGCCGGATATGAGCGAGCTGTTTTATCGGTTGAGCACGGACGACGACGATGAGCGGATGCCGCATGAGGATGATCCGTTGCCGCCGGAAGTGGTCACGAAATTCAAGCAATGGATTGACGCCGGCGCGAAGTTTGATGGTGGCGATCCCAAGGCGCTGCTGGCCACCATCCTGCCGCCCCCGCGACATCCGGATCCACCGGCCAAATACCCGCGCGCCGTACCGATCACGGCGCTAACCTTCAGTGCCGATGGCCAGTCTGTGTTTGTCTCCGGCTACCATGAAGTTTCCGTGTGGGGCGCGGCCGATGGCAAACTGCAACGGCGCATTGCCCGCGAAGGCGAGCGGACCTACGGCCTGTCCGCCAGTCCGGACGGCAAATGGCTCGCGACCGCCAGCGGTCAGCCCGGGCGCCTCGGTGAGGTGCGTCTGTTTGAGGCGGCTACCGGCAAGTTGGATAGCGTGCTGACCACCGCTCCCGATGTTATGCTCGATGTGGCCTTTGATCCGGCCGGCCAACGCATGGTCGCGGGCGGCGCCGATGGACAGGTGCGCGTAATCGATCTGGCCTCCCGCAAAGTCACCCATACCCTCGGCCTGCATTCGGACTGGGTGAACGCCGTGACCTGGGATCACAACGGCTCGCGCTTCGCCACCGCCAGCCGCGATCACACTGCCAAGGTGTTTGACTTGGCCGCCAACAAATCGCTGGTGACCTTTGCCGGCCACGGCAAAAACGTACGCGGCGTGGTATTTCATCCCGATGGCCGCGAATTGTTCACCAGTGGCATGGACAAGAAAGTGCAGCTATGGCGCATCTCCGACGGCAAACGCGTGCGCGACACCGGTTTCAGCGCCGAACTCTTCAAGCTCGCGCGCCGCGACAAAGTGCTCTTTGTCCCCGCCGCCGACAACCGCGTGCGCCGTTATCAGACCAATGACCTGAAACATCTGGGCGATTTTAAGCTCTCTCAAGACTGGGCCGTCAGCGTGGCCATTTCGCCCGACGGCAAACACCTCGCCGCCGGCGGCTTCAACGGTCAGGTCCGAATTTGGACTCTCGAAGACGGCAAGGAACGCAATACCTTCACCGCCATCCCAGGTTTGGAGTAACAGCGTGGAGTCTTCATGAACCGATCCCTTGCCGTTGACCCAATCCGTGATTCGCTGAAAACTTTCTGTATGCGTGGTTGGATTTCATTGTTCTCCCTTTTGAGCGTTATGAGCGCGATGGCGTTGCCGTCGTTGAGCACCGTGCAACCCTCCGCATGGGCGCCCGGCAAGCCGGTGGAAATTCGCGTGAACGGTGATCGGCTGGCGGGCGATCTGAAACTCTGGACAAGTTTTCCGGCACAATCCGAGTTGATCAAGGCCGAGGGCAAACAGGCGGTCTTTCGCGTGACCGTACCGGCAAACACGCCCGTTCATGTGGGCATGATGCGCGTGCACAATGCCGAGGGGATCAGCGTGCCGCGGCTGGTACTGTTGGATCCGTTGGAGGACGTGGCCCCGGTCAGTACCGATCGCACCAAGCCTCAGGCATTGGCCTGGCCGGTGGCGGTGGCTGGCACCTTGCCTGGGCAGGCTTCGCATTGGTTCACGCTAGACGCCAAGGCGGGAGAACGGTTCACCATCGAAGTGTATTCCGAGCGCCTGGCGGCCAAGGGAGATCCGATGATTCGGTTGTTTGATCCGAATGGGCACGAGGTCGATTATGCGGATGACGATGATGTGCGCGGCAGTGATGCGGCGCTCATGCATGAGGCACGCCATACCGGCACCTATTTGCTGGAGTTGCGTGATGTGCAATACCGCGGTGGTCAACCGTATCGCATGCGGGTCGGCCGTTTCGAACTGTGGCCGGACTGGATTCTACCGCCCAACACAGTGACCGAAAAGGAACCCAACGATCAGGCCGCCCAGGCTACGCCCTTCAATTTGGGGCAGAACTTGTTTGGTCACATTGAAAGACCCGGTGCGCGGGATCATTACCGGTTTACTGGCATCAAGGATCAATGGGTGCAATTCCGCGCCCACACGCGCCGGCAGGGATCGCCGGCCTACATCGTCCTCAAACTGCAGGATGCCGCCGGTAAGACCATGCAAACCGGCGGGGCTGATATTACCAAGCCGGTCATCCTGCGCCACAAGCTTCCGGCAGACGGCGTCTACACGCTGCAAGTGGAGGAATACATCCGCCACGGCGGGCCGCGCCACCGGTATCGGCTGGATACATTCGCCGGTCAGGGCGGGGTAGTGCTCAAGCTGAAATCCGGTCAGGACGCCAAGAAAAAGCCGCTGCCACTCCCCGACCGTCTCTGGGCTATTCCCGGCCAGCAACTGGCGTTGACGTTACAATTAGAGCGACACCAATACGAGGGAGGCCTGGAAATCCAATCCTCCACTGATTGGCCGATGGAAGGCGCATCCGTGCCGGAGAAGGCCAAGGAACAGGAGCTGAAATTATCCATCCCGTCCACGGCGCGCCCCGGCGAGCTGCATCACCTCGAGCTCATCGGCCGGGCAAATGACATCCACGTGGTGCCTGTGGAATTCACCGAGGCCTTCCGCAATCCGTGGGGCCACATGATGCTTCTGCCGAGTCTGTCGGCCATCCCCTTGACTATCATTGAACCGGTGAATCTACAGATGAATGATGCGCGTTTGGCAGCGGGCGCCAAGGTCAAGGTACGGGTCAATACACGCCGAGCGGCAGAACCGGTGGGGCAACAGCCGGATCGGAAGCCGATCACGTTGACGCTCAACAATCTTCCGACCGGTGTGACCGCCCCGGCCAAACTGGAGGTGCCGGCGGATAAGGAGTTTCTGGAATTCGAACTCACCGCCACGCCCGAAGCCAAGGTCGGCAAGATGCAGATCACAGTTTCCGCCCAGAGCCAATACCGCGGCACGGACTGGACACGCACGAGCGCTCCAGTAGTGCTTGAGGTGATGCCGAAGTAGGGAGGGGGCACTTATAAAATTAGTTCTGAATTACAGTAGGCAAATAAGATTGAGGCTATATACTCGACCAATGAATGGGCCTCAAAAAGAATCAACCATACTTCGTGGAGCAGCAATATTAGTTGGTTTGCTATTCATGACAGCACTCCCATTAATGTTGTTTTTAGAACCAAATGATGCAGCAAATGATTTTGAAAAACCTCCAGTAATAATGGTGTTAGGTGGCTTTGGATTGGGGATAGCATTTCTTACTTATGGCATAGCTGGACGCAGGTTTTTTAGCAGATTTTCGACATTAGCTAAACCTGTTAAGTATATTTTCACTGTTATTGGCATTGTAGTCTTTGTTGTATTAACTCTGAGGGAGAACAAAGCTGAACATGTTGTCACGGCTCACAATACTTACGTAGGCTTAGAGATTTCATATGTGGACAGTTTAAATGGACTTAGTGAATTTGAAGGGTCGGAAGAGCAAACGAATCAGGAAGTTAAAAATATAGCCAATCAGTTTTATTCAGGAGTCCTCAATGTCGATATTTCCAAATGCCCTGATGACTACCAATCCGTCTTTAGACAAATAATTCAAGTTATCGAGAGGGAAAAAAACTCTATTGAGAGATTTGACTTGGATGATCTTGAAGAGACCCGACGAAGACGTGGTGAACTCACGTTAAAATTAATTGAAACAGCAAAAAAATACGGAGTACTTTTTGACAGTTAAGAAAAAAGGCCTCGTCATTATAATCTGCTCCAAGTCCATTTAATGCTCCCCCGTTAGGGGTTAGCGTTTTTATTTCTTCATTCCTTATTTCTAGTTTAGGTGGCCCTAAAAAAAATCGCAAAACTCGGCCTGTTATAGTTTGGGCGCGAGGTGTTGCGGCGTGTTTCGGGTTGTTTGGGTTTTGGTTGCAATCGCCCCATTTCGGAGTACAAGAGCTAAGAATAGATTGGTATTTCAGTGCTGAAACGACTTTGCCTTATTCAGTCCACATAAGTAAACTCGCTCAGATTGAACAGCACGCGGCAAAGGTTTTGGAGGCCGTGGGTTTGGGCGTAGGTGTGAAGGGCGGTCATTTCCTTGGCGGTGGG
>Ga0208624_1001160_pt1 | contig 12709 bp, 9 predicted proteins | sample Knorr_S23_td_DCM_FD_185607 | JGI IMG/M metagenome (GOLD analysis project Ga0208624, IMG submission 185607) | Marine microbial communities from Southern Atlantic Ocean transect - Knorr_S23_td_DCM_ad_71m_LV_A (SPAdes) (version 2) | ecosystem: Environmental > Aquatic > Marine > Oceanic | place...
TGACATCGGCAGGACCCTCGATTCGGCTAAGAATAGGATACTGCCTGGGAGGCGAGCCATCGGATTGTGTATTCTCGTTCAACGGCATATAGGAAAAACCGGGAAGGACAAGCGAATGAGGAGTCTTTGTCCATCTTATTGAATTAAAATTGTTTAAGTGTCGGGGTCGAAATTTTCGAACTCGGGATCCTCGGCATTCTCGTTTTGCAGAATTTCAATTTTCGCTTCGGCTTCCGCGATACGCTTGTCGCATTGAGCAAGCAGTTTGGAACCGGCTTCGTAACGTTTGACAAGTTCATCAAGCTTCAGTTCACCGCTTTCCATTTCTTCAACTATGGATTCGAGTTTCTCCAAGCCCTCCTCGAAGGAAAAATCCTCTTGTTTGGTTTTTTTGCTCACGGACAAAGACTATGTTTGAGAGTCTTGTCGTGACAAGAATAGGTTTCACTCGACACAGGGAAGGGCTTAGCGCCACATTCTCGCGATGACCACTTTGGAAATCGTCTTCGTAATCGCCCTCGTGGCAAAAATCAGCATGGAGCTGCTGCTGGAGGGCCTTAATCGCCAGCGAGTACGGCAATTTGGCGATGAGGCGCCGGAGGACTTGAGCGATGTAATGGATGCGGAGACTTACGATAAGTCGAATCGCTATACGTTGACGAAAAGCCGCTTTTCTAGTTTCCAGATGTGCGTTGACGGCGTATTTTTGGCAGCGGTGCTGCTAAGCGGATTGCTGCCCGCTATCTTCAATTGGTGGTCTGGAATGTGGGGAAGCGGGAATGCCTCTTCCGCGTTCTTTCTGATTTTCGTTTCGATGATTTTAGGAATCCCGGGACTGCCTTTCGATTATTGGAGCCAGTTCAAGATCGAGGAGCGTTTTGGTTTCAATCGTAGCACCCTTAAGTTGTGGATAAGCGACAAAATCAAAGGGGCTCTGATCGGATTAGTGATCGGGTTTCCCTTCCTGTGGCTTCTCATTAGTCTCGTAGGATGGCTAGGAGCCTGGTGGTGGATTTATGCCTTCGCTGTCATGATGGCATTTCAACTACTAATGATGGTACTATATCCGATGATAATCATGCCGTTATTCAATAAGCTCTCTCCTCTGGAGAAAGGGAGCCTTAAGGATAGGTTGATGGATTTGTCGGAACGAGCCGGTTTCAAGGCCAAAACGATTCAAGTAATGGATGGGAGCAAGCGATCTGGGCACTCCAACGCGTTTTTCACGGGATTCGGTAAGTTTAGGCGTATCGTTCTTTATGATACGCTTATCGACCAACTGTCAGAAGAGGAGCTCGAAGCAGTTTTGGCCCATGAAATTGGCCACTACAAGAAAAGGCACATCCCGAAAATGATAGCGATTTCCGCATTGATGACCCTCCTGGCTTTCTGGATAATAGACCTGCTTATAAGCAGTTCCCTATTTTACGAGAGCTTCGGCTTTGCTTCGATCAATAATGGGGAAATTGGAAATCTAGGGGTGGCTTTATTGTTTTTCAGCCTTTTGGGAGGGCTCGTTACATTCTGGACGAGTCCCGTATTCAACTCCATGTCACGTAAGCATGAATACGAAGCGGACGCATTTGCTCGCGATGCAGTGGGCGATTGGAAGCCGCTGAGCCAGGCCTTGAGGAACCTGAGCGAGAAAAACCTCTCCAATTTGAATCCGCATCCTTTGTATAGCGGATTTCACTATTCCCATCCGACCTTGCTGGAGCGGGAACGCGCCATGCGATCCTGAGGAACGCTATCCAATGGCGAGGGTATCAGGGAAAAAGGGCCTTCTGAGCGCTTTGATAGCAGGGTCATGCGGGCTGTTGGGAACCCTCGTGATCATTGGAGTTAGCAGAGTAGCCAAAGTCGAGGGTCCATATGGCTTCCGTGGCGAAGTGTTCAGCGTCGGCGATTTGGGGCATTAGATTCACTATGGTCCGGGCGTCGAGGCTCAGGAACTTGTAGCGATTGGAGATTATCTCCAGCGGATCGGTTATTTTGGGCCTAGTTATGGAGGCATTATTCAGCTTGAGAATTTAGGGAGAGAGCTGGAGGCGTCTTTGAGCTATTCCAAGCAACATTGGAACAAAATGGAATTTTCGGAAGAGGTTGCGGGCATCGGACATGATCTGGAGAAGTTCGTTTTGAAACGTCCCATCTCCGTTACAGCAGTCGATGAAGACGAGGTGGGATTGCATCACCGTAATTTTTACCCTTGATTTGATAACAAGGGGCTCGGGGAGAATCGTCAGAAAATATCTTGGGCTAAGGGCGCGGGTCTACTTCGGTTCGATCTGTCTTTCGGTCTTGGTTGGGCTTGGCTGGGCAGAAGAGCCGGAGAGTGTTAGGGTTGCCACTTACAATATCCGAAACTACCTGACCATGGATCGACTAGTGGAAGGGCGTTGGCGTCCGGAATACCCGAAGCCCGAATCCGAGAAGAAAGTTGTCAGAGAAACGATTCTCGCCGTCAGGCCTGATCTGATTGCCTTGCAGGAAATCGGAGAAAGGGCGCACTTGCTTGAGTCGCAACGCGACCTGGCCAGCGAAGGGCTGGAGTATTCCGGTTCAGCCTGGCTAGAAGCCCACGATTCGGAGAGGCATTTGGCCGCCATATTGACGGAGAACCTTGATGTTGATGTCGTCGAACATCCGAATCTGCCGATTCGCTACATGAGCGAAGTCGACTTTGTCAAGCGGGGGATGCTCGAATTGAGAATCGAAGACGACAAAGGTGAATGGGGTCTGTTCAATTTGCACTTGAAAAGCAAATACACCAATGTGAAGTCGGACCCTCTCTCCTCCAAACGAACAACCCTAGAGGGCCGGGCGGCGCGAGATCGCGTTCTAGCAGTGTATCCACGACCAGACGAGGCCCGATATCTAATCATGGGAGATCTAAACGATTCTCCAGTTTCTGGAGCGGTTAGAGCTTTTCTTCGGAAGGGCGAGCGAGATCTGAGCTTGCCAGTTGAGAGTTCAGACGACCTTGGGTTCCGCTGGACCCATTATTATCGCAAGGAAGATTCCTATTCGCGAATCGATTATATCCTATGTTCTCCGGGCTGGGGGGATGTTTTCAATGGAATCAAGGGGCGCATTGATCGCCGCCCAAACTATTATGATGGGGGCGACCATAGGCTTATCTGGGTAGACCTGCCAGTCCGACAAGCTACTGATTAAATACGATGCAGATCGGAGCTGGCACGTTGATTACACCTGCCCGTTGGAAGGCCAATTCACCCGTTTCTTGATCGATTTCGAATACGGAAATGCTATTCGAGTGGCGACCCGCGGCCAGTAGCCAGCGGCCTTGTTCATCCATGTTGATATTGCGTGGCCAGGCACCCCGTACAGGCTCGACTTCCGTCACCTTCAGCCTGCCAGTAATAGAATTTGCTCGGTAGGCGGTCACCGTATCATTGCCACGGTTGCCAGAGTAGATGAATCGGCCGTTTGGATGAACGATGATCTCAGAGCTTGAATTGAATACTTCCTTGGCTTTGACCACTTCGCTGAGGGCTTTGGTTGTCGATAGCCGTTTTGTGGTTCCCGCTTCCGAATCGTATGCGAAGGTCGTCACTGATAATCGCAGCTCGTTGAGCAGGTAAATGTAGGAGCCATCCACCGAGAAGCGCATGTGTCTAGGGCCTGCGCCGGGGAGCGCTTCCGCGTGCCCATGGGGCGCGAGTTTTGGTCCATTTTCGTCGACTTTGTAAATCACGATCTGATCTATTCCTAGGTCAGGAACAAAAGCGTATCGAGAATCTGGAGAAAATCCTACCCAGTGGGGATGAGGCTTGTCTTGGCGACCGTCAACAACGCCGGAACCCCCTTCGTGCTCAATCAATTGAGATCGGGCTTTAACTTTGCTATTGGAGTCCAGCGGGAATACGGCTACAGATCCACCTCCATATTGGGCCGTGAGCAGGAATTTCCCGGAAGGATGCACTGCTATGTGAGCGCCGCCGCCGTCGCCGATGGGAGTCGCGTTTATAAGCTCGAGGGAACCGTTTTTCCTTATTCTGTAGGCCGCTACGCAAGGACCTTGATCGTTTTGAGCGACCGCATACAGGGCAGTTCGTTTGGGATGCAAAGCTAGAAAGCCGGGTGAACCAATCTCGGCCGCTAGCTCAGTTTGGCTAAGTTTCCCCGTCTCCGTGTCGAAGGTAGCTCGATAGATACCTTTCGATGGAGACCCTCCGGTTCCGAAGTAGACGTCAACGTCTGCCGCGAAGGCTGAAGCGGCTGTTAGAAAGAAGGATAGGCAAGCGAAGAATCTCATGAGACGTATGGGTTAGGCATTTATTTTCGCGTAAGCGGTTTTGACGTTTCTTTAGGGCCGAAGGTAGAATACAGTTGTGCATTCGGCAACTACCAAAGTGGGCGGGATTGTTTTTGTTCGATATCCGAGCCAGGAGGAAGCATTCAGCTGGCTTCGTTCGAATCTTTCCGGTTTAGCCACTTCTGAATACATCGATTCAATGTATCCATCTTAAGGGGCTTTTGCAGATAGTCTCTCATGCCTGTTTCATGGCACCTTTCTTTATCCTTTGTAGTAATTTGGGCTGACAGAGCGATTATGGGAGTTAGCGGCTGCTTCTGCGAGCGATCTCGAAGCGCTTGGGCCGTTTCGAATCCGTCGAGCTTGGGCATGCGGATATCGAGAAGAATGAGGCCGAAATCTTGTGTGCCGGTCAGGTTTAGGGCTTCAAGACCATCTTTGGCGCATACAACATGATAGCCTAGGCTTCGGATCATCGATACCCCTAATTCCCGATTCACTCGTTCATCATCAACGAGCAAAATGGATTTGGCCCCGTTATCTTCTTCGTTTCCGTTTGGAATGCTATTCACCGATGCATTATAAAGAGCGGCAACGGTCTCATCGTGCTTCAGCTTGATAGGAATCTCGAACCAGAACGTGCTGCCAACTCCAGGTTCGCTGGAACAATCGATCACGCCTCCCAAGGCCTCAACGAAAGCCCGACTAATTGGTAACCCCAGCCCCATGCCGCCATACTTTCGGCTCAGCCCCTCATCCACCTGAGTGAATGGTTCAAAGAGCTTTTTGGAATCCTCTTCGCTAATGCCGATGCCTGTATCTTCTACGCTCACTTTTAGAGCATCCATCCCTTGCTCATTGGATTTGATGATTACCCGGACGGTGATTCGGCCTTCTTCGGTGAATTTAATGGCGTTGCCGATCAAGTTCAAAACTACCTGCTGCAGGCGTCCTTCGTCAGAATCGAATACGATCGGCCGATCTTTTGGAAACCCTTTGGGGAGCTCTAGAATGAATTCGAGATCGAGCCCCTTTTCTTTGGCTTGGGCGCCCATGAGGTGGGTGACATCTCGGCAGCATTCGTTAAGATTCGACTCTTTAATCTGGATCCGAATATTGCCGTGCTCGATTCGGCTGAACTCGAGTATGTCATCTATGAGCCGCAAAAGAAGTTCGGCAGAATTCTTAATAATCTGAAGCTCTCGTTGGCTATCTAGATCTTCGATTTTTTCTATCAGCCGATCAACATATCCAATTATTGGATTCAATGGAGTCCTGAGCTCGTGACTTGTGGTAGCAAGAAAATCGCTTTTCGCATCCGCCGCTGCCCGAGCGGCTTTGATGGCCTTGTTTAAGGCCTTGTTGCGTTCATTGAGATCGCGGGTCCGTTTCTCGACCGTCTTTTCCAATATGGAATTCGTCGATCTTAGGGTTTCATCCCGCTTTTCAATCGCTTCCAGCATTTGATTAACGCTATCAACGAGCGAGCCTATTTCATCGTCTGAATACTTGAGGGCCTTCGTTGAATAGTCTTGTTCAGAAGCGATGGACTTGGTGACTTCGACGAGCTCATTAATTGGTGTAGTAATGAATTTCTGAAGACGATAGGCTAATGCCGTCGTGATGGCTAGCCCTCCAAAAAGAAAAGCGATGTTAGTCCAAAGGAGATTTAGAACCGAATTGTGCAGCGACCTCGTTGATATTTTGATTAGAATCGTGCCGAGCCGCTCTTCTCCGAAGGTGACTTCATGAGCGATTAGGATATAGTCCTTATCCATGGAGACGCCGAGCGTGGTGGGGGGTGGCATTTCCACTAGGTCTTGCGTTCGATTGTAGGCGGCGAAAACTTTGTCAGCCGCATCGAATATAGTGACTCTTTCTATGTCGGGTTCCTCGCTTAAGGATGAGACGTATTGCCTGGCGATGTCCGGGTCGTCGAAGCATAACGCGGCTGTCGTGTTGCTTTCCAGTATTCGAGCCAGCGTCTCCAGACTGCTGATCTTCCGATCATAGAAATAATTGCGATCTCTAAGAAAAGACAATGAGCAGAGAAGAAATAGGGTAATCAAGCTCGAGACGAACGTTATCGAGAGGATCTTCCGCGATAGCGGCAAGTTGTTGAACCAAATCCTCGGGTTTCTCGCTTTCCCGCTCATCGTTTATCGACAGACAACTCGACGAGCTTCGAGCTCAAGACGATACCCTGTCGATTTGCGTTGTCTTGGTTCACTATGAGTCTCAATCGATTCTTTCTGTAGACGTTTTGCTCGTCGACGTTGAATTCAACGCGGTTGAAGAATCTGGAATTGATCCCTCGCATACCCACGCCCCAGATGCCGTTGCTAGGCCGAATTATGTGAACACCGGGAGCGTATCGGATCATCTCGGCGATCGAATCGATTGGAAGCGAATCGATCGCTGCTTCGTCGAACACGAATGAACCGACCGGCGCCTCGAATAGCTGGGTCGGGTTTTTCGATGACAAGACGACGGGAACATCTCTGAGCTCCTCGAGAGTTAGGCGGTCGAGGGAATCGAGCTGGCCAATCGAATGACTGGCTGCGAAGAGCCAGATCGTAGCCCCAGCTATACCTTGGAAGACATCCAAAAAATTAGGGTATATCTTGCGCGAACGACGTGGCATCTTTCAGGGTAACCGCTTACATAGGGCAATTTTATAGTACTAGAGCAAGCTTTCTTTCCCAAATTCGAAAGCTGTATCTGCTTAATGGGCAGGACCCTGCAATGAAGCAGTGGATGACTAGGCCGAGCTGCTAGGATTTGTCTCTACCATCCGTAGTTCCAGGAATAAATCCTTTTTTCCAAGGATCCTTAATATTCGGATAAAATAATTGGTTCGGCCTGCTGCTGATTCTTTCGCCAGAGGAGCATTATCAGGAATCCGATTATGGCTCCGCCGATATGAGCGAAGTGGGCTATGCCGCCACCGAACAGGGAAAAGCCTGTGAATCCTGAAAACAGGTCGAGGCAAAGGAGGCCCGGGATGAAGTATTTGGCTGCGACGGGAACGGGGAAAAAGATGAGGCTGAGCTTGGCATTAGGATAAAGGAGGCCGAAGGCGACGAGCACTCCGTAGATAGCTCCGGAAGCACCGACTGCGGAAACGTGGTAAAGCGTGTAGAACTCTCGGAGCGTTTCTAGACCGAACTCGTCAGTCAGCGCGTCGCTGGCTGAGCCCGTTTTTAAGAGGGCCTGGACGGTTTCACTGGAAACACCAAGGGCGAGAAAGTCGGATTGAAGCGAACTGAACTTGTAGACATTGACGAGGGTATAGATCAGGCTAGCTCCAATACCGGCGATAAAGTAGAAGGTAAGAAACCGGCGGACCCCCCATCGGAATTCCAGGATAGAACCGAAGGATACGAGGGCGAACATATTGAAGAAGATATGGGCTGGGCCGCCATGCATGAACATGTTGGTCACAAATTGCCAAACTTGGAACTGACCGTTTTGCGGGAAATAGAGCGCGAACCAACGCAGCATGAATTCCTTTTGCCCCGGTACCATGAAGGTAAGGACAAACATCACAATGTTGGCGATGAGGAGCGAGAGGACTCCTAGCGAAAGTTTCATGAAGGCATCTTCAAAGAGCCAATGAGATGGGCAATCCTTATATTCGCTGATTGACTTGGCGTTGCCTTCGATCGTTTTCTGAAAAGCGAGATCACCATGCAAGCGTCCCCCAATATAATTCTCATCAATTGCGATGATTTAGGCTATGGCGACCTTGGCTGCTATGGATCCAATCGAAACAACACCCCGCATATCGATCGGCTTGCCCAAGAAGGCATGCGTTTTACCGATTTCTACATGGCTTCGCCGGTTTGTACGCCATCGCGGGCCGCCATGATGACGGGATGTTATCCGCCGCGGATTGGGTTCGGAAGTTTCCATGGGGAAGTCGTGTTGTTTCCAGGATACGATATAGGGCTTAGCCGGGAGGAGGTGACGGTTGCTTCGCAATTGAAAGTGGCGGGTTACGCGACCAAAATTATCGGGAAATGGCACTGTGGTGATCAGCCGGAATTCCTTCCAACACGACATGGATTCGACGAGTATTTCGGAATCCCCTACAGCAACGACATGGGGATGCAGTCCGATCGCCCTGACAATCCTCCATTGCCGGTAGTGCGGAACGAAAAGGTGGTTCAGGAACAACCTGACCAACGTGGAATCACTGAACGTTACACGGAAGAAGCGGTCAGCTTCATCGACCGGCACAAGGACGAGCCCTTCTTTTTGTATCTGGCGCACATGTACGTTCACGTGCCCTTATTTGTGCCAAAGCAATTTTTAGAATCCTCAAAAAACGGAGCTTATGGCGGGGCGGTGGAATGCATCGATTGGAGTGTTGGCGTTATCATAGATCGACTCAAGGAGCTAGGAATCGACGACAACACGCTTGTGGTATTCACCAGCGATAATGGGTCTCGGGCTCAAGGCGAAGGAGGGAGCAACGACCCCTGCCGTGGAACCAAGCAGGAAACCTGGGAAGGCGGTCAACGACTGCCTTGCATTATGCGTTGGCCCAAGCGGATCGAGGCGGGAGAAAACTGCGATGCGCTAGTTACTAGTATGGACTTTTTCCCGACGTTTTCAAATTTGGCTGGCATCTCGGTTCCTGGAGACCGAAAGATCGATGGCTTCGACATTAGCGGGCTGATGTTCAATGCGAAAGCCACCGCTCCCAACGACACCTTTTTCTATTACAGGCAGAATTCCTTGGAAGCGGTTAGATTAGGGGAGTGGAAGCTGCATTTTCGAAAGCAAAGTGAGCCCATCCAGGAGCTTTACAATTTGCGGGAAGATATTGGCGAATCTCGTAACCGATACGATGAAGCGCCTGAAGTCGTCGCATCCTTGGAAGCGAAAGCTGACGCTATTCGAGAGGATCTTGGAGATGAAGCCCTGGGGGTATCCGGCAAAGGAACGCGTCCCATTGGCCGCGTAGAAAAGGCCAAGCCCTTGACTGAGTACCGATCCGACCACCCCTACATGGTTGCTATGTACGACCTTCCGGACATGCCGACCATGAGTGGTTAGGCGTTCGGGGAACTCGTTTATTCGTTTTAAGACAAGTCGTAGTGGATTGTAGGAGCGGGTTTTATCCCGCGATAATCTCAAAAGCAACGGGACAGAAATCCCTCGGTAAACCTGTGCCTGCAATTGAAGAGGGCATTAGGCCAACAGGTCTCTCACGACATGCCCGTGGACATCGGTAAGGCGAAAGTCCCGACCTTGGAAGCGATAGGTCAGTCGCTCGTGATCGAAGCCGAGCAGGTGCATGATGGTGGCCTGGAAATCATGGATGTGTACTTTATTTTCCGTCACCGAGAAACTAAGTTCGTCCGTCGCTCCGTAGTTGAAGCCTTTTTTGACGCCCCCGCCCGCCATCCACATGGTAAAACAATCCGGATAATGATCCCGGCCTAATACATTCGACGCTGCCGTGCGGCCTTCGCGAAAAGGCGTTCGTCCGAATTCACCGCCACAGATGATGAGCGTTTCGTCCAGCATACCGCACTGCTTCAGGTCCTTAATCAAAGCGGCGATGGGCTTGTCCACCGTGGCGCATTTGTCGGTCAAGCCTCCCTCAATCCCAGTATCCGCTCGTGTGCCATGAAAGTCCCAGCCCCAATCGAAGAGCTGCACGAATCGCGTTCCCTTCTCCACCAATCTCCGCGCTAACAGGCAATTGTTCGCGAAACTGGATGCTCCGGGCTCGGCCCCGTAATCCTCCAAAGTTCTCGCTGACTCTCCAGAAATATCCATCACCTCCGGCACCGATATTTGCATCCGATAAGCCAACTCGTATTGAGAAATACGCGTACGCGTCTCCGGGTGCCCGTACTCGTCCGCGTGCAGTTCGTTGATTTCCTGAATCGCATCCAGACTCAAGCGGCGGGTATCCCTATCCATGCCTTTGGGATCGGAAACATAAAGCACCGGATCGCCCGCCGAACGGCATTGGACTCCTTGATAAACAGAAGGCAGGAATCCGCTTCCAAAAGAAGCCTTTCCTCCGTTGGGCTGCACGCCGCTGGAGATCAACACTATAAACCCAGGAAGATCTTCGTTGAGGGAGCCGAGACCATAGGTCGCCCAGGATCCCAGTGATGGCCGACCTGCCCGAGGCGACCCCGTAAGCGTAAAAAGTTCGGCGGGAGCATGGTTGAATTGATCCGTATTCATAGAATGGATCATACATAACTCGTCAGCCACTTCTTGAAGATGCGGGATCGCGTCCGACATCCACATGCCGCTTTGTCCATATTGCTTAAAACTGCGGCGAGTGCCGAGCAACTTCGGCGTTCCGGAAGTAAAGGCGAAGCGCTTCCCCTCCAGAAACACCGCTGGGCAATCTTGTCCATCGCGCTTCACGAGTTCTGGTTTGTAGTCATACATATCCAGATTCGGCGGTGACCCGGTCAGGTGCAGGTATATGACGCGCTTTGCCTTCGCGGGAAAATGAGGCTTTTTCGGAGCCAGTGGGTTGGGTAAATTGGACGCCGACGTCGGGTTGACGAGCGATCCCAGGGCGAAGCCGCCAATACCGGCAAAAGTCTGTTTTAGAAAGTGGCGCCGCGTGGCGTTTTGAATGTTTTGGAGCAGGGGATTCATCGTTTTAAGAACATTTCGTCGAGATTGAGCAAGGTGTTGGCTACGACCGTCCAGGCCGCGTATTCCGCCGCATCGCCGCCTTCCGGAATCGGGCCAATAGGATCGCTCGCCATCTCCACAGCGGCTTTCAAATCGTCCGAATAGCGTCCCTTCAGGCTTTGATACAAACCAAGCAACGTCTCCTTTTCTTGGAGAGAAGGGGGACGGGTCAGACATTGTTTGAACCCGAACGCCGCCTTTTCCGCGACCGAGCCTTCCACCGAGGCCATGCGTCGCCCTAAGGCCTGGGCCGCTTCAATATAAACCGGATCGTTAAGCGTCACCAAGGCTTGCAGCGGCGTATTCGTTCGTTCCCGGCGCACCATGCATATCTCTCGGTTGGGGGCATCGAATGTCGCCATCGACGGATAGGGGTTGGACCGTCGCCACGATGTATAGATACCACGTCGGTAGCGATCTTCACCCTTGCTGGTCTCCCAATCCGTCTCACTCCCGAAGGCCGCTTTCAATCCCATTTCAGGCTTAGGAGGATTAACCGAAGGACCATACATTTTAGTACTCAGCAGGCCGCTAACGAACATCGCCTGATCCCGTATCATTTCTGCCGAAATGCGAAATCGAGGGCCCCTAGCCAGAAACCGATTCTCTGGATCGTTTCGATACCTTTCCCCCGTAACGATAGACGATTGCCTATAAGTCGCCGAATTCACGATCAAGCTCAGGAGATATTTCACATCCCATCCGCTTTCGACCAGTTCAATGGCTAGCCAATCGAGCAATTCAGGATGCGAGGGGGCTTCCCCTTGCGAACCGAACTCCTCGCTTGTGCCCACAATGCCTATACCGAAGAGCGCTTCCCAATAGCGATTGGCAATGACACGAGCCGTCAAAGGATTATCGCGATCCACTAGCCAGCGAGCCAAAGCCAGCCGATCAGGGTCGTCAGTTCCCGCGTCCTCCATAAAAGCAGACGGCAAGCCTCTGCCGACCGCTTCTCCTTTGTCCAAAAAACTGCCGCGAAGTTGCACATGGGTCTGCCGAATTCCGCTTTCCGGCACCTCCGCCATAATGGGCACGGTCGTCATCGCTTTGATCGCATCATACTTCGCCTTTTCTTCCGAGATGACGCGGTGCGATTCTAGAGAGTCGGAATCATATCGCGCGAAAAAGGCCGTGAGCTCCGCTTTCTCTTGCCGGCTACGCTCTTTTTCCGGTTTCTCTAGGGCGCTCGCCAACGAAATGGGGACTGCGGGGAAGGGCTTCTCCTCGTCGCTCACCCACAAACGAAAGCGTTTAATCGGGCGATTGAATTGGACTTGCCCCAAGATGACCTTGATTTTCGATCCCTTGGAAAGGGCCACGGGCTTTTTCAATTCGAAGCTCGCTTCATGGTCTTCATCGAATCGGCCAGGCACCGACCAGCCACGCGTATGATTGGCTCGCATGCCATCATGAGCATTCGCCACGTTCGTCTGGGGCGAATCGAAGGTTGCGCTTGAGTTCACTAGTTTCAAAAGCGGGTCCGCTTTCTTCTTTTCTTCGTTTTCCGACTCTCCAGCGACGTTTTCCGAAGGCTCTCCCTGGGTCACTCTGACTTCAATTTCAGTCAAAGACCACGAAGGGTCTCCTGTCTCCGAAGCGGGTACCTCCAGTTTGATTCCGCTTAGAGAGTTCATTCCTTCGGGAATAGCTGCGGTGATGGTGTATTGCTCGTTCGGGCGCAAATTTTCATGCACTTTCACTATCCCCTGTTTACCGATGGAAAACTTGCCCTTCGATCGGATTTCC
>Ga0208624_1001163_pt1 | contig 12699 bp, 11 predicted proteins | sample Knorr_S23_td_DCM_FD_185607 | JGI IMG/M metagenome (GOLD analysis project Ga0208624, IMG submission 185607) | Marine microbial communities from Southern Atlantic Ocean transect - Knorr_S23_td_DCM_ad_71m_LV_A (SPAdes) (version 2) | ecosystem: Environmental > Aquatic > Marine > Oceanic | place...
TAGCAATTATTAATGAAAATCCAAGAAATAAACCAGTAATTAAAGATTCGTACATAAAAAATGATAAGAAATTTTGCTGATTTATATATTACAAAAAAGTAGATTTAAATCAATTTCATGAAAATAAGTTTTAGCTTCAAGAGGTCAAATACAATTAACTGTACTTGAACATTGCATAAGACCTCTATTGAGAAGCATTATTATAACTAATTTTTAGTTAAAGTAGAAAAGGAAGGAGTTCTTAATTATGCTTTTTTCCTTTTTTGAAGTAGAAGCATTGTCATAATAACTATTTCTTGGCTTGTAATCATCTTCAAAATGTTTAGCCTTATCATTAATTGTGTAGTTAGCACTTCCATCAATCCAGTTTAATAACTTCAATTTATCTCCTTAATTTATTGTTCATTTAATAGCATATGACTAGAAAATTTGAAAAGGTAAAATTTTTTAACAAATTTATTAACAACTTGTTAAATCGATAAAAGAAAGAAAAGAAACTTGTATTGTTTATTATAGTAAATATAAATAAATAAATTGTTACATATAGTTAACATATTATGAAAAAACTTAGTTAATCTATTTATTATAGTTAACAAATAATCAAGGAGAAAAAGTTGTTTTCAAATTTAACTTTTACTAAAACAATTTTCTTAACATTCTTAGTCTTTACATTGTTGTTTGTCTTTGTAGCATGTGGAGAAGACGAAGTTGTAGTCACTACAACAGCCTCAGAAGAAGTTGAAGAAATAAAAATTATTGAAAAAAGTACTCCATACCCTGATAAAGAAACAAAGCAATCAATTGCAGAAATCGCAGTTGACGGCGGATTTAACACGCTTGTAGCTGCATTAGACGCAGCTGAATTAGTTGAAACACTCTCAGGTGAAGGAACATTTACAGTATTTGCACCAACTGATGATGCTTTCGCAGCATTGCCAGATGGTATGCTTGAAGAATTATTAGCAGACCCTGAAACTCTAAAGCAAATTTTGCTATATCACGTTGTAGGTGATGTAGTAATGGCTGAAACAGTTGTTACCTTAGATGAAGCTGAAACATTGGAAGGATCAATGATTGAAATAGATGTTGTAGATGGAAATGTTTTCTTAAACGATTCACAAGTAACATCTACAGACATTGAAGCATCTAATGGTGTTGTGCATGTTATTGATAAAGTATTGGTGCCAGGTACGCAGGAAGCTGCATCAAACGAAACTCCAGAAGATAGTAAATCAATAGCTGAAATTGCAGTTGCTGGAGGATTTAATACCCTTGTTGCAGCTTTAAGCGCAGCTAATCTAGTTGAAACTCTTTCGGGAGATGGTTCATTCACTGTATTCGCACCAACTGACGATGCTTTTGCAAAGTTGCCAGATGGAATGTTAGAAGGATTACTTGCTGACACAGAATCTTTAACTCAAATATTGCTATATCACGTTGTAGGTGATGTGGTAATGGCTGATACAGTAGTAACCTTAGATGAAGCCGAAACTTTGGAAGGATCAAAAGTAGAAATTGAAGTTGTTGACGGAAAAGTATTTGTCAATGACTCACAAGTTACATCCACAGATATTGAAGCATCTAACGGAGTAATACACGTAATAGATAAAGTCTTAGTTCCAGGTTTGGATGAAACTGGAAACAATAAAAAACTAATTGATGATCAAATTCCAAACTTCGTTGTTTACGAATACATTGATGCTGAAACTGACTATACATTTAGAAGGTTAGTGATTAGAGACATTATCGAATCAACATTAGAAAAATCAAGTACAAAAACACAGATTTCTCAGCAAATACCTGTAGGAATTTATGAAACTTCACAAGTACAATTAAGCTCAGTTATTCCGTTGGGTTTAATCGAAGCTCAAATTCCACAGGTATTCTAAATTAAATACCTTTCGACTCTGAAAAAAGGGCTTGAATTAATTCAGGCCTTTTTTTCTTTTGTAATTCTTTTGAAATAAATTATTGTGAAGATAAACAAAAATTTTTAAAAAGGGAGTGATCTATTTTAAGCAAAAATAACTTTCTTTTCTCAATCCTCTTAGTCTCAGGTGCATTAGCTTTTTCTACATTTTTTTTAAGATTAATTTTAGTAAATTGGTATGTGTTAGAAAAAACCGATTCTTCTTTTATGGTGGGCATAATTGCTTCTTTACCAATTCTTGTAAGCCCATTTGCAGCGCCTATTGGTGGCAAGATGGCTGATAAATACCCTAGAAAGCTAGTTTTATTTTTTTCAAGATTTAGCACCAGTACTGTATTTGTCTTAATGTCCTTAATTGTAAATATGGATATTTCACCCATATTTTTAATAGGAGTTCTGTCAATTATTTTAGGAATTTTTGGAGGGATTGAAGGTCCATCTGGAAGGAATATGATTGTGGATATTCTTGGAAAAAAAAGGATCGCTCAAGGCAATGCCTGGGCAGAATTAGCTAATGGAGTTGTAAATGCTATAGTTCCTGCATTGTCAGCTTTATTGCTTACAATATTTACAGTTAATCAAATGTTCTGGTCACTTCCAATTATAGGATATTTTTCTTCCTTAATTTTAATTTACCTTGTCTTTTTTCTTCCAAAGCAAAATATAATAAAAGATTCATCAAGCAATTCATCTATTAAGGAATCATTGATATATGCATTTAATAATAAAAATATAAGGCCAATTTTAATCTTAGGAACATCAACTGCAATATGGGGTATCACTCAACCATTGATTCCAGTGTATTGCAGGGATATTCTTGGACTCACTGGAACTGGGTATTCTTTGGTGACAAGTGCTAACTTTGTAGGTGCAATATTCGGCTCATTTATCTTAATTGGATTGGGGGCAAAATTAGCGAAAGGGGTTGTTATGAGTACTTGTATGATTATATTTTCATTAACAATTTTTTTATTTTTTATTGTTGAAGATCCCTATTTGGCTGGCTTCCTTCTTTTCTTTAGCAATATCTTCATTACTATTTGGATTGCGTGTGTTTTTACAACATTACAGTCATTATCTGAAGAAAAGTACATGGGTAGGGTTGTTGCTTTTTTTATGATGATGTTTGGTTTAATTGGTATTGGTTTTATAGTTGGAGGATATTTAGGAGACACAATTGGTATTACTTTAACTGTAGCAATATCAAGCACATTAATTACGCTATTAAATTTAATTGTTATTTATTTTTCAAAATCTTATAGACAGATGAAAATTTAGTGAAAAATCATATTATTGATGTATTTTGTCGTGCTAAAATCAAAAAAATAAAACAATTTAATTTATGAGCAGTAAAAAAATTTTATTAATTCTCGGTCACCCTAATAGCGACAGCTTTTGCCATTCATTAGCAAAAAGTTTTTCTGAAGGAGCTGAATCAGGCCAGAATGAAGTCAAAAAAATAGATCTATATAAAGAAAAATTTAACCCAGTTTATGATTTAAAAGACGATGATAAAAATATTAAAAATTACCAAAACTTGGTCACAGAATCTGATGTCTTAGTATTTGTATATCCTACTTGGTGGTTTAGAGCTCCAGCAATAATTGAAGGGTGGATCGACAGAGTTATGACGACTCCATTTGCATACACTTTTAAACAGATAATTGGTAATTTTGGCAGGCCAGTAGGAAAGCTTAATGATAAAAAAGCAATTATAATTCAAACATACGGTTCACCTAGGTTCGCTACAAAGCTTTGGTTTTTCAATTTACCTATAAGAAGGATTAAAAGAGGTTGCTTTAATGTACTTGGGTTTAAAAGTACAAAGTTTTACCCTTTTTTTAGAGTTCCATTTGTAGACAATAATAAAAGGTTAAAGATGTTAAATAAAGTATATAAAATAGGTAAAAAACTTTAACTATTTTCTTGATACAGTAATTTTCTTTCTGTAAAAATATTTGTCATCAATTATTTTGACTACATATTTTGCCAGAGACTTTCTCCCAATAGTGATCTTATTGATTTTTCTTTTCCCTTTAAATTCTTCAATATCATGATATTTTGTTTCATTGGTAAGTGCAGTTGGTCGTATAATAGTCCAATTCAAGTTAGAATTTTCTATTACTTTCTCGTGAATATCATGATCAATGTAAGGATATTTTAAGTTGGAAAATTTTATTAAAAATTTAAATAATTTAGGAATCTTTTCCATTGATTCACCAACACCCCATGCTGAGATAGTAATTATTCGATTTATTTTATCTTCAGAAACAATTATTGAATTTTTAGCAAAATCAGAAATAGTTGTCTTTGAGTTAGTTAATCTAGACCAAGGAAAAATATTTTTTCTCTGAACATTTATCGTGCTTATTATGCATTCTGAATTTCCAATGGATTTTTTTAGATCACTTAAATTAGTTGCATCACCATAAAATATTTTTAAATACTTACTTTCGAAATTAATTAATCCTTTTCTCCTGATTAAACAATTGACAGTGATTTTTTTACTTAATAATTCTTTTAATACTTGATATCCAAGCCCTTTACTTGCTCCTATAAGCAACACTTCCATTAAGAGGCTAATCCTCCACCATCAACAACAAGATAGGATCCTGTGATCCATTCTGAGTCTTTAGATGCAAAAAATTTTGCTGTATGGGCAATATCTTTTGGCTTCCCTAATCTTCGAATAGGCAAAGTGCTAAGAAATTCCTTAATTGAATCTGGAGTATTGTAATCTTGAATTGGCGTTTCAATGTATCCTGGGCAGATTGCATTTACGGTAATATTGTATTTCCCTAGTGTAATTGCCATGTCCTTAGTTAAATTTAGAACTCCAGATTTTGAAGGTGCGTAAGCAGGTCCTAAGCCCCCCCTAAAAGCATTTACGGAAGCAATGTTTATAATTCTTCCGGAAGTAGAATTTTTGATTAATTTAAGTGAAAGCTTTGATAAAGCATAAATGCTTCTTAAGTTAATACTCATAACTCTATCCCAATCTTCAATAGATTGTTCTTCAATTGAACCAGGAATATGAATCCCAGCATTATTTATAAGAATATCTATTTTTTTGAATTTTTTTTCTATTAAGCTAACTAATTTTTCAAGGTCTGAGTATTCTGAACAATCACATTTTATAAATTCTGATTTTCCACCATTATTGATAATTTCTTCAGTAGTTGTAGTTGTTATATTTGTGTCATGATATTTGCCAATTTTTGAATTTTCTTGAATATCTGCAACAATTACGTTTGCTCCTAATCTGCCAAATTCTAAAGCGATTCCTCTTCCAATGCCCGAACTACCTCCAGTTATTAAACATATCTTATCTTTGAATTCACTTGCATTTTCCATATTCACCTACATTAATATTTATTTGATACTGATTATTCTAATATAAAACTAAATTCATATTTTGCATTAGTTATATTTCCATTTTGAACAATCATAATGTAAGTACCTGGCCCTAAAGTCACATAACCATTTCCATCTCTCTGGTCAATTGAAAGCTCTAAAAATTCTGAGTAGCTTAAAATATTTTTTTCTATAAATTTTTCACTTTCAATGTGTCCCCATGCTGAGAGAAAAGGAACTATTTCTTCGCTCGGCTCCCATATCTCAACTGTTTCATATATCCCATAAAAAGCTATTTTATCTTCTCCAATGTATTCGTTGAGAATTAATTGTTTTAATATTTTTCCATCAGGAACAGTAATCTGGGTATATTTTCTTATACTATTTTGATCAAAAATTATTTTTAATTTAGTTATTTCTTCGTCAAGCAAGTGAATGTCTATTAATTCTGATGTTGGAGTCGGGATAATTAAAGGAATAGGAGTTGGTGATGGTATAGGTGATGGAGTTGGTGATGGAGTTGGTGATGGTATAGGTGAGGGGGTATAGATTTTTAAGTCATCACTTTCTTTACTGACTTGATTTACATCAATATCATCATTTGAACAAGAAAAAAGTATAAAAATTATTATTAAAATTACTAATTTTGGCATTAACTGTCTAAATCCTGTAATAACCTTGTGCATTAATGTTAAATAGCTTCTCTTTTTCAGTAGCTGTATATTTTTTAGAAACCTCTAGAAAATAATCCCAAAGATCTTTGTAAGTAATTTTTAATGAGTCGACAGGAAAGTTGCTTGCAAAAAAACATCTGTTGATTCCAAATAAATTTATTGTTTCATTAATTATTTCGTCCAAGTATTTATCTCCTGGATTCCCTCTCATAAACAAGCCTGATATTTTAACTACAACATTTTCACTTTGCGATAAAGCTTTCATTCCTTCATGCCATTCGTCTTCATCCCTTTTGTTATTGTTTAAAAGTGGGCATCCCGTGTGATTCAGTATTATCAAAGTGTCAGGGAAATCTTTAGATAATTCGTATGATTTTAAAAGTTGAGAAGGCCAAACTTGTAGATCAAAAGAAAGATTATATTTTGAAAGCAAAGAAAACCCATTTCTCCATTTTCCATCCGTTAAAAAATTTCTATCTACTCCGTCATATACATTTAATTCAGGGTCTGTTTCCGAATAATTTAATATTTGCCTTATTCCTCTAAGATTTTTATATTTTTTTTGATTTTCCAGATTCTCATTTAATTTGTCTGAAGTTAAGTCTTCATAAGCGACAATCGCATTTGGTTTGCCCCCAGAATTTTCTTTGTCCGATATTCCTTGCAGCCACCTTGTTTCGTCTATGGAGTTTTCATGATTCATTTCACCTTGAACATGAACACTCTTGACTACTTCTAGGCCCTCAATATCTTGATTGAAATCTTCGATTAAATAGTTTTTAGATAATGGGCTCTTGCTATCTTTCTTTAACCACGGATAATCGTGCAAGTTTATATCCCACAAGTGATGATGAGCATCAATAATTTTCATAAAGTTAATTTTATACAATCAAAATAAGTGATGCAAAATTATAATTTTAGACTAATTTATGTTGACTTTTGAATATTGTACGATATTCTAAAATATGTAACTAAAGATAGGATAATATAATGCCAAGAGGTGGATATAGACTTGGAGCAGGCAGGCCTAAGGGTCAAGGTAAATATAAAGAACCTACCAAACCCATTAGGATTCCAGAAAGCCTGATTAGTGGAGTTATGGAGTTTGTTGAAAGTAGCGGTTACAGCCTACCTCTGTATTCATGTTCTGTTCAGGCAGGATTTCCTTCCCCCGCAGATGATCACATGGAAGGCAAATTGGATCTTAATAAATATTTAATTAAGCACCCAACTGCTACATTCTTTGTAAGAGCTGCTGGGGAATCAATGATTGGCGCTGGAATACACCCTGGGGATATATTGGTGGTAGATAGGAGTGAGGAGGCAAAGCATGGAAAAATTGTTATCGCTGCAATTGATGGGCAACTAACAGTTAAAAGACTGCACAAATCAAAAAATGAGACATATCTTTTACCTGAAAATAAAGATTTTGAAGCTATAAAATTTGATGAAGGTAATGAGGTTGTAATATGGGGCGTTGTAACTAACGTTCTGCATAAGGTTTAGCACGAGTGAATAATACTGTTTTTGTTCTGGCAGATTGTAATAATTTTTATGTATCCTGCGAGAGAGTGTTTGACCCGTCATTAGATAATAAGCCCGTAGTTGTGTTGTCCAATAATGATGGATGTGTTGTTTCTAGATCAAATGAAGCTAAATCGTTAGGCATTCCTATGGGGGCACCTTATCACAAATATGAACAGGTAATTAAAAATAATAATGTAGCAGTATTTTCTTCAAATTATCAATTTTATGGAGATATGTCTGAAAGAGTAATGGATTCATTGAAGATAATGAACAATTCTTTAGAAATTTACTCTATAGATGAGGCATTTATTAGGTTAAAAAATCCAAAGAACTTGAATATTTTTAATAAAATTTTAACCACAAGAGAGAATGTTTCTAAGTGGACAGGAATACCCATGTCATTTGGGATTGCTCACACTAAAACACTATCTAAAATTGCCAATCGAATAGCTAAGAAAAAAACTAATGTGGGTGTTTTTGACATAAGGCAAGATGACGTATGTGACAAGTTGATTAAAAAAATGCCTGTAGAGGATATATGGGGCATTTCTGTTAATTGGGGAATAAGGCTTAGGTCTTTAGGAGTTTCAACTATATATGACCTAAAGAAATCTAACCCAGGTTTTATAAAAAAGAATTTAGGAATTGTATTGGAAAGGATAGTCTATGAGCTTAACGGGATTCCTTGCTTGGATTTAGAAGAATCATCTCCTAAGAAAAATATAATGTCTTCAAAGTCATTTGGTAAACCAATCGAGGACTTGAAGCACATAGAAGAAGCCTTGTCTTCATATACATCAAGAGCATGCGAAAAACTTAGAAGCCAGAAAAGTAAGTGCAAAGGTATATACGTTTTCATAAAAACTAACTCTTTCCAGCCTCATAGACCTCAATACAGAAATGGCCTTTCTTTTGAATTTGAACTTCCAACTTCTGATACTAGAATCATAGTATCTAAAGCTAAAGAAATTATGAAGATTATATACAGAAAAGGATTTAGTTTTCATAAATGCGGAATAATCCTGCTTGATCTTGTTCCAGAAAATCACAAACAGTCTCACTTCTTTGCATACAACGATAATGATAGCCAGGAGGAATTCATGAATTTAGTAGACAATCTAAATAAATCTATGGGGCCAAAAACATTATTTTATTTGTCTCAAGGTATAAATAAAGAATGGCAAATGAGGTCTAATAACAGATCAAAAAGATACACTACCAAATGGTCAGAAATATTAGAAGTAAATTGATAAATATATTCAAATCGAATTGTTTAATAATTATGTTTATAATTCAGATATGTGTGGAATATCAGGAATAACAAATAAAAATGTAAATATTGTTGAAAATATGACTGATATAACATGTCATAGAGGGCCAGATGATAGAGGGGTGTATGAAGATGAAAATGTAACTCTAGGGCATAGCAGATTATCTATTCAAGATCTCTCAGATGCAGGACACCAGCCTATGACAAGTTCAACTGGAAGGTATGTAATAGTATTCAATGGAGAAATTTATAACTTTAAGAGATTAAAAAATAAAATTGATAGCAATTTTAAATCTATTTCTGACACTGAAGTAATACTTGAATTATTTGAGACATTTGGAATTGAAGGTGTCAGTAAATTATCAGGAATTTATGCTTTCGCAATTTGGGATAAAAAAGAAAAAAAATTAATACTCTCTAGAGATAAGCAGGGAGTTAAGCCACTATATTATTCGATAAAAAATAACAATTTAATTTTTTGTTCTGAATTAAAATCAATATTTTTACATGCTGGAATTAAAAAAATAAACCCAACTGCACTTAACTCATTCTTTAAATTCGGATACGTGACGGGTGAACAAACTATTTTTGAAGGCATATATAAAGTGATGCCAGGCCAAACATTAACTTTTCAAAATAATATTCTTGAAAAATTTAATTTCTCCAAAAATATCGAAATACCAGAAATAAATAATAAAAATGAAGCTAAAAAAATAATCCCTGAAATATTGACGAGTGTTGTAAAAGATCAAATGATCTCTGATGTTCCAGTTGGATTATTTCTTTCAGGAGGAATTGATTCAAATCTCCTACTAAGCCTAATGACAGAAGTTTCAAATTATAAAATAAATACATATTCCTCATTCTTCAGGGTTAATAAAAATGATGATTTTAAATTTAATTCTGATGCGAGGATTGCAAAAAAATCAGCTGAATATTTCAAATCTAATCACAATGAAATAATAATTGATGAAAAATCAATCATAGATAATGTTGAAAATGCTATTTGGCATATGGATGAGCCAAACGCAAATTCAAGTCTAGTCCCTAATTACTTGCTCGCCAAAAATGCTTCTAAGTCAAATAAAGTTGTATTGTCAGGCGAAGGTGGAGATGAGGTTTTTGGCGGCTATGATAGGTACAAATCAATAAGAATTATAGATAAATTTACTCACATGCCAAGAAAAGTTAGAAAAACTATATTAAATCTAATTCCAAAAAGCATTTTAAATGAAAAAAATAAATTTAGACTTGGTGATGCAAGTGCTTTTGAAATTTATATGAGTTTTGCTGTAAATAATGAAAAATATGCACAATCAATACATAACTTAAATATTCAAGACGATTATCTTGAAAGTTTTTTATCTAAATATCTTAATAAGCAAGATCTTTTAGCATCAATAATAAATGTTGAAATGAATTCGTGGCTTCTCGATGATTATTTGATGCGAGCAGATAAAATGTGCATGGCTTTTGGTTTAGAAAATAGGGTTCCGTTTCTAGATGAGAGGCTAATTGAACTATCAAATAAACTTAAGTCTTCATGGAAATACCCTATTTCAAGTAGAAATCTTGGAAAAAAGATATTAATCCAAAGCATTTCGAACAAATTACCCGACTTTGTTTTAGGAAGAAAAAAAAGAGGATGGGTTACCCCGTTATCAAAATGGCTTAGGGAAGGCTTGAGAGATATGTCATTAGATATTATTAGAGAAGACTACGTATCTGGTTCAGAAGAATATTTAAATTTTGAAAAAGTTCGGCTTGCAATTAATGATCATTACAATTTTACAAATTATGGAGTTCAAACAATTTGGAACGTTATCACTTTTCAGATATGGTACAAAAAGTTTCTAGTAAATTCAGACAAGAAGTTCTCTTAGGTATCCTATGCCTTCTATTCCTCTCAATTTAGTGATTGCCTTTTTTTCAATTTGACGAATTCTTTCTCTGGTTAAACCAAGCATTTTGCCAATTTCTTCAAGTGTTCTATTTCTACCATCTGAAAGACCAAATCTTAGTTGAATAACTAATTTTTCTCTTGTAGATAAATTTTCTAGTAAATTATTAATCTCATCCCTCGTCATACCTTTTGATACTGCATCAGGAGGTGCGTCATTTGATTTATCTTCTATTAAATTACCAATTTCAGTAGGGGAATCATCACCAATTAATGCAGCGAGGGAAACAGGCTTAGATGAAGCAGATAAAACAGTGTTTATTTTTGCTTTAGGCAATCCAGAAGCTTTTGAAATTTCTTCAATGGTTGGTTCTCTATTATATTCTTGAGTCAATTGCCTCTGAATCCTTGTGACTTTGTTTAGGGACTCTACAAGATGAACAGGAATTCTTATTGTCCTGGATTGATCAGCAAGTGCTCTCGTTATTCCTTGCCTTATCCACCAAGTTGCATAAGTGCTAAACTTAAAACCCCTTCTATAATCAAATTTCTTAATTGCTTTTAATAATCCAATATTTCCTTCTTGGATTAAGTCAAGTATTCCAAGGCCCCTATTAATGTGTTTCTTTGCAACACTCACAACAAGACGTAAATTCGAATCAGTTAGCTTTTTTATAGCATTTTTTCCTTTGATGTTTAAGTTATTCAAAGACTCGATAATTTTAAGATATTCAGATTCAGAAATAACTGAAGGTTTACTTTCGTCAAACTTATTTACTAATTCTATTGGAATTGTTCTAGTTATTATTGATAAATTTTTGATGTCTGAGGTCACACTATCAATATTGATTTTCTTGTCAGATTCCAAGTGTGTTACAAATTCTTCGGTAAAGGGTGAATTTATAAGCTCAATTAACTTGTTATCAGATAAAACTTGAGAAAGATTTAAATTGTAGACATCGATTTCATAGTTGTGAAATTTGACCAATTCATTTAACGAATTTTTAGATTCTAAAAAGATTTTTTTCAAAGAATTGAACCAATCTATCAGTTGTGTAATAGAGACATTGGTTATAGATTCAGAAAAAGTTGAAGATAATTCTTCAGAAACTTCCAATTCCATAGCAAGCTGTTTTTCTTCATCTTGTTTTAATAATGAATTCTTTCCAATTTCAGCAAGGTAAGTTTTAACAGAATCTTGTGTCAAGTCAGTTTCATAGGATTCCTCTGGCAAATCTTCGTTACCTTCAAAATTTAAAACACTATTTGCTGATATTTGAGTAGAACCAGATTCAGATTGATCTTCAATTTCGTTTAAATTATTTATTTGAGACATATTTAAAATTATAGATGACTGATTAAACTGAAATGCTACCAATTTGTTAAATCTTGAAAACTTTTAATTTTAGTTTAATAATTTATATAGAGAGGATAAAAAAATGACATCTAAAACATTTAATTTTGATAAATTTTATTCAAAGAATTCTAAAGAACAAGAAATTTCAAGTCCTGTTCACGCAGAATATGATTTTGCTGTTGCCTATCCTGCCCCTGAAACTATTCCCTCTCAAGGATTACTTGAAGGATTGGAAAAGGGCCTTGAAAGAGAAGGGCAAGATCTTGCGTATTATCCTGATCCGTTTGGGTCGACAGAATTACGAAATTTAGTAAAAGAAAAACTAAATAAAGATAGGGGTATTGAAACAACTATTGAAGAAATACTCATTACACATGGTTCAGGAGAAGCAAATAATTTAATAATACAGAATTTAACTGACCCCGGAGACACAGTAATTACAGAAGAATTCGTTTATTTAGGTACATTGAATCAATTAAACAAAGCCGAAGCAGACATAGTTGGGGCCAGAATGGACGATGAAGGCATTATTCCTGAAGAATTAGATAAATTGATTAGTGAATTATTATCCCAAGGAAAAAAAATTAAATATTTATATACAATTCCAGAATTCCAAAATCCAACTGGATCAACAATGCCCTTATCAAGAAGAAAAAAAGTTCTTGAAATTACTAATAAATACGGGCT
>Ga0208624_1001165_pt1 | contig 12690 bp, 11 predicted proteins | sample Knorr_S23_td_DCM_FD_185607 | JGI IMG/M metagenome (GOLD analysis project Ga0208624, IMG submission 185607) | Marine microbial communities from Southern Atlantic Ocean transect - Knorr_S23_td_DCM_ad_71m_LV_A (SPAdes) (version 2) | ecosystem: Environmental > Aquatic > Marine > Oceanic | place...
AAACCGCCTACGCGCGCTTTACGCCCAGTAATTCCGATTAACGCTTGGACCCTCCGTATTACCGCGGCTGCTGGCACGGAGTTAGCCGGTCCTTATTCTTCAGGTAACGTCAACATAATAAGGTATTAACTTAAAATGCTTCTTCTCTGATTAAAGTGCTTTACAACCCTAGGGCCTTCTTCACACACGCGGTATACCTGGATCAGGGTTGCCCCCATTGTCCAATATTCTTAACTGCTGCCATCCGTAGATGTCTGGGCCGTGTCTCAGTCCCAATGTGGCTGATCGTCCTCTCAGACCAGCTAAAGATCGTTGCCTTGGTAGGCCATTACCCCACCAACAAGCTAATCTTACGCAGGCTCATCCAATAGTGAGAGCAGTAAACTGCCCCCTTTCCCCCTCAGGGCGTATGCGGTATTAATCCGAGTTTCCTCGGGCTATCCCCCGCTACTGGGTAGATTCCTACGCGTTACTCACCCGTTCGCCGCTCGTCAGCACCGGATTCAGCAAGCTGAATCTTTATGTCTGTTACCGCTCGACTTGCATGTTTAAAAGTTACCGCCAGCGTTCAATCTGAGCCATGATCAAACTCTTCAATTGAATTTTGAATTAAGTGCCAAAATGACACTAAATCACCAAAAGTCATAAAAATTATGAAATATTAGTGATTTTGGTAAGTTGCGCTTAATTATAAGCGCCCACACGAATTACTTATTTTATACTTTTAAAAAACTCCCCTTCTTAAAGAAGGATGCGCAGTATACATCAAAAAATGTTGTTTTAAAGTAGTTTTTCTTGATTAATTTAAGGTAATATTTGCGGCTCTTTTTTTGCCAACTTGGACTAAGTATTTAGTTCCCTTTTGAAGGCAAAATTTAGTATCACTAACCTTCTCATCATTAACTTTAACTGCACCCTGTTTTATCATCCTGATGGCCTCAGAAGTACTTTCCAAAAGATCAGATTCTTTCATAATTCTAGTGAGCAGTTCCTCATCCGAAGTAATATCAATCAAAATCTCTTTAAGATCTTGAGAAATTTTTCCTTTTTGAAACCTATTAATAAAGTTCTCTTTTGATTTCTCTCCTGAGTTCGGGTGAAATCTCTCAACTATTTCCTCTGCTAGAAGAAATTTAATATCTCTAGGATTTGTTCCACCTTCTATAGATAATTTATATCCCTCAATCTCATCCATTTGCTTGAAACTCAACAAAGAAAAATATCGCCACATTAAGTTATCTGATATGGACATTAATTTTCCGAACATTTCATCTGGACTATCGTCTAAAGCAATATAATTTCCTAAAGACTTAGACATTTTTTTCACACCATCCAATCCTTCCAAAAGAGGGACTGTCAAAATAGATTGTTGGTCTTTACCATAGTGCTTTTGAACCTCTCTCCCTAAAAGCAGATTGAACTTCTGATCTGTACCTCCTAATTCTATGTCGGCATCAAGCTTCACCGAGTCAAATCCTTGCAAGATAGGATAGAGAAATTCATGAATGGAAATAGGTTGTTGTGCCTTATAACGTTTCGAGAAATCATCTCTCTCCAACATTCGAGCAACTGTGTAGGAAGACAGCATCTTTATAAATTCAGAAGGATCGACATTTTGCATCCACTCGGAATTGTATCTAATCTCGGTTTTACTCGGATCAAGTATCTTAAATACTTGCTCTTTGTATGTTTGAGCATTTTTATCAAGTTGTTCTTTAGAGAGAACCGGTCGAGTTTCATTTACACCCGATGGATCGCCAACTAATCCGGTAAAATCACCAATCAGAAAAATTACTTCATGACCTAAATCTTGAAATAATTTCATTTTGTTCAAAAGAACAGTATGGCCTAAGTGAAGATCAGGAGAGGTTGGATCAAACCCTGCCTTAATTCGAAGGGTTTTTTCTGAATTTATTTGCTCCAGAAAATTTTTTTCTGGAATGATTTCCTCCACACCTCTTTTTAGTAATTGAAGAGCATCTTTACTCATTGCTTATCTATTATAAGTCCTTTTTCAGGTATCATTCGACTTTATGCTAGTAGCAGAAATAATCACTATTTTTAAGAACTTTCCTAAAAAGCATATAGTCACCCTTTCTATAGGATTTTTAGGCCTTATCGGTGTTTATGTTTTGGGCAGCAAAGATTTAACAGAACAAAATTTCAAAAATGAACTGAGTAAACCTCTAAAGCTTTTAGTTCTCACAGAGGATTCCAACTTAGAAGTTCCTTTCATAGAAAAAGAAAGATTAATAAAAAGGAATGATTCTCTTTTTGCGATTCTCAATCAGCTGGAAGTTCCTAAGGAAGACATAATAAACCTTATAAACAGCAAAAAAAGTAGTCTTCTCTCTAAAATTGAAGTTGGAGATAAGATAAGAATATTTGTTGACAGTAATGGATTTCTTCAAAAACTTTTCTATGTTGATGACTTTGAAAAAGGCGTACTGGCTGAGAGAAAAAATAATGAATTCACAATTTCAAAATATATAAATGAAATTGAAAAGGTAAAAGTCTTTAAGCATGTTGTCATTGAAGACTCGATGTATATGTCAGGTCTAAGGGAAGAGATTCCTGATAGTGTTCTAATGGATTTAGCATATATAAATGGCTGGGATATAGATTTTACTCATGACATTCAACCAGGAGATAACTATAGCCTGATTTATGAGGAGATCATTGTCAACGGAGAAAAGGTAGTTGATGGAGACATACTCATCTCCGAGTTCAACAATAAAGAAAAAAAATATGTAGCTGCTCGTTTCAATATTGACCGAGATAATGCAGAGTATTTCAACCCAGATGGAGAAAATGTAAAAAAGGCATTTTTACGTTCGCCCGTAGAAATAAGTTACATAAGTTCAAAATACAATTTAAAAAGACGCCATCCTGTACTACACACTATCAGAGCTCATAAAGGCGTTGACTACGCTGCAAACACAGGTTCTCCTGTAAGGGCAACTGGAGATGGAACAGTGTCATTTGCACAATACAATGGGGGTTGTGGCAATGAAGTAAAAATAAAACATTCCGAAGACTATGAAACAAGGTATTGCCATCTTGATAGATTTAATCCCAGAACTAAGGTGGGAAGAAAAGTAAAGCAAGGTCAAACTATTGGTTATGTAGGTAGCACTGGACTTGCTACAGGGCCTCATCTCCACTATGAGTTCCACGTTAATGGAAAACATACAGATCCCCTCAAAGTAAGATTCCCAAACGCTTCTCCAATTGATCCTTCACAATTGACTGCCTTTAAAACTAAATTTAAGTCTCTTCAAAAGGAACTAAATAACTTTCAATCTCTGACAGCAAATTTATGAAACCGACTGAGGAGAAAATTATTATTGGCCTTATGACCGGTACAAGTGCTGATTCCCTTGATTGCGCTGCTGTTTCTTTTAGAGGTGAAGAAATGAAGGTAATAGGACTAAGCAACTATGCATTACCTAAAAGAATACAGAATGAAATTTTTGTTTTATCAAATTCTAATTTAATTGATGAATCAAAGCTTAAAGTTATAGATGAAAAACTCGGTAAATTTTTTCTAGAAAAAACAAGACATTTTTTAAAGACGCAATCTATTAAGCCAAATGAAGTCTATGCGATTGGTTCTCATGGTCAAACGATAAAGCATGAGCCAAACTCATCAACTCCTGTTTCAATTCAAATCGGTGATCCACAAATTATCAGCGATGAATTGGAGATAATCACTGTAGCGAATTTTAGGCAAGATGACTTAGAGGCAGGAGGACAAGGAGCTCCATTATCACCGTTATTTCATAGAGAAATGTTTTTCTCTGAGGTTGAAGAAAGGGTAATAGTAAATATAGGAGGAATAACAAATGTGTCCTTTCTAAGCAAAGAGAAATTATTGGGATTTGATACAGGTCCAGGTAACTGCCTAATGGATTTTTGGTCAAGAAAAAATCAAATAGGCCCATTCGATAATAATGGCAGTTGGGCTAAATCTGGGAATATAAATGAACAGTTGTTGGATATTATGATTTCAGATGATTTTTTTTCCAAACTACCTCCAAAAAGTACAGGTCCAGACTATTTTGGTTCCAAATGGTTAGAGCGATGCCTCAATAGTTTTAAGAAAAATTTATCTCCAGAAGACGTACAATGCACTTTAGCTGAACTCACAGCCTTGAGCCTTTCAAACTCTCTTTCGTCACAAAAAAATACTCATAATCATCTATACCTATGCGGCGGTGGAGCTCAAAACAGTTTTTTAGTGGAGAGAATAGAAAATCTCTCCAGCACAAAATGTCTTACAACATCGGATTTGGGTGTAGATCCTGATTTCCTGGAAGCTATTTGTTTTGCATGGTTGGCAAAACAGAGACTTGAAAATAGAAAATTTAGGATGACCGAGATTACCGGAAGCAAAAAAGAAGTTTTTCTGGGAAGAGTATATTATCCCACTAAATAGAAAAGGACTCACCACATCCACAAGTAGTGGTGGCATTCGGATTGGAAATTATAAACTTTGAACCGGTAAGGTCTTCAATATAATCCACAGTAGAGCCTTGAAGATATTGCAAACTAAGAGAATCTATCACCAAATTAGCTCCTTCTTTTTCAATACATGTATCATCTTCCTCGATCACATGATCAAAAGAAAAACCATATTGGAAACCTGAACAGCCTCCTCCGGTAACGTAAACTCTCAAATTTAATGATTTCTCAGTATTTTCTTTATCTTTTAGAGAAAGAATTTTTTTTACCGCTCCATCGGTTAGCTTCATTATAGTAGGAGTATAAGTTTCAACCATTTCTCAACCCTTTTAATTGATTACTTCCACACATCAAATTGTAACATTCGATAGCTTGACCAGCAGCTCCCTTTACTAAATTGTCTATAGCAGAAATTATGATAAGTTGATTTTCAATAGCGGACGGATATATTCCAATTTGGCAATTATTTGTATGAGAAACTTGAAGAGTTTCCGGAATTGTATCCTCTTCTAATAGAATCACATTTGGAGAATTTTTATAAAATTCTTTGTAGATTGCATTGAAGTTAGATTTCACCTTTTCACCAAAATTTATATGTATGGTCGCATATATTCCCCTCATAGCTGGAATGAGGTGAGGTAGGAAATTAATTTGTAGATCAGAGCCGTAACTTTCTTCCAAAATCTGACTTATTTCTGGTAAGTGTCTATGGCCATTTGTAGCATAAGCTCTAAAATTTTCATTTATTTCGTCTTTTAAACCGTTCTCTACTCTTGATCTACCAGCCCCACTTATACCTGACTTTGCATCAATGGAGATATTTGATATTTTAAAACCTGATTTAATCAATGGAAGTAGACCTAAAATTGATGCTGTAGGATAACATCCAGGTACTGCAATAAGCTTACTTCTTTTAATGAGTTCTAAATTGAGCTCAGTAAGACCGTAAACTGCCTCAGTCAAATTAGATGGATCTTTATGTTCCGTGCCATACCATTCTTTCCATAACTTAGTATCTTTTATTCTAAAATCAGCGGAAAGGTCAATCACTTTTATTCCTTGCTTTAAATAAGAATCTGCCTTGGTCATTGAAACTCCATGGGGGGTAGCAAAAAATATAATATCGCAATCAAAAAATACATTGTCATCTGGATCAACAAAGACTAAATCTGTACCTTGTGCTATTTCTGAGACTGAATGCCCCTTTCGATCCCTTGAACTAACGGCTAAGACAGTTGTAGAGTCATGATTAAGCAAGAATCTAATCAATTCCTCCCCTGCAAAACCTGAGCCTCCAATAATACCTACTTTATTCATAAATAGTCTATTACACCAAAAAGTCAGGAATTATATATATTTGGTATATGAGTAGCTATATTTAGTTCCTCAGATATACATTCAAAAGTAACCTTTCCCAAGAAGATAAATCTGATAATAACAACCCCTTTGAAGCAAAAGACTCGGATTCTTCAAGAAGGCCTTGTTTGAATCTTAGATGAGCCAATCTAAGGAATAAAGCGCTATCAGTGTTAGTTATCCTAAAGGCTCTTTCTAGTTCATTATTGGCTTTAATGTATTCTTTTTCCTTTATAAGAATATCAGCGCCAATTATTATTCTTTGCACAGATGGTGACTGTGCATTAATTTTCATTACCTCTTCTTCCAAGAAATCGGCATTTGAAATTAGAAGCTCAACTGACTTTGAGAAATTATTAACTGGAACCGCATACAAATTAGGATCCTTGGCAAGTTGATTTTGAGTGCAGGCTCCGACCAAAAAAATAATTAATGCTGTTATAACTGACCTAACAGAATTCAACCCTGACCTCCTTCAAAAATCTTTTTGATTTTATCTATCTTAGCTCCATTATTGCTAGGATTCTTAGTAAAGCATTTCTTTCTGACATTTGGAACTTTGATTGGTTCAGTTCCTTGTATAAAGGGAACCAATAAAGAGTTTCTACAACTTTTTCCACTAAGCAAACCATCCTCGATATCAGTCCAGACATATTGTATTCGCTGAAGCTTTGTTTTTTCTGTAGGTACAGGATTAATATCATTTATAAAGTTTTTCCAAACCTGAAATGCACCTGTTCTTCCAGTAAGAACAGTTGGTCTATTGTCATCAAAACCTAACCAAACCAGAACCAAAAGATCGCCAGCAAAACCTACAAACCAACTATCTCTTTGATCATCAGAAGTTCCTGTTTTACCACCAGCATTCCATTTATCTATATCCTTTTTAGAGTATCCTCTAGCAGTCCCAGTTAAAAATGTCTGTTGTAGCGCAAATTTTAGTAAAGTTATCGGTTCTGGTCTCATTCTTTGCTCAACACTGTAAGGATAGGAGAACTCAATCTCACCAGAGGTTTCCCGTATTTGTCTTATTGATCTCAACGGCGTGTAAAAACCATCGTCGGCTATTGTTTGATATGCTTGTATTGCTTGATATGGTGAAAGCTCGAATGAACCAATAAAAACTGAGGGGAGATTAGGAACTTTTTTTTCTATACCTAAATTTGAAAAAACTTCCTCAACAGCTTCGTATCCTAGTTCTAATCCAAGACGTGCTGAGGCAATATTGTAAGACTGCCATAAAGCCACATGCAGTGGAACCTCACCATGAAATTTTTTATCAAAATTATCAGGCTCCCAAACCTCTCCGCCACTGATCAAACTTAATTTGGAATCATCAAGAATTGTAGTAAGAGTGTAGTCTTCATATTTATCTAAAGCGGTAAGATAAATAAATGGTTTCACTAAAGAACCAATAGGTCTAATAGCATTAATAGATCTATTAAAGCCATAACTAGAGGGTTGAGTACTTCCCACAACAGCTCTAATCTCTCCATTTGATATATCAACCGCTATAGCTGCTCCCTCAATATCTTCCAATCCTGAGCCATATTTTTTAATGAGTTGGGTTTTAGTTTTTTTTATATTTTTTTCCAAAGATTCTTGAAGAACTGGGTCTATATTCGTCTCAACTGCCAGACCTCTAGTCCTTAGTTCTCTTTCATCAAAATTCTTTTGCAGCTCAAGCCTGACAATATCGTGAAAAGCTGGATATTTCGTCTCTGTTCTATAATTGGGTTTGGATACATTTAAGTCTCTTTGTTTTAGTTCCGCCAAATTTAAATCAGTTATCTTATTGCTCCTATTTAGAATCGTAAGAACTAAATTCCTTCTTTGAATGGCATTTTTTGGATTTCTTAAAGGGTTATAGAGCGATGGTCCTTTCAACATGCCGACCAGCAGTGCTATTTGATCAGTGGTAAGATTTTCAATTGATGTGCCAAAAAAGTGTTGGGCTCCCATACCAAAACCGTGAATAGCTCTTCTTCCTGACTGCGCTAAAAATACATCATTTATATAAGCCAATAAAATTTCTTGTTTCGAATAATGTAGCTCTATCAATAAGGAGGCTATTGCCTCTAAGACTTTTCTTCTCAAAGTTTGCTCAGAGGAGAAAAAAAGACTTTTTGCTAACTGTTGTGTAATGGTACTGCCACCCTGCTCAACGCTTCCTGCCTGAACATTTTTTAAAAATGCTCTAGAAATAGATTTAAGAGAGATACCATAATGATTGAAAAAATCTTGATCTTCTACAGCAAGAATTGTGTCGACCAATATTTGCGGTACTTCCGGCCAATTTAGTAATACCCTGTCTTCCATGTGAACTGGGTACATTCCACCTATTGAAATAGGTTCAAATTTTATAAACTCCTCTGAAATTCCTAACTGATTCTTTATATTTTTTACTTTGCTTCCTGCAAATGTAATTTCATAAATACCCGATGGCTGATCCTGATAACCTCTTAAAAAAACTTTTAATTTATTTTTATTTAAAAAAAACTGTCCAGGAATATCAGTTTTTGAGTCTGAGATGTAAGAAAGCATCTCCATTTCTCTTTTCAAAAGATCTACGTTAATCTTTGAACCCTCAGCAAGCTCAAGAGGTCTAGAATAAATCTTAGCAGGTACAGTCCACAAAACACCATCCAATTTAGAAGTCACTCTATAATCAATGACTGCTACTAACGCAGCTACAAAAATTAAGAGAACAACTAGTGTTGTTCCTAGAATTAAGCCTAATGTTAATTTAAATTTCATTAAAAACTTGGTCATTAAGAGTTATTATCACAGTCTAAAGTTTTTAAAAAATTTTGGGTAATAAAATGAAATATGATTTTTGTTGTGTTGGAAGCGCTTTAGTAGATATCACTTTCCAAATAGATGATGATTTTGTGTTAAAAAATGAAAAGCGCGGAATCCCAAAAGGTGCCATGACTTTGATAGATAAAGAAGATCAGATAAAAATTATAGAAGAGTTAAAAAGTCTTGGAAAAGTTCCAGAAAAAGCATGTGGAGGTTCGGCAACTAACTCAATTGTAGCTGCCTCATTATTCGGTTCATCATGTTATATGACCTGTATTGCGGCCAATGATGACAGTGGAGAATTTTATCTCGAAGACCTTTCAGATAATGGAGTTGATACTGTTTCTAAACTTTATGATTCACATTTACCTACAGGTCAATGCTTAGTTATGGTCTCTGAGGATGCGGAGAGAACAATGTGCACCAACTTAGGTATAAATACCATCTTCTCTACATCTAACATTGATGAAGAAATCATCAAAGTTTCGGATAGTATTTTCATCGAAGGATACCTAATTGCTTCCCCGGAAGGTAAAGAATCTTTTCAAAAAGCAATTGAGCTAGCCAAGTTACATAATACCAAAGTTTTAGTATCTCTCTCGGATTCCTTCATTGTGAATTCATTTAAAAATGATTTGAAAGAGCTTCTCAGCATAAAGTGTGATTTAGTTTTTTGTAATGAAGCTGAAGCTAGAGAATTTTCTGAGAGAACTCATGAAGATGAAATCTTTGATTATTTCAAAAGTTATACTTCTAATCTTCTTGTTACAAAAGGGCATGAAGGCTGTGTCGGATACGATCAGAATACATTAATCAAAGTAGATGGATTTGCAGTGAATGCAATTGATACAAATGGAGCTGGAGATATGTTTGCAGGTGCAGTTATTAACAAGCTTAATAATGGTTACAATCTTGCTGAATCAGCTAAATTTGGCTGCTTTGCTGCATCCGAGATAGTTCAAGAAATTGGACCACGACTATCTAAAGAGGGATATAAAAAAATTATAGAAAGTTTTTCTAGCCTTTAAAAAACTATTCTGATAAATTGCTGCGCCTTCGAAGATAAACAATTATGTAATTTCAGAAAATGCCAGCAAAGAAGAAGTCAAACAAATCAAAAGAAGTAACAAAAACAAAGAGAGATCCTGTTAAGAAAACGGCTGCAAAAAAAAGTCCTGTTAAGAAAACGGCTGCAAAAAAAAGTCCTGTTAAGAAAACGGTTGCAAAAAAAAGTCCTGTTAAGAAAAAGGTTGCAAAAAAAACTAACCAAAAAACCACAAAGAGTTCTACATCTAAACTCAATAATTCTGATAGATACGAAGAAGCTCGATTTCTAGCATCGATAAAACCATATGCACTCAAAAAAAATGAGAAATATATGAATGCTGGCCAAAAAAAACATTTCCAAGAAATCCTAACCAGTTGGAAGGAACAGCTTCAAATTGAACAAGACAGAACGGCAGACAAAATTCAAAAAAATGTTAGTCATTTCCCTGATGAGTCAGATAGAGCAACGCATGAAGAAGAGTTCACACTTGAGTTAAGAACAAGAGAAAGGGAGAGAAAATTACTCTCTAAAATAAGTGAATCAATTGAAGATTTAAAATCTGATGATTATGGTTACTGTGCATCATGTGGAATTGAGATAGGCATAAGAAGATTAGAAGCAAGGCCAACCGCTACTAGATGTATAGATTGTAAAACCATTGAAGAAATTCATGAAAGACAACAGTATGGCTAATCTGGTTTGCTAAAGAAAAGTCGCAAAATTTCACCAGCTGAGATAATTAGCTTCTCAAAACATAAAATTTCCCGCAAAGATATCGATAAGGATGTGCTTTCTATTGCCGAAAGGTTAGAAATAGAAGGCCACAGTTCTTATGTTGTAGGAGGATTTATAAGAGATTCCATCCTAGGTCTCGTACCCAAAGACTTTGATATAGCAACAGATGCGACTCCTGAACAAATTAGAAGAATAATTCCAAAAAGTAGAATAATAGGTCGAAGATTTAAAATAGTACATGCCAGATTTGGAAGAAAAATTATAGAAATATCAACTTTTAGATCATCAGATCAGAGACATATAGAAAAATCTAGTCAAGGTCTTGTACTTAGAGACAATACTTATGGAAGTATCGAAGAAGACGCTTTTCGCAGAGACTTCACAATTAATTCTTTGTATCTAAATATGAAAACTATGGACATCCTTGATTTTGTTGGAGGATACCAAGATTTAAATAACAAACGATTAAAGTCAATAGGTGATAGTTCAGAACGATTTAGAGAAGATCCTGTCAGGATACTAAGAGCTATAAGGTTTAAAGCAAAATTGGGGTTAGAGTTAGATCCTGAGCTTGAAAAAAATATTGTCTCACTTTCTCACCTGCTAGATGAAATACCCTCCGGACGAAACTATGAAGAAACGATAAAGATGTTTCTAACGGGAAACTCTATAGAAATATTAGATCAAATGCAGAAGTTCAACCTAACAAAATATTTGATCCCAATGACCAATGACTTTTTAAAGAGTAAAAAAGATAGAAGATTCATAAAGACAGCACTCAGGAATACAGATGCAAGATATAAGGCAAACAAAACTCTCACACCATCTTTCCTTTTTTCAGTTCTACTTTGGCCAGCTTTCTCTAGAAGAATTGATGCAATTAATTCAAAGAAAATTAGGCTGTCAAAGATTAACAACATATCCAACTTTATTTTGAAAAAGCACAGCGCAAAGTGTTTTCTTCCAAAACATATCCAAAATTCTATTAAAGAGATTTGGGAATTACAGATTTTACTCTTGAAAATTCCAGAGAAATCAAAAATTGCATTTAGACGTAAATTATTCAGGGCAGGATATGACTTTCTTTTGTTGAGGGAGAAGTCTGGAGAAAATGTAACAAAGGTAAGTAAGTGGTGGAGTGATAGGGTAAGTAATGTAAAAAAGAGATAAAAGAAAAAAAAGGCTCTTTTGGTTTAAGATATATGACAAGGACCTAAAGAATGAAGGAAGAGCAGATAGATATTAAGTCATTTGAGAAGCTGCCAAAATTTATAGCTGTGGAAGGACCCATTGGTGCTGGAAAAACAACACTCAGTAGGCTTTTGGCAAATTCTTTTGGATACGATACATTCCTTGAGAAGCCCTCTGAGAATCCTTTCCTCCCTGACTTTTACATCAATCCTTCTCAAGCAGCACTTTCCACTCAGCTTTTCTTTTTATTTCAACGTGTGAAGCAAATCCAAGAGATAAAGCAGGAAGATATTTTTTTGCCTAACCGTGTATCTGACTTCCTCTTGGACAAAGATAGGCTTTTTGCGAAAGCAACTTTATCCGCGGAGGAATTGAAACTATACGATCAAATTTATCAATATCTGTCTATTGACCTTCCTACACCTGACTTAGTGATTTATCTCCAAGCAGAAACTAAAACTTTATATGAAAGAGTTATGCATAGAGGTATTGAGATGGAAAAAACAATTAGTTTTGATTATCTTGAACTCCTTAATGAAACTTACAAAGAATTCTTTTTTGAATATGACAGATCGCCAGTTCTGATAGTAAATTCTGATTTCTTGGACTTTCAAACTAATGAAAATGATTACAACCTTTTGTTAAAAAAACTTTTAGATTACTTCAACAAGCCTGAAGGCTCAAAAATGTACTTTAATCCTTCGCCAGCATTAATATGACCATATGAATAAAGAAGTTTCCTATAAAACGCCGCAAAATATTATTGATAACGCGAACATCAATGAAGTCGATTTCAATGAACTATATAAAGAATCTCTTGAAAATCCTGATAAGTTTTGGGGCGAGCAAGCCGAGAAGTATCTTGATTGGTATCAAAAATGGACTAAGGTTCAAGAATCAGATTTTTCAAAAGGTAAATTCTCCTGGTTCTTGGGAGGAAGGTTGAATGCGTCATATAACTGTATTGATAGGCATCTTCCAGAGAAAGGAAATAACATTGCTTTAATATGGGAAGGAGATGATCCAAAAGATTCAAAAAAAATTACTTATAAAGAACTTCATAGAGAGGTTTGTATATTTTCTAATGTCCTAAA
>Ga0208624_1001168_pt1 | contig 12675 bp, 9 predicted proteins | sample Knorr_S23_td_DCM_FD_185607 | JGI IMG/M metagenome (GOLD analysis project Ga0208624, IMG submission 185607) | Marine microbial communities from Southern Atlantic Ocean transect - Knorr_S23_td_DCM_ad_71m_LV_A (SPAdes) (version 2) | ecosystem: Environmental > Aquatic > Marine > Oceanic | place...
GCTTTTTCACGGAGGCGGCCTTCAATTTTTTGATCTTGCTTATGAAACCGAGCAGCGGTGGAGCCCTTTCTCGAAGGCTCAAGTAGCTTACCTCGATTTTGAACAAGCGACCAAGGGTTCGGATCACCCTCGCCATCTGGTTGAAAACGTTCCGAAGGGGAGGGAGACCATCCTGCCCCTCAATGGACTCCCCAGTGAACGCAATCCGAATACCGCAGCAGGAGAGTCGTTCGACTGGGGACCCATGGACGTTGAAGATGAAGCCATGGGAGATACTCGAATCACCGACTGGGCCACGAGTCAACTGGGGCGCTCCAGAGAGAATCCTTTTTTCATGGGAGTCGGTTACTATCGCCCTCACATCCCTTTGTTTGCTCCAAAGAGAGATTTCGATGCCGTTCCTCCTGTGGATCAGACTCAGCTACCTTTAACCATGAGCGGAGACTTGGAAGATGTGCCTCGGACGGCTCTGGGTTGGGCCAAGGAACCGATCACTGCCGGTTCCCATCAACTGGTGCTTGCTTCAGGTCAATGGTCTGCAGCGGTGCGCGCCTATCTGGCCAGTATTCATTTTGTGGATCGACAGATTGGTCGCTTGATCGGAGCTCTCGATGCCAGTCCGCACGCTTCGAGTACGTGTATCCTTCTTGTTGGCGATCATGGTTGGCACCTGGGAGAAAAACAGCACTGGGGCAAATGGACGGGTTGGAGAGAGTCAACGCGAGTTCCCCTCATCGTCGTTCCTCCTCAAGGTCGTTCCATGGGGGTGATGGGCTCGCGTTGCGATGAGCCCGTCAGCTTGTTGGATCTCTATCCGACCCTCCTTGATATCTGCGAGTTGCCCAAGGCTTCCTGGGTGGACGGGGAATCGCTGAAACCCTTCCTTTCAAAGCCAAACCGACAGGTAGGTCGCGAGGTGTTGACTTGGTTTGATCCGGGTAACGTAGCCCTGACGACGCGCCAGTGGCGCTACTTGCGCTACGCTGATGGCTCCGAGGAACTCTATGCAGGATCGAATGCGGATCCAGGTCAGTGGTTCAACCTGGCCGGGCAGCCAAATAGGGTCGATATCCTCGAAAGACTCAGGAGGTCAGCACAGGAGAGAGGAGCCTTTTAGGGCTTACGGGGGGATGAGGAGTTGAGTTTTTTGACTCGAATGTTTCGGTATCGGACAGACTCACTCGTATGGTCTCCGCCCCCATGCACCTGCAGAGCAATACCTCCTTGATCGACGTGCCGCCTCTCTTTTTCCTGCCATTCCATGATCTTGACCCCGTTGATCCATGTGGTGATGTGGGGCGGGTTGCCGACAATGCGGGCTCGACATTCATTCCAATGGCCATGTCGCCAAAAGTATGGCCACGAATCGGGCAGAATGGCCAAAGGGATGGGAGGCTTGCCGGTGGGTTCGGTGGTGATCTCCTCCACAGTCTGCTTGAAACTATAATTGCGGACATGGGGTTTGCCCTCGAGTCCTTCACCATAAATACCCATCACATTCCCGCCTGCGTGATAGTCAATCATCGCTTGCCATGCCTTGCCATCTTCTGTGCTTCGCAAGAAAAGTCCGCTATCCGGGCCAAAGTCATTGTTCATTTCCATCACGATCTCGAAGTCTTCAAGGCTTGCATCAGTGATTAGAATGCCCCCGTTCCCAGGCAGGTCCTGGGAACCGACGATGGCACCGTCGATGATGACCTATTTTCCCCCACTTTTGTGCTGACTGACCCTGCTATGACCCGTCTGCGCGCTGATATGTCACCCCTTGAGGGTGGCGCCATCGAAAATCGACTCAAAGGCTGACTCTTCAGCGGCGGTGATGCCCCAATTGCCAGTCAGGAGTCCGGTGAAAAAAAGAATCTTTGACCAAGGTTTCATCCTTCAAAAAGCTATTTTTAAAAGACTGCCTTGCATCAAGCTCCCTGCACAATCCTGAAAGCAGATCAGTGGACAAAAGGGTTGCAATAAGCGGTCCCCATGGGTAACCAGAGAATACTATGGCAGGTCATAATAAATGGTCCAAGGTCAAGCATATCAAGGGCGCGGTAGACGCCAAGCGTGCCAAAATTTTTTCCAAGCTGAGTCGAGAAATATTCGTTTCGGTCAAGGAGGGAGCTAGCGACGATCCTGATCTTAATCCTCGTCTTCGCATGGTGCTCTTGAAGGCACGCCAAGCCAACATGCCATCAGACAATGTTCAAAGGGCCATACAAAAGGCCACCGGAGAAGGGGGAGCCTCTCAGTTTCTGGATCTGACCTATGAAATATATGGCCCTCAAGGAGTGGCGATCATGGCAGAGATTTCGACCGATAACAAAAACCGCACTGCTGCCGAGATTCGTCATATTCTCACTAAAAACGGAGGCTCAATCGCCTCTGCGGGTGCGGTGTCTCGTCTCTTTCATCGTAAGGGGCAAATCATGATTGCCAGGAGTGATGCTGAAGAAGAGCGGGTGATGGAAATTGCCTTGGAGGCAGGTGCTGAAGATTTTCTCTCAGATCCCGAAGGGTATGAAATCATCACCGATCCGAATCTTTTTGAAGAGGTTTTGAACAAAATTGAAGCCGCCTCCATTCCTACGCTCAGTGCCGGCGTCACTTGTCTTGCAGAGTTAACCACTCCGGTGGACCCTGCAAGTATCGAAACCATTCAAAAACTTGTCGACAAGCTCGAGGATCATGACGATGTGACCAACCTCTACACCAATGCAGACTTCCCTGAGTGACCTCTTCTTACTGTTTCCAGGGGAACCTGAATCTCTAAAAAAAACCAGCGACAATCCTGGGATTGTCACTGGAAATCGAGGAACCGAAACTAATCGGCAGAACTGGCTTACAATTTAACTTTATCACTCTGGCGCCGAAGGTCAACAGGTTTGTGAGGCAAAATCAGATTTTCCGTAGAAGTTAACGATAAAGAATCTGTCCATCATTTCTGGCTCGAACCTTTTTGCCGGTGAATCCCCGATTGACGTTTCAGACTCAACTTCTATACTCCCCCCAGTGGCAAGCCCTGACGGTAATCGAGCTAGAGAAAGGTTTCTCGCATTCATCGACAGCAAGAAGCTGAGACTCACCTCACAGAGAATGATCATCATTGATGTGGTGTTCAACACTGAGGAGCACTTTACGGCCGATCAGCTTCTAGAGTGGTCTCGGGCTAAAGACGCATCCATCTCGCGGGCCACTGTCTATCGCACCCTCCCGCTCCTCACCGAAAGCGGTTTGGTGCACGAAATGGATTTTGGTAAGGATCAGAAGTATTACGATCCCAACTACGCAGATCATCCCAATCACCACCACATTATCTGCGAGGATTGTGACCGGATTGTGGAATTTGAAAGTGAGAAGATCGAAAAACTCGAGGATGAGATTGCTCACAAGCTTGGGTTTGCCCTCAGATCACAGAATCTACGCATCACGGCAAATTGTGAATCCCTGAAAAAAAACGGAAGCTGTCAGCAGAAAGACACCTGCCGATCATGAAGCAAGGGAAAGGTGTCTGATCGAGAAGAAGTGCCTTCCGAGGCCATCTCGACCTCTCCATGGAACCATTATCTCAGTCTGAATCCGAAGCGATCGCACAGATAAAGGAAATCTGCCACCGTATCGTAAGGGAAATGATGCCGCTACAGCCTACCATCGGAAAGCTTCAGGATGGTGCCGTTCGACAAACACTCTACGAAAACGTTTATCAACTGACAGCGCAGTTGGAGACGGTTAAAAAGCAGGCGATCCGGTATGAGAAGGGAGATGCCAATCGTGTTCTCTGATCTCCTGCTGTATCCTAGAAGCCCTAATTGGAAGGAGTAGGCTTGCTGACCCCTAGCGTTGCCATTCTGGTCATTTTCGCCTTTGCTGTCATGAGTTTCCTTTTTGCTCTGGCAGAATCATCCCTTTTTTCCCTCGGCCAGCAGTCCATTCATCGCATGCGACAGCAGAAGGCGCCTGATGCGGACTGGATTGTCCAACAGCTCGGGAATCCGCATGAAGTGATGGCGGTACTGGTCTTTGGCAACACGCTCTTCAATTCTGCCATTTGGGCGACAGGGTTGTTGATGGTGATCAGTGGAATCTGGCCTCCTTTCTCGACTTTATCCTCCCTTGTGATCCTGATCCTGATCGGTTGTGAAGTCATGCCCAAGGCTTTGGCAGTGCGATTGCCCGAAAAATGGTCGATGGCCTCCGTTCGTCTTCTCACATTCCTTCAATGGCTCAATCATCCCCTCAGACATGTCACCCGCTGGATGAATCACCTGATCCTGCGGTGGACCCCGAATCGCTTCCGCAAGGAAGCTTCCCGCACCGGAGACTCCGATTATCAGGAGCTTCTTGAATTGGGCTACCAGCAAGGGATGCTGGGGTTGGGGGAAAAAGAAATTATTCTGGAAATCATAGAACTGGATTGTAAGTGCGCAACCGATGTCATGACGCCGCGAAGCCAGGTGGTGGCTCTTCCATTTGATCTTGCATTGACGCAGATGTGTGAGGAGGCACGTAAACAAACCTTTCGTCGCATACCACTCTACAGCGAAACGCTCGATCAAATGGTCGGTATCCTGGACACACGCAAACTTTTTCTGAATCCGGAGGGAGATCTTTTCGAATGCACCGAGTTGCCCAGTTTTGTGCCTGAATCCATGAACCTACTCGCGCTTTTTAAAAGTTTGCAGCGCCAACGGCGTGGTATGGCGGTGGTTGTGGATGAGTTCGGTGGCCTCGCAGGTGTGGTGACCATGGAGGATATTCTTGAAGAAATTCTTGGGCCCATACGCAACGAAAACGAATCCGAGGCGTTTGAAATTGAAGTCCTTGCACCTGGTAAATGGCGCGTGAGCGGTTTGCTTGAGGTGGACGCTTTTCGGGAATATTGCCCTTCCCTGGAAGACGTGGTCGAAGTCGACACCATGGGCGGGCTCTTTACCATGAAATTGGGTTATGTTCCGGAGGCTGAAGAAACCGTTCTATTTGGGAATCTCAAATTGACATCCAAGATTGTGGGCGAGCGCCGAATCAAGGAGCTGCTGGTTCAACAAACGGCACAGCCCGGGAATGCACCTTCCGAAAACAAGGCAGCTCAATGAATTTGGTCCTTGGAATCGTGTTCTTCTTCGGGCTTGCCCTGTCATTTCTTTTTTCCGGCATGGAATCGGGAATGCTTTCCACCAATCGACTTGCCCTGCGTCGAAGGGCGCGCCAAGGCGATAAGTCTGCCGCTTCCCTGATGGGCTATCTGGATGAAACCGAATCGTTTCTTTGGACCGTGCTCGTTGGTAACACACTGGCCAATCTGATGATTGTGGCTCCTTTGCTCTGGGCTTTGCGGGCACTGATGCCCTCCTATCCATGGGGCTCAGCTATTCTGCTGGTTGCCTTGTTGCTCATACTCTACGCTTTCTGTGATCTTCTTCCGAAGTTACTCTATCGTCACTTTCCGGATCAATTGACCGTGGCATCGGTGAGGCCTTATCAATTGTTTCATGGGCTTCTCTCACCCTTGGTGTTTGTCGTTTCTGGTTTTGCCGATCTTCTACACCGAATCACCGGAGGCAAAACCCTCAGTGCCCGGTTGTTTTCCAATCGAGATGAAATGCGCCAAATGATGGCCCTATCCAGCCAGAACCTTACGATTGAAGAAACATCGATGATTGATCGGGTCATGGACCTGAAAAGTCGATCTTTGGTCAGCGTGATGACTCCCATTCATGAAGTGGCGAGTCTGAATGCCAAAGATACCATTGAACATGCCGTAGGGGTTGCACGAGAGGAATCCCTGATGCGCTTTCCGGTGTTTGATTTGCACGATGGTCAACGTGTTTTCATGGGTGTCTTCCTTTTCAAAACCCTCCTGCATGATTGGCAGCAATGTCGTCAGGAGCCGGTAGGAGAACACTTGACGGGTGTCTTGCGACTGTCGAGCACGCTTTCGGTAGATGAAGCACTCAAGAAGATGCTGGAGGCGGGGCAGAGGGTCGCTCTCATAGTGGATGATGCGCAAAAGGAAATGGGTTGGGTCAATTTGCGGGACATTCTCAAAATCATTTTTGGTGAAGTGAATCTTTGATCATGGAGTCCGATGAATCTCTTTGGGTCTTGCTGCAAATAGGCTTTGTCCTTCTGTTGGTTGCCTTGAATGGTTTCTTTGTGGCAGCCGAGTTTGCTCTCGTCAAAATCCGTGATTCACAAATCAAACCCCTGATTCGCAAGGGAAACCGCAAGGCAATCATGACCCAAAAGGTGTTGGATCATCTGGATGCTTCCTTGAGTGCCTGCCAGCTCGGTATTACCCTGGCGAGTCTGGCATTGGGTTGGGTGGGGGAGCCGGTGTTTGCCGCCCTTCTGGAACCCGTTATGGAAGCTTTTTCCATTGAATCGGTGCGGCTCCAACATAGCCTCTCCTTTTTATTTGGTTTTTCGGTCATTACATTCCTGCATATCACCGCTGGAGAACAAGCTCCCAAGCTGTTGGCCATTCAGAACCCATTACCCACCTCGCTTTGGGTTGCCAAGCCGCTTTGGTGGTTCAGTAAAGCCTCATACCCCTTCATTTGGGCATTGAACGAAGCCTCCAACAAAATGCTGCGATGGGTGGGGATCGAATCGGTTTCCGAACATGACCTCATCCACTCGGAAGAGGAATTGAGAATGCTCATTTCCGACACGCATCGCCAGCATGGGGGCACTGTGCTGGAAAGGGATATTGTGTTCAATGCCATGGAACTGCGCCAGAGGCTGGTAAGAGAGGTCATGCAGCCCCGTCCAGAAATTGTCTATCTGTCCACGGACATGACACTCGAGTCCTGTCTGGATATTCTGAACAAGGAACGCTATTCCCGCTACCCGCTTTGCCAGGATGGTAACCCCGATCAGGCATTGGGTGTGATTCACTTCAAAGACTTGTATGCCTCCCACGACCGTTTTGAATCCGCCCACGACCTCGAGCAGATTGCCAGAAAAATCATCTACCTGTCCGAAACGGCTCGCCTGGAAAAGGCCCTGCAGCTTTTTCTCAAGCACAAACTCCATCTAGGAATGGTGGTTGACGAATACGGCACGACTGTCGGGATGATTACCCTGGAAGATGTGCTCGAAGAATTGGTGGGGGAAATTCAGGATGAGTTCGACCAGGAAATGCCCATGGTCATCCGCCATAAGGACGGATCCTATGACCTCATGGGACAATGCCCTCTGCACGAATTGACCGATATCATTGGTTATGAAGTGCAGGAGGAAGGGATCAACACGGTCAGCGGCTGGTTGACTCAGCAACTGGGAACCTTCCCCAAGGTAGGGGATGAAGTGATACGCCATGGTTACCAATGGAAAGTCACCCAGATTTCGGGCCATCTGATCGAGCGCCTGCACCTGAAACCCTCAGTTGAGGCATCAGATGAGTGATTGTGTTCCCTTCGCTGCCTGATGTAACCTTCGACACGTGACACAGGAAGAGCTACCCAAAGAGGCCGATATCGTGGTGATCGGGGGAGGCATTGTCGGATGCAGCGTGGCTTATCATTTGACCCAGATGGGTGCCAAGGATGTGCTGCTACTCGAGCAGAATCAACTCGCTGGTGGAACGACCTGGCATGCTGCAGGCATGGTGGGTCGTTTGAGAACTTCCAACAGCTTGACGCGAATCAACCAATACAGCGTGGAGCTTTATGCCGGGCTGGAGGCGCAGACAGGATTTCCAACAGGTTGGCAACAGGTTGGCAGCCTGGTGGTGGCCACTTGTCAGGAACGCATGGTTCAACTCCATCGGACTGCAGCCATGGCGGGGCATCTAGGTGTGGAGGCAGCCATGATTTCTGCTGACCAAGCCCAGGAGAAATGGCCTCTCATGCAGGTAGAGGATATCGAGGGCGCTGTTTGGTTGCCCGGGGATGGAAAGGTGCTTCCCAAGGAAACCGCTCTGGCTTTAGCCGAAGGAGCTCGCCAGCAGGGTGCCCAAATCATGGAGCACATTCCCACCGAAGCTATCCTTCACGAGAATGGCCGCGTCACGGGTGTCAAAACCAAGAGCGGCATCATCCGCGCGCGGCAGGTAGTGCTTGCCTGTGGCATGTGGTCCCGTCAGCTAGGACACACTTGTGGGGTTTCCATTCCCTTGGCGCCGGTTGAGCATCACTATGTCGTATCCAACACATTCCCGGGTGCTCATGATGCCTTGCCTTGCCTGAGGGATCCTGATCATACCATTTATTTGCGAGGTGAAGGAGATAAAGTGCTTCTAGGAGCTTTTCAGGCTTACACCAAGCCCTGGTTGGCTCATCCCATTCCAGGCGATTTCTCATTTGATTTACTGGAGCCTGACTGGGAAAAATACGCCGAGCCTCTGGCTGCAGGAGAGCGACGCATCCCCGGGCTCGCTGAGGTCGGCTACGAGCGTTTTGTCAATGGCCCGGAGAGTTTCACCCCGGACAATCAATTTCTACTGGGTGAAACCCCTGAGCTCGACGGGCTCTTCGTCGCTGCGGGCTTTAATTCTGCGGGGATTGCCTGCGCGGGGGGAGCTGGGCGAGAACTTGCTTACTGGATGATTCATGGACAACCCAGTATGGACCTTTGGTCCGTGGACATCCGACGATTTGGGAAATGGGCCTCCAACCGACGCTTTCTCACGGATAGAATCACTGAAGTCCTGGGGCTTCACTACCAAATGGCCTGGCCCAACCGCGAGTTTCTGACAGGGCGCGATGTGCGCAGAACCCCGATTCATGAGGCGCTTGCTCGAGCCGGCGCCTGCTTTGGTTCCAAGAGCGGTTGGGAACGCCCCAATTGGTATGGTGCTCCCGGAGAGTCTCCAACAATGTCCTACTCTTTTGGGCGACAAAATTGGTTTGAATCTCATGCAAAGGAGCACCTTGCAGCACGACAGCAGGTGGCCCTCTTTGATCAATCCAGTTTTGCTAAATTATGTGTTCAGGGTAAGGATGCAACTCGTGCCCTTCAATGGCTCTGTGCCAACCAGGTCGATGTTCCAGTAGGGCGAACGGTCTACACAGGTATGCTCAACGACCAGGGAGGTTACGAGTCTGATCTGACCCTGGTGAGACAAGCTAAAGATGTTTATTATTTGGTGACCTCCACGGCCCAAGGGCATCATGATGCTCATTGGATCCGGCGGCATGCTCCTAAAGATGCTCAGTTTACCATCACGGAGGTGACTTCCAGTTATGGGGTCTTGAGTGTGATGGGCCCTCAGTCCATTGAATTCCTGCAGCCACTCACCGATACCGATCTTTCCAAGGAGGCCTTTGGTTTTGGGATTGCCAGGGAAATGACCGTGGGCATGGTTACCGTTTGGGCCCTTCGTCTTTCCTACGTGGGTGAATGGGGTTGGGAGCTTCATGTGCCCATGGATCAGATGCCTTGCCTTTACAAGACTCTCATGGAACGATCCGCATCGTTCCCTATCCAGCATGCGGGTCACTATGCCATTCAGTCCTTGCGTCTAGAAAAGGGGTTCCGCGCCTGGTCTGCGGAATTGTCTCCTGACGACAACCCATTGCAGGCGGGATTGGGGTTTGCCGTTGACTGGGAAAAACCGGACGGATTTAAAGGGCGCGAAGCTCTCATGAACCACAAGGCAAGGACCATGCTGGATCGACGCCTCATGCTATTTCGGCTTACCGATGATCAACCCATGCTCTGGGGCGGAGAGATTATCTTACGCAATGGTCTGCCGGTAGGCTATACTACTTCCGGCGCTTATGGACACACCGTTGGGTCTGCGGTTGCCATGGGCTATGTGTCGAACAGCGGTTCCAACGAGCTCAAGGGCCAGTTCTTGGAGGGTTCTTTTGAGATCAAAGCGGGTGCAGACTGCTACCCGGCTGTTGCAAGCTTGCGACCTCTTGTTCGTTAAACCACCGGCCTCCAGCCAGGTTCGTAGGATCTTTCCCAGAAGCCTTGGGCCTCGGGCATGCCAATGATCTGTCGAGAGTCGGGGTCGAAATGCAGGGTCTTTCCCGTGCGGTAGGCCACGTTACCCAAGTGGCAAAGGAGCGTGCTGATCTGACCCATTTCGATTTCTGAGTTAGGCCTCTTGCCGCTGCGGACACAATCAAAAAAGTCTGCCATGTGCCCCTTGTCACCTCCTTCACCTCGGTGGGATTCCAATGAGGATCCGTCCAAGTCAAATACTTCATACCCGGTTCCGTTGATGGCTAGAGTGCCTTTGGAGCCGTAAAAGCGAACGAAATCATTCTTTTCCTCACGACGCGGATGGCAACTGCTGCCATCCCAGGAAGCTCCCTTTTGACCGAAGTCATAGATAGCCACGGCCGTGTCGGGTGTCTCTTGATCATCCTGATAATGATAACGGCCTCCGGTGTAACTGACACTCTTCGGATAATCCACATTCAGTCCCCAGCGAGCCAAATCGAGAGCATGGATTCCATTATTGCCCAACTCGCCATTTCCCCAGTGCCAGTGCCAGTGCCAGTTATAATGCACCAGATTATCCTTGTAAGGGCGCCTTGGGGCTGGGCCTTGCCACAAATCATAATTCAAATGCGGAGGCGTAGGGACATTTTGACCCACTCCAATCGAACCCCTGGCATTGTCATACCAACACCGCGCAAAGGTTGTTTCCCCAATGACTCCGGAATGAAGCCTGGCGATGGCCTCCCTTATGGCAGGCCAGGTGCGTCGCTGGTTGCCCATTTGAACCACGCGCTGGTGCTTTCTGGCCGCTTGAACCATCCACAGACCTTCCTGAGGGTTGTGGCTTCCTGGTTTCTCGACGTAGACATGCTTCCCAGCCGAACAGGCAAGAATGGTGGCCGGAGCATGCCAATGATTGCAGGTTGCGATCATCACCGCATCCAGCTCCTTGTCGTCCAGCATGCGACGGAAATCAGAGACACCCCTGGGTTTGGTTGGTTGGTCCTCGGCCGCTGCGATTGCCTTTTCAGTCCGTTGTTGATCCACGTCGCAGACGTAAGCTAATTCCACATTTGGAATGGCCAGCGCAGCCTTCACATGAGCCATGCCACGACCGAGTCCCATGACACCCACTTTAATGCGGTTGCTCGATTGTCCGATCGCACGAGGAGCGCCAATGTGAAAACCAGCCAGTGCGGTGGCAGCCAGGCTCCCTTTTGCCGTTTGGCGAATAAAGCTTCTTCGATTCATGGTATGGGTCTGTTTGTGATGGATGGAAGTCTCTGTGGAAAATAGAATGGGCTCCATTGGTTAGGAAAGAACAAACAGGTAGTCATTTCCAGACTCTTTCCGTCTCTTCAGCGGGTGAGATCGGAGAGGAACCCAACGAGGGCTTATTTTTTTCGAAAATCGCGTTGACAGATAATAGCCAGGTCCTTATTTTCCCCCCCTCTAAGATAAGCTAGAGACCTTCGCCATGGACCCCGGCCGAAAATCACTAGGGGTTGATGGCTTTTTAGCGTCTGGCTTATTAGGGCTCTTGAGCCTCCATTGGAGGTGTCTCTGGCCCATGTAGCTCAGTTGGTAGAGCACATCCTTGGTAAGGATGAGGTCACCGGTTCAAGCCCGGTCATGGGCTCCATTTTTAACTGAAGATTAGTAGACTGGAACATTAGAACAATCGTTAAGGAAATCGCATGGCAAAAGAAGCGTTTCAAAGAACCAAACCACACGTGAACGTTGGAACCATCGGACACGTTGACCACGGCAAATCCACCTTGACTGCCGCCATTGTGGCTGTCCAGGCACGTAAGGATCTGGCAACCCCCATCTCCTACAAGGATATCACCAAAGGAGGCACAGTGCGTGATGACTCCAAAACAGTCACCATTGCCGTTTCGCACGTGGAGTACGAGAGCGAAACCAGGCATTACGCGCACGTTGACTGTCCCGGTCACGCCGATTATGTCAAAAATATGATCACGGGTGCCGCCCAGATGGATGGTGCGATTCTCGTCGTCAGCGCGGCTGATGGCCCCATGCCCCAAACCCGTGAGCACATTCTCTTGGCTCGTCAGGTGGGTGTGCCAGCTATCGTGGTTTTCCTCAACAAGTGCGACTTGGTGGACGATGATGAGTTGCTCGAACTGGTTGAAATGGAAGTCCGAGAACTTCTCTCCAAATACGAGTTTCCTGGCGATGATGCTGCCGTGGTGCGCGGCACTGCCACAGGTGCATTGGAAGGTACAGATGTGGGCGAAAAATGCATTGCTGATTTGCTTTCTGCTCTTGATGAAAAGGTGGAACTTCCTGAACGAGAAGTAGATAAGCCATTCCTGATGTGCATTGAGGATGTCTTCAACATTGAAGGCCGCGGAACGGTTGTGACAGGGCGTGTTGAGCGTGGTGAGCTGACCAAGATGAGCGAAGTGGAAATCGTGGGTATTCGCGAAACTCGCAAGACCACTGCCACCGACATCGAAATGTTCCGCAAATTGCTCGATAGCGCTTCGGCAGGTGACAACGTGGGTGTGCTTCTTCGCGGTATGAAGAAGACGGATGTGGAACGCGGTATGGTTTTGGCCAAACCCGGTTCCATTACACCTCACACCAAATTCAAGGCAGAGTTGTATGTGCTCTCCAAGGATGAAGGTGGTCGTCATACGCCATTCTTCACCAACTACCGTCCTCAATTCTATTTCCGAACCAGTGATGTGACTGGAACGGTGACTCTTGGTGATGGTGTTGAAATGGTGATGCCTGGTGATAATGTGGCTGTCGACATCC
>Ga0208624_1001173_pt1 | contig 12635 bp, 8 predicted proteins | sample Knorr_S23_td_DCM_FD_185607 | JGI IMG/M metagenome (GOLD analysis project Ga0208624, IMG submission 185607) | Marine microbial communities from Southern Atlantic Ocean transect - Knorr_S23_td_DCM_ad_71m_LV_A (SPAdes) (version 2) | ecosystem: Environmental > Aquatic > Marine > Oceanic | place...
TCACGGTGTAACATTTGATTTTGTAAATAAATTAAAGAAAGACAATAACAATTTAGAAATATTAGGAGATGGAAAACAAAAGAAATCCTATTTCCATGTTGAAGATTGTATTTCTGGTATGCTAAACATGGCACCAGGTGAACTTTGTGAGAAGGGCGAGATGGTAGCGCTGAACGTCGGTTCAAAAGATGCAATTGATGTTATTACCTTGGCTGATCAAGTTTGTAAGGCTATGAAATTAGACAAAGTTGAATATTCCTTTACTGGAGGTGTCGACGGTGGGAGAGGATGGAAAGGAGATGTTAAATTTATGCGCTTGGATATCAAAGAATTGATGAAACATGGATGGACTCCTCAATATACCAGCCGAAGAGCCATTAAGGAAACGGCAACTTGGCTTCACAAGAACTCTGAATAATTTGGAAAAGCTCCTGTAGTGTAGTCCGGCCCATCATTTCGGCTTCTCGAGCCGAGCACCCGGGTTCAAATCCCGGCGGGAGCACCAAATTCAATTCAATAATATATGCTATATTTCCATTTTAAATACAGTTACTGGATGCTTTCATATGAATGCATATAGTGTTCTAACTCCAATGATAACTGCCGTGCTACTGGCTTCTACTGGACTAGTTGTTGTTGATGAAGCAATCGAACACGGATATACTATTCCTGAAATATCTGAAAGGTATTGGGACTATGAAATGCAGTTCTTAGATGAGAAAGATTTGGATAATTATACCGGAAAGTGGTCAGGGGAAGGTTATCCTAATGCCAGAGTGGTAGAACATGAAGACGGCCCGCCTTCCTATTGTGGTAATTTCACTACTACTATTTTTATTTCTGAAAACAATATTAAAGGAAGTACTGTTGGTATTTGGGATCACCTTCCTGATCAAGGAGTTCTCAAAATGCAATATGATATGGAAGGGCGAATTAACGATGATGGGGTTGTGAATGGCACTTATGAATTTTCAGTTGAACTTAATTTGCTTATTAATGAACCTGCAACTATAATTGATCTCATTAGTGATGGTTGGACTCTTGGAGATGAAGGTAATATGAACTTTTCTGGCATATTGGATAATAAAGAGGGTACCGTTTCAGGCGCTGAAGGAACAGAATGTATTTTTTATGCAAATCTTGTGAAAGAAGAGTTACCCTCTTCTGATTCAATATTACAAAGTATTCCTGGGGTGGATCCTTATGTTGGTTTACTGACCGGAGAGCCATTTGAATCTGAAAGTAATCCTGATGAGGAGACTACTGAAACTGTAATACAGGTTGGCACCATCGGTAGTGTTGCTAGCGCGAGACAACTTTCTAAAGTAAGATCTAAGCCTAGACCGGAAAAAGACATTGTTAATAGTAAAGAAATTGAATCTATAGTAAAAGATGATGTACCTGCTTCAGAAGAAGTCTCACTTTCTGACTTATTACCAGAGGAACCAGAAGCGAAAGACCTCTCTGATGACAACATACCTGAGTTGGAAGAAGAAAACGAAGAATTACCCGATGATGATTTGCTTGAGTTGGAAGAAGAAAACGAAGAATTGCTCGATGATGATGTTAAACCCGAGGAAAAGACATGGCTAGACAAAACTGGTGAGTGGGTCCGTGGCACAACTAAAAAGGTAAAAGATTTTTTTGTAAATATACTTCCAGGCACAGGTAGTGTTGGTGTTGGAGGTGCTGTAGAAGCTGGTAAAAATTTGAAGGATGCGGCTGATTTTGCTAAAAAGAGAAGTGAAGCTTTTGAAAAGGAGAAACAGTCCGATGATTCTGATTTAGAAACTAAGCAAATGAACTATGGTTCATTACAAAATTTTAAAGAGTTCGGTAAAGAAAAAATAAAGAAAATGACTGGTTCTAACGCATCTATGGGTGCGGCTCTGGGTACTCTAGGAGGTATTGTGGGAGGTGGCATAGGCCTAATTCTGACCGGTGGTGTTCCCACCCCATTAGTCTTAGGATGCAGTGCTGCAGGAGGAATGATGGGGTCTGCAATAGGTAGTATATTTTCTTAGGATTTAAGTTAAATAGTAGAATTTTAATTTATAATTATGAGGTTGAATCAAATTAGAGCTATTAGAACTCTCGGACTCGCTTTACTGGTTGTAACTGCTTTTTCGATTAGTGTATTTCCAAGTGTTACATCTGAAGATAGTAATGAAGAAACTGAAATTCTAACAGATTCTGATTGGTTTACATGGACAATGAATGGAACTCATCATTCAGTCTTTGCTATAACAAATGAGTCTCTTAATTGGACGCATTCAACTGTTTCGATCTATAACGAAACCGGAGATTACAAACAACCTTCTTTCTACAATGCCGTCGAAAATGAATCAGATTTAGAAATGAATCATACTAACTTAGAAAATGGAACGCATTCTGCAAATATTACTGTTTACCATAATGAAACTGTTTTGGCCAATCACAATTGGTCGTTCTACGTTGGAAGCACCGTAGATTCTGATAACGATGGTATTATCGACAATGAAGACTCGTGTCCAGACGAAGATTCTAGTGGCTATGATGCAAATGCTGACGGTTGCATTGACGATTCTGACAACGATGGTGTGAAAGATAATGTAGATATCTGTCCTTTTGACTCTGCTGATGGGTGTCCTGCTGCATTACAAGACGTTCCGACAAATGTAACTGAAGAAGTGCCTGGTTGTATACACCAAAGTGCTGAAAATTACAACCCTGATGCTACAGAAGATGATGGGTCTTGTAGATATGAAGAAGACACCCCCGGATTTGGCATAACTTCTTCACTGGTTTCTATCGGAATCGTAGCATTCATGCGCAGCCGCAGATTCTAAAAAAGAAGAGTAAATAATTGATTCATGAAATCAACTTATAAAGTAATCTCTAATACATAAAATAAGGTGTTTTTTTTGAATAATTTAACTTCCGCTAAATATACAGATACGAAAGGATATGATTCCACAGAAAGTAAGGTTTCCGTTTCGAACGGAATAGGGAATACTGCACTAGTCAAGATTTCAGAGGGACTATATGCCAAATTAGAATCTTCAAACCCAAGTGGAAGTATTAAGGATCGAATGGCTAAGCATCTTTTAGATCTAGCTGAAGAAAGGCAAGAGCTCAGGAAAGGCGGTACAATTATCGAAGCAACTAGTGGAAATACTGGAATTGCCTTTTCAATGTTAGCTGCTGAGAGAGGATATCGAATGATTGCCGTAATGCCTAAAAATATGAGTCAAGAAAGAAAGATGATGATTAAATCTTTTGGAGGAGAAATTCTAGAGGTAGGAAATAATGACTTTGAAGGTGCAGTGGAATATAGAGACAAATTAGTTCAAAAGTTAGGTGCCTTTTGTCCAAATCAGTTTGAAAATATAGACAATATAGACTGCCACTATTCCACTACGGGACAAGAAATTATTAGGCAAATTGCTAATTTAAATTTGAATCAAAAAATATCTGCATTCGTTGCAGGAACTGGATCTGGTGGAACACTTATGGGTGTGAGAGAAGCCTTAGTTGAGGTGTATCCTGATGTTGATATTGTGGCTGTTGAACCTTCCGAATCTGCTGTTATGAGTGGAAAAGAACCTGGTGAGCATAATATTCAAGGAATTGGAGACGGATTCATTCCTCCAATTGTAGATATGAAACTAGTGGACAAAATAGAAACTGTTTCATCGGAAGAGTCAATTGCGAGAATGAAAAGGTTAACAAAAGAACTAGGCTTAATGGTGGGAATTAGCTCGGGAGCTCACGTTCTATCGGCTGAAAAATATATCGAAAAATATCAACCTGATGGGGTCGTAGTCACAATTTTGTGCGACCGTCAGGAAAGATATTTTAGTTTGATTAATCAAAACTAGCTTTGAACTAAAGGAATTAAGTCAATCTCAGATTCGTACAAACTAGGGCCAGCTTCAAGGTAGTAGACCGAACCCAATCTATCTCTTGAATTTGATGAAGAGGTATCTTCTCCAGAGGCACAAGTTCCTGTACATCCATCTGCAAATGCAATGTATACTCTTCCTTCTAAATCAATGTGTAAATCATTAAAATCTAGCAGATTACGGTTGGAGCCGCCTTCATTCGAGCGACAATCGCCGCTGTTAAGGCAAATACTTCCAACTTGAACTGGATCTGTAGTGAGTCTTTGTGTGTGGAATATAGGATTTTCATCAAGGGCATTTAAGCTGTATGTAACGTATAAATGATGACTGACATTTGTAGTAGCATAATGTGCATTTCCATTCCAAGGATTTCCATCGATGTCTGGCTGGCCTAATGCACTAGCGTTTTCACTTCCAAGATAAGCTATGGCTATTCTACCTGGGTCTCCTGCTGAGGTGTGTGGAAAAGTAGCTGAAATAACTTCAATTGGACTGACTCTAATGCTTGTTTGGTCCCATGTATTGCCTGAATCTATACTTCTGGACATATAGACTCCCTGATCTCCACCTACCCATACATTGTAAGCATTGGATTCAGTGTCTGTAGCAATTTCTCCATTCTTACGAGGGTTTGGAGTCCCTACGTCTTGACCCATTGTCCTTTCTTCCCAAGTAAGGCCATTATCTTTAGAGAAAATAATTGCGGGAGTTGCCACTCTAGGTGGGAGGTAAACTGTACCATCTGGTGCACTTGTTATTGCTCCATGTAAGCCTCCATTTGCTGTTGCTATTCCAACTAGGTTACCACCAACTTCGAAAGAGGCTCCGCCGTCATAACTGGTATAACATGAAATATAAGCTAATTTATTGTAACAAAAATAAACTGCAGTTTCATAAAAACTAGAGGATGCTCCGCCTCCTATCCCGTATCCCTCGTCAGTCCATGGACCTGATCCAAGTTTGATATGATCATTTACTGGTGCACCGGAATCGTGAGGATTAGCTTCCCAGCTTTCTCCATCATTGTCAGTCCAGCCAATCCATGTTGTCCAAAGCCCCATCATGTGAATATTGAACACTCTATCTGTAATTGGGTCTACCCATCCGTAGGGATCATTTGTGAAAAATGCTTGAGATGCATCTGCCGTATTTTCCCAAGTAACGCCCCCATCGCAAGATCTCATCGGTTTTTCAAAAGCAATGAAGAAAATACATCCGCTAGAGGTAACGCCCAAACTAGGCTCTGCACCTTGCTCCCCTACATTACTGAAGTAAAATTGCATTTCCAATGGTGCTACATCTGTATAATTGCCAGTTGCATCTGTGACAAAGAGACCGTCAGGAAGTCCTGCTTCTACGATGATAGGGGAATCATCTGAAGAATCTTCATTTAAACAACCTGACAGCGATGTCGCTAACATGAAGAAGACTGCAAAATAGGACTTCCATCCATCGCTCATAATGTCTATGTTACAAGCTGCCTGATATACTTTACTAATTTTTAAGTATTAACTACTGAACGAGCGGCGACCCCAGAAAACTAATGCTAACGCGCCGCCTGCAAATCCGCCTGCTCCTGCTAAGATAGCTACGTTTCTAATCGTCCAGACAGGCTCTTCCATTTCCTGGATGGTTTCAACTTCCATCTGTAATCGGCTTAGATTAAAAGCATTGTAACTCATTTCAATAAAATTAGTTCCGTTGTAAGCTGACGAAGGCTCTCCGAATTCTAGTTTAGAGATACATGCTTGATTTGGTGTATTCATATTTACTCCATCTGTGGAACAAGCGTAATCTCCATAATTTGTCATATTTTCATCGACGTAGTGGTCTCCAGTTCCCATAATCAACCGAACGTTTACATCGTAAGGAACACGAGGTTCCCAGAACTCTTCAAGAGTTGCTCCTTGATTAGGTTTAATTCCTACTGCAGTTCCTTCAATTCCGAATACCCAGAGATGACCGCTACTGGATTCGTCTACTTCTATTGTGTATTCTTTAGCGTTAGTATTAGTTCCTAAGCTCTGTGAATTATCATTTGATCCATCGCTGTTAATGTCAATTGATAATTCTAAATCTGCAACTGTAAATCTATCTGTGTTTACTTGAGGATAGGATAGTACAATTTCAGCGCTTACTGTTCCTTCTGGTACATGTAAGTAGTGAGTAGAGTCTGTAACATACGTCCCGCTGCTACCTACAAAATAAGCCCATTCTCCTTTCCACTCTGCTTTTAGCGTATCAGTGTATTGTTTTGCCTTATGGGTATGAGATATTCCTAGCATTGCATCTCTAGCATCAAAAACGGTCACCATTTCATTATCTAAAATTCCATCACCGTCCTCATCTGCATTTCTCATACTTTCTAAAGTTAATGCCATCTGAACCGCATATTTTGTATCAATTAATCCATGACCCTGTCCCCAATCGTGTGTCATTCCTGTTTTACTTACAGTTCCATTTGCATTTGATTGTCCGCCCGGGATATATTTCCCGGAAAGCTCCATAATTAATTCAGCTTCAGAAACAAAAGTATCGATTCTGTCACCATACCACTCACCTTCAAGGGTTTCGTGATCTTCATAGAGATAATCTGCAACTCCTAAAGACGGTGCTGCTTGGTATAATAATGTAGCTACACCAGCAATGTGTGGTGTTGCCATGGAAGTACCTGAAATTGCCATATAGTAAAGATCGTCATCTGACGGTCTTTGTAGTATATCAATTAGAGTAGCTCGAGGAGCAGTTGCCCAAATATTTACTCCAGGAGCGCCAATGTCTGGCCATGTTTGTGGCTTGGTCATATCTCCCCTAGATGAGAATCCTGCGATTCCAGAGCCATCGTGCTCTAATGCTGCAACGCCAATTACTAGAGGAATACTTGCATACGGATTTGTTTGTAAATCGCTGCCATCTCCTCCTGAATTTCCTGCTGCAAATACTGAAACCACGTTGTTATCGTATTGTAAATTTAGAACTGCTTGAGAAACTGCATTAGATGGATCATATTCTGAACCTGAACTTCCCCATGAATTGGATGTTACTCGAATATTCAACGGATTTGCATCAGGCCTTGAATTGTCATAAACCCATTGGAAAGCTTCGACTGCATTATCGATGAATGCGATATCTCCGACTCCCATTCCAACCAATGTTGCACCTGGGGCTACTCCTTTCTTAGCTCCTGCAGATGCATCGCCATTACCTCCAACGGTTCCTGCACAGTGTGTACCATGCCCGCTAGATGTATCTGAGTTTTCTGCTTCTATCCAAGTTCTAGTAGCTCTATCAAATTTGTAAGAAACTGTCTTCCCTTCATCGTAATCAAAATCAGGATGGCCTGCATCAACCCCTGTATCAATAATTACGGCAGCTACTCCTGTTCCATCAATGTAGGTGTGTTGATTAGCTTGATCTGCAATAACTTGTTCGTTCTCGTTGATAATTACTGTTTGCCAGGTTTCTACTGCATTAATAACTCTGGTAGTATCTTGCATGTAATATTCCATTTGTGAATTGTGTTCAATCCAAAAAATGTCATCTTGTTTGCTTAGATCTCTAATTTGAGATGCCGTAGCTTTTCCAAAGAATCCATCAATAAATTCAAAAATACTAATAACTTCAACTCCAATTCCTTCTGCTGTTTGTAGATGTTGATATTTAAGTTCAGGACGATATTGAACAATAAATTCAATTTGTGTATTAGCGTCTGCATCGTCCATAGCTCTAACTATATTCGGGTGTAAAACATTCTCATTTGCTGGGGCTGATGCGCCAATATTACTGATGAGTAAAATGGCAAACATAGCTAGGGCTACCTTTTGTTGCATAATAAAGACCTAATGTTGTTCTTAAAAAAAGTTCACTTCTATTATTTTATTCTTTTTGAGTGTTATTCTCATTCATAATTACGATGTGAGGTTCCCAATTATCTGCTTTTTCTGAATCTATTTCAGCAAATGTAGCTAGTATAACTCTGTCACCTGGATTTGCACGGTGTGCTGCCGCACCATTTACGCAAATTATTCCTTTTTCATCTCCATCATATTCCATAATATACGTAGTTAATCTAGTACCTTGAGTTATATTCCACAAATGTACTTGTTCATGCATTGAAAATTTTCCCAATTTAATTAATTCAGGACTTAATGCTACTGAACCCTCATAGTCTTTCAATGCATGGGTAACTTTTGCATTGTGCAACTTAGATTTCAGTACGGTTATGCTGTGAGACACTATTGTTTACTAAGGAGGCGGTAAATATTGATAATCTTGAAATAGTATCGCTTTGTTTACGATTTGTGAAAATAAGACACATTGGCATCGCTGTAGATTCTATTGAGGAAAGATTGCCTATGTGGGAATCTCTGGGTCTAAAACTAGATCATACTGAGGAAGTTGAATCAGAAGGCGTAACTACTGCACACATCAAAGTCGGTGGTTACGAAATTGAATTACTAGAACCAATGGGGAAAGATACGCCAGTTGGTAAATTTGTTGATAAAAGAGGACCTGGAATTCATCATTTGGCTCTGGAAGTTGATGATATTGAAGAATCCTTAGCGAAAGCAAAAAAGAACGGTCTAGAACCTATTGGGGAAGCTCCTCGTCCTGGTGCAGATAATACACTAGTTGCCTTTTTCCACCCTAAAGATACTGGTGGTGTTCTGCTTGAAATTGTTCAATGTGAGTAATTTATTGGCTCTGTGAAACCGTTAGTTATCGATCTGCGTTCTTCGTCCAATAAATGCGACAACTAGTAAGGTGCTCAAACTTACAAACATTCCAATGCCTGAAAGAGAACCTCCTCCGGATGGGGTTGCCTGTGAACTTACTACAAAACACGTCGAGACATCGTCTAACTGCGGATAATTTGCTTCAGTCAAATAAACCTCGACACAATATACATCAGCATCTAAATCGATATGAATTTCATCAATAGCTTCAGAAAGAGATGAGGCCACAATTGAATATTCTTGCACACTAATAACTTCGTTATTTGATGCACGAGTGGTCGTTGCTTTGAGCGTGTAGTTAGTTGGTTCAACGGCGCAATTTATTGCGTAAGTAACTGTCACATCATCTCCAACTTCATAGAATGGCATGTCAGTACTGACAGATAAATCTGAGAGTGCAACATCAGTACCGCAATTTTGAGAGCCTCTATTAGGTTCATCGCCAGGCTCAGTTGAAGGCGCGCAGAATTTGGAGAAATCTCCAACTCTTTTTACCGATGTTGATATATTCATACCATCATCTGTATCGTTTCGCGATTCTTTTCCAAGATAAAACTGGTCCTTCACAGGATCTGAGGTAATGTAACACTCTCCTCCGCCATCTTGGGAAACGTTCTTTTCAAGATCTTCAACAAGAACTGAAATGCAAGCATCTTCTTCCGAGAGGAAATCCATGGTGGTTAACAATGTGTGACACACATCGGTAATGTCCTCTGAATTCACCTGAGTGGCCCATTCCGACTTGATTCCTTCGAGTGAATGCGATGCACCGTCGACAACATATCCATTCCCATCTCCGGCCTCTTTAACTCCCCAAGCAACGACACCCATTTCCGTTGGTTCGCCTGTGTCAACGCCTCGATTTGTTTTTCGAATATAGACGTAGCCCTTGATTGGTTTGCGTGCTTTTTCTACCTCTTCATCTGATGAATCTCCATTTTTCTCTTCACCTTCAAAAATAGGAAAAATCCCGCTTTCAATCAATTCTTGCAATGTATTAGCTTTTTCAGTAAAATTTTCATTTTTGGAAAATGAATCTGAAGATACTGAGACTAAGGTGATTCCATAATCTGAAAAATCATCGATGGAATATGTAGCATCGAGCAATGCTTGCGAGGAGAGATCATTACCTGCGTCAACGATTGTCAGTTTACTTAAAGTGCCTTTCATCGGAACTCCATAATCGCTGCCATGGTGTCTTGCAGAGGTTTCTGCAGCAATGGCAACATCATAACTTCCGTGTGACTTTACGGAGACTGTCACCAATTTACCGGCAAAATCAAAATCTTTTACCGATTCTTTTGAGTAATTTGTGAATTTGGAAAGAAGACGGACATTATCCCTGTTGATGTTTGATAGAGCAATGTGCTGAGGTACTGGCTGCGGGTCTGCGCAAAATGCTGATGGTTTAGCAATGTAGGTGGACTTGAGGCCTTCTCCGGTCGGGGTTTCGGAGATGTAATCCTGGTCAAATTTGACGCTACTCTCAAAAAATCCTGTAATAATTGGAATTCCCTGCGGATCTAACGCCATGCCGCTAAATTTTTGATAATACCAACCTGTAAAATCTTCGGTACCGTAACCGTCCACTCGCCCAGCCTGGCAGGCCCACATCCAATCAAGCTCTTGTGTAACGCCATCAGCTGAAAGAATTGGGTTATTGCTAGCTTTGGCCACAAAATAATTAGGTCCTTGTGGCGTATTAGGCAAATGGTCAAGTCCTAGATGAAGATGGTTCACAAACAATCCCATCACGTACAAATTATCACTGCTGTCAAGAGTAATTGATTGAAGATAATCTGTTGAACCGATACCATCATTGTTTACGCCAGCAAACGAATCTGCAAACATCCAATCGCCGTCGCTCGAAATTTTTGCCACGAACATGTCAAAATCTCCAGTGTTATAGAATCGAAGACATTGATTAGTTGTGTATGCTGTGCTCTGAGGAGAACAATTTACACCAGGCGTTTCAAAACTCACGTTATTAAGATGATTTCCTGCAATCAAAGCATCATGCTCACTATCAATAGCGATATCATTGATTCTATCTCTATTGAATCCTGTTATTCTGCGTACCCAATCCCAATCTCCTGTTAATGGATCAACTGTGGCAATGAATGCTTCCTCACCCACAGAACTAGTTGCACCGCTTGGATAGGTATAGTAATGGTCTGTGTAAGTTTGATGTCCTATTGTTCCGCCCAGATTATATCCTCCCCCGACAAACAGTTTGCTATTATCTCTAACAGCAACCGCGTTAATCCACGTATGGCATCCACCGGTTTGTTGAGTAAATCGATGATCTCCTCCTGTAGTGAACGCAGCAACAAATCCCATTTGTGCCTGTCCGGAGCATGTATTCAATACTCTATTCCAAATTTCGTTTCCAGATTTATCCACACTAGAGAATGCAAGCGATTCACTGTATCGCCCTCCTATGTAGATACTATTGTCTCCGTCGAATGCGATATCCCTCATGCCTGCCTTCATTCCCAAACCTTTACCGAGTTTTGCCCATTCCCAAGCCCCTGCCGAGGAAATCTTTGCAACAAATGGAGCAACTGTAGCATTCGAGGTATAATTCAGTTCATCACCGAAATGTATGTTGTATTGAATGAGGGCCTGATTCTGGTCAACATCTCGTGTTTCCAATTGCCCTGTCACGAAGACTAACACATTCCCATTGCTGTCTTCATCTACAATAATGCCCTTTCCATAATCATCACCGTTCCCACCTGCATTAGCAAACCAAACAAGGTTTCCATTGGGGTTGAATTTTGCAACGTAGAGATTTTTCCCAAGTTGCGATTGATCGCCTATGAATACGCTGGAATCCTTGATATCAGGTCGGCCTTCTGTAGTGCCTACAATGTAGGAATTTCCCTGTGAATCCGTACCCATGTCATCCGATTCGATGTTCATGCGATTAGAGAGAACAGATGACCATTCCCAACTGGCTTCAATGGTTTGTGCGTTAGATGCGCTTCCTAATCCAATTGCCATTCCAAAATTCCCCATTAAGGGTGAAAGAAGCAAGCAGACTGTCAAAAAGAAAACCTTGTACATATCTGTACAGATAAATTCTAATATTTATTAATTTCTAAAAAGGAAGAAATGATTTCGCTAATTTAATCTCATTTTCACCAATTAATTTTAGCTTGTAGGAAAGTGCTAAAAACATAATTGCAAACGAAATTATTGATAATACTAAAGTTAAAGGATTGGATAATTCAAATGCCGACAACAAGATAACTGGTAGAACTGACAATGCTGAAACTGATGCTATTTTCCACATCTCTTTTACGGGATATGTGTCAAGAAAACTGGATTCTATAGTTGCAAGAGATCTATTCATAACCATTATCGTCGATATCCAGGTTACCAATACGGTAGAAAAGGGAATTCCTAACAATCGATTATCTCCCTCTAAAATTGTTAATAACCAATAACTGAGAATTACATTAATAATTGACATCGAAACCGCTAACTTTAACAAATATTTAGTTTGTCCGCTTGCCATCAAAATCCAGCCTAGATTTAGGGAATAAGTTGGTACTAGGATCAGATAAATCATGAATATTGGGATAGAATCTCTGTAAGTTTCTGTAAACATTGTTAATATCAATGGTTCGGCAATAAAAATTAGTAAAATCGTCGCAGGTAAGAATACAAACGCTAATTTGCTAACGCTATTGCGATATAATTCTTTAATTTCAGATAGATTGCCATCCTTATGTGCCTTTGACATCATCGGTGTGACTATTTGAGCTGCCGATTGTGTTATCCATCCGAATATAGGAGCCCAAAGAGATCCTAAATAATAAACTGCAAAAACCGAGCTTGAGAAAAATAAACCTACCAAATATTTGTCAACGTTAACGTTGATGACGTAAACCATTGCTGTCAGACCAACCGGAATTCCATATGCTAATTGCTCTTTGATGTATGAATTGCCTGAAATTTCCCTTGTGAAATACGTTGAATAGACGTGGAACAAGACCATTATTGCTTT
>Ga0208624_1001175_pt1 | contig 12621 bp, 10 predicted proteins | sample Knorr_S23_td_DCM_FD_185607 | JGI IMG/M metagenome (GOLD analysis project Ga0208624, IMG submission 185607) | Marine microbial communities from Southern Atlantic Ocean transect - Knorr_S23_td_DCM_ad_71m_LV_A (SPAdes) (version 2) | ecosystem: Environmental > Aquatic > Marine > Oceanic | place...
AGCTTAGGCACCCAGCGAGATCCAGTCATTTAAGAAGCTTTTTAGACGACTAAACAAGTTTTTTGAACTACCTTTATTATTTTTAGTCTAAACTATACCTAGTATTTTTCGGAGAGGTATATGTTAAAGAAAATATCACTATTAGTTTTTTTATCAGTTCCACTGATGATTCTTGCAGATGACCATGGCAAAAAAGAAGGCAAGTCACCTAAAGAGATAAAAAGAATGGAAATGATGAAGAAGAAAGAAGCCCATATGAAAAAAGAGATGGAAAGGTGGGGAAGATGGAAACCTGAAGATTGCAAAAAGGTTAGTGAAGCATCTGGCACTTTCTTATATTTTGCTGGTGAATCCATGAAAGAAGGTGAAAAACATGAAAAGATGGGCCACCAAGAAAAAGCAGATAAGCATTATTTAGATGCAATGGCTTTAGCAGAGTTAGCAGCGAATTATGCTAAAAACTATGAGGCTTACTGTAAGAAATAATTAATTAAGGCATTTAATTAATTTTACCTTTATAATTATCAGCCTAATTCTATAGGGCCTGTAGCTCAGTTGGTTAGAGCAGTGGACTCATAATCCATTGGTCGGAGGTTCGAGTCCTCCCGGGCCCACCAGTAAATCAAAAACTCTATTTCTTATATTTTTCAAACCAAGCAAGTATATGATCAACCTTAGTTATCAGATTTGATGGCCTGCTTGCAATACCATGTGATGTATTGGGAATGCGAATCATTGCGCTATCAATTCCTCTCAACCTTAATGCTTGATAAAACTGTTCTGTTTCTGAAATTGGAGTTCGCCTATCATTTTCTCCAGTAATTAACATTGTTGGAGTCGTTACATTGCCAACAAGAGAAAGTGGAGAGCGTTCCCAGTAATGTTCAAGGTGCTCCCATGGAGGACCTGGAAACTGATGATATATTTGACTCACCATAGAATCTGCGGTCAAAGGTTTGCTTAACCAATTAATAACAGGTTTAGCTGAAACAGCTGCATTAAATCTATCCGTCAGACCTATCGCATAAGCAGTTGCTATCCCTCCGGCACTACCGCCAGCAATAAAAAGATTATTCTCATCAACAATACCTTTGCCAATAAGAGCATCTATACCTGACATATGATCTGCAAAATCTTCTGGACTTGAGTATTTATATTGAAGCAATAATGCAAAATCCTCACCATAAGATGAACTACCTCTATAGTTATCATAAAAAACAATATATCCAGAGGCTGCCATCATTTGAAGCTCTGCTGAGAAGTGAGGTCCATAAGCTAGATGAGGACCACCATGGATTTCAAGTATTAAAGGATACTTTTTAGAAGGATCAAAGTTTGGAGGTGTAATATACCAGCCATGTATCTCTTCATTATCAAATGAAGAGTTATATATTATTTCATTAACCTTTCCTAGCTTCCTATAGCCAAGAATATCTTCATTTAATTGGGTTAATACTTTTGTTTTACCTTTTATTGCAATACCAACATCAGCAGGCCTATCAGGTTTCCCATAGGTGTAAGCAGCAGTCCCATTAGCTATATGAAATCCGCCAGAAATATATGGCCTTCCGATTGTGGTACCTCCGACATTTGATGCAATTTCATTTAAATCTCCATTTAAGGAAATCTGTTTAATAGTTCTTTCTCCTCTATTATCAAAAGCAAAATAGATAGATTGACTATCTTCTGACCAGAATAAATTGTCTGCATCATCATCTAGGTCTTTTGAAATTATTTTTATCTCCCTGCTTTGAAGATCCATTACAGCTATTCTGCTTGGAGTGTATGCCAAAGGACGCCTTTCCTTTACGTAAAAAGCAATCATTTTTCCATTGGGTGATATGGCTGGAGACCTTTCTTCACCAGATTGTTTTGTAATTTGTTTCAATTCATTGTTAGAAACAGAAACAGAGTAAATATCAGCTTCATTACTAACAAGTTCCCAATCATCTGATCTGTATGCAGAAAAGAAAATATCCTTACTATCCTTTGACCATGAGAGCGAACCATAATGATTAAAATCTCCAGTGGTTAGTTGGCGAGCTGAGCCTCCTTCAGCAGGGACTACAAATATATGACGATATGAAGGTTCAACAATTCCTCTGCCATCATATTGATATCTTGTAGTAGTAACTGTAATTGGTTTTTTTGCCCAAGATGCTCCATCAGGTTTATCTCTTTCATCAACGAAGGATTTGCTTTCAGCTTTTACTCTCATCGTAAATGCCAACCATTTTCCATCCGGCGACCATGACAAGCTTGATGGTGATTCTTGCACTTGAGATATTACTGCAGTTTCGCCAGTATCTACCCAATGCATATGAATCTGAGTTGACCCAGAGTTATTTGAAACAAAAGCAATTCTTTTATTATCTGATGACCAGCGCGGAGAGTATGAATTTTTTAGTCCTGAGTTCAAAGGTCTATGATCTCTTCCGTCTTTTGCTATTCTCCAAAGACTTGATCGAACCCTATCTTTCATAATGTCGTTGGATTTTCTTACATAAACTATTGTTTCTCCATCAGATGAAATTTGAGGATCAGAAGCCCACTCAAGATCAAATACATCCATACCATCAAAATAGTTAATATTTTCTTTAGTATCTGCCGAAGGAGAGACAAGGAGGATAAGAGTTATTAATAAAAAGTTTTTATTCATAATGCTAATACACCCAGATAACTTATTATTTTCTTACCTCAGCATAAACTTTGCTTGTTCCATCTTTAAAAAGGATAAGAACATCATAAGGTGTGAACATTCCTTCAACTTCCATCCCCGGTGAGCCAAGCGGCATCCCAGGAACAGATAAACCAATCGCATTTGGATGCTCTTCTGAGAGAAATTGAGTTATATATTTGCTAGGAATATGACCTTCGAAAACATAACCGTCTTTTGAAACACCGGTGTGGCAAGATCTATACTCTGGTTTAATATCATATTTCTCTTTAATTTCTTGAAGGTTACTATGGTCTTCTGTTGAAGTAGTAAATCCGTTTCCTTCTAAATGCTTAATCCACATCTTGCAACATCCACAAGTTGGTGTTTTATGAACTAAAAGCGGTACTTCACTCTCAAAAGATTCACTTTGCATTCCCAGCGATAATAAGCAAATTGTAAATAAAAAGAGTATTTGATTTTTGGAATTTATTTTCATTTATTTATCATACCAAGAAGTATCAAGTTTTCACCATGCTAAAATCTTAATATTCATGAAAAATAGAATACTAATTTTTTCATCTTCACTTTTCTTGCTTTTTGGATGTGGCAGTGGAGAAAGTGAGGGAACCACTCCACCGGCACCATTTGCAAACAATGTAATAATTGTCACCATATCTGCAAGTGCGTCTGAGGTTGAGGTAGGTCAATCCGTAGAAATTTCCCATTCAGTTTCTGGAGCCGTTCCTAATTCTTGTATAGCATCAGGCGATTGGTCAGGAAGTAAAAGCCCCTTAGGTAATACTGAAGAAGTAATTATTGCAAAAACAGGAACAAATACATTCACTATAACCTGCTCAGCACCAGGTAAAGTTCCAGATTCTGCAACTGTGAATGTGACCGGTTTAGTTGCTCGTATAGATATAACAAATAGTATTTTTTCAAAAAGAAGTAATGATTGCTCGGAATATGCTGAAAACTATAGTTCTAATGTAAGAGATCTCACTAGAGTATTAGATTTTGATGGATACGTAGATATTAATTCCTCTGATGAGTTCTGCGAAATTTATAGTGATAATATCCCAAATCATGATTTTAATGACTCATCAGCAGGTTTTGCTCATGATGCAATTGAGGTTGAGAGAGTTTTCCGAATAAAAAAATCTCCTCAACAGGCTTCACAAAATTCACTAATAGCGAGAAACACTTGGGATGCAATAATGCTCAATGGGGTAGTAGTAGATCTTAAAAGTGCGGGTTGTTATTCGCCAACAAATTCAAATGCAAATCCTGATGGAAATATCCCAGCAGGATGTAATCAATCTGCTGAGTGGAATTTAGTTCCTTTGGAATATAAATCAATGTTTAAAGTTGATATACATAATGCACATGTTCAAGGTGATGGAACTTATCACTATCATGGGAATCCAAATGCTATGTTTGACGACAGTCCTTCGGGAGACGGTTCTCCTCTAATTGGATTTGCAGCAGACGGGTTTCCTATATATGGATCTTATATTTTGGATGATACTACTGGCTCATTCCGGAAAGTTCTATCCGGTTATACGCTAAAAGAAGGAACAAGAGGTCCTCAAAGTAACTCGAATCCTGGCGGCTCATATTCTGGTATATATGAAGAGGATTGGGAATGGACGGATGCTGGAGATCTAGATGAATGTAATGGTATGACCTTCAAAGGCAGCTATGGGTATTATGTGACGGATGGATACCCATATATATTAAATTGCTTTAAAGGAACTATTGATTCTTCTTTTCAGAAATAAAAATTACCAACTACCCCATGATAAAATTCTCAAATGCAAAAAGATATTGACATAGTTATATATGGTGCAACCGGTTTTACTGGCCAACTTTGTGTTAAATACTTTCAATCATTAGATCTTAGAATTAATTGGGCGATAGCAGGAAGAAATCCAGAGAAATTGCAGGATGTAGCCAATAGATTTGCTACAAATGTTGAAATTTTAATTGCTGATTCTGATGATGAAGAAGGATTAAGAAAAATTTGCTCAAGATCGAAAGTTGTTTTATCAACCGCTGGACCATTTCATAGATATGGATCAAAACTTGTTGCAGCATGTGTTGAAAATGGAACGCATTATGTTGATATCACAGGTGAGAACTTTTGGGTTAAAGGGTTGATTGAGAAATATCACGAGGAAGCATCAAGAAAAGGGATAAGAATAATTCCATCTTGTGGGTTTGATTCAATACCTTCAGATATAGGAACTTTCTTCGCTGTTAGATCTTCAAACAAGCCAGTAAAAAGAGTTGACTCATTTCACTCTTGGAAAGGAGAAGCCTCTGGTGGGACTATAGAGACAATGTTTTCAATGGGAGATCTAGATCTTGGAAAAGAAATCCGCGATCCTTTTCTTCTCAATCCAGATGGATCATATACAAACGAGCAAAAGAAATTAAGCTCTGATGTATTTAAGATTTCTAAACAGAAAGATTTAAATGCATGGTCAGGCCCATTTGTGATGGCAGGAGCTAATACTAGAGTAGTAAGGAGAAGTGAGGCTCTGTTGACCGAACGTCAGAAGTCTTACGGAAATAATTTCACATATCAGGAATATGCCTTTCATAAAAGCTGGATTAAAGCTCTTTTTTCAACGCTAGGACTTGGTCTGCTAGGTTTAACTCTTGTATCACCTTTAAGAAAAATTGTTAGATCATTCTTAAGAAAACCTGGAGAGGGGCCTTCTTTAGAGGTTCAAGAAAATGGCTGGTTTGATTGTAAATACTTAGTTGAAAATGAGGATGGTCAAAAGTCTCTTTATAGAATGTTTGGTAAAGGCGATCCTGGCTATAAAGTTACATCTAAGTTTGTTGCTGAATGCGCATTATCATTACTTGAAGATCCAGAAACTCTTCCAGGAGGCTCAGAGTATGGAGGAATCCTTACAAGCGCCTCAGGTCTTGGAAATGTATTAGTTGAGAGACTTAAAAATGCGGATATACATTTCGAAGCGCTCTGATATTTCCAAATAGATAACAATTTAGGTATTATTTTGCTATGAAAGTAGCAATCTACCCTGGTTCATTCGACCCAATTACGGTTGGACACATGGATATTGTTGAAAGAGCAACTGTGCTCTTTGATAAGGTTATTATTAGTGTTGCCGAGACAGATATGAAAAATCCACTTTTTTCTTCTGAAGAAAGACTAGACTTAGTGAGCTCAATCTATGCTGATAATGAAAAGATTGAGGTTGTTGCATTTAAAAAGAAACTTACAGTTGATCTTGCAAGGGAAAATAATGCATGTGCCATCATAAGAGGTTTGAGAGCAGTATCTGATTTTGAGCATGAGTTTCAATTAGCGACCATGAATAGATCACTTGCTCCAGATATAGAAAGCATTTTCTTAACTCCCAAGGACACACTTATTTATGTATCATCAAGTCTAGTCAAGGAAATTGCTAGCTTAGGTGGAGATATTTCAAAATTCGTTCATAAAAATGTGGAAATGGCTCTTAAAGCGAAACTAAATCATTAGTTCTGGCAGCTCTTACAATAAAAAGTTGATCTCTGATTCTGAACAAATCTAAGAATCTTTTCTTTACAAACTCTACATTCTTCATTCTCTCGATCATAAACGTTTAACTTAATCTTGAAATAACCTTTATTACCATCTGCGGAGTAAAAGTCTTTTAAAGTAGTTCCACCTTTAGTAATTGCTTCTTTGATAATTCTTTTTGTATTTTTGACTATTTCTTCGCATTGACTTTTATTTAAGTATTTAATTTTTCTCTTAGGAGAAATACCTGAGCTGAATAGTATCTCGCAAGCATAGATATTTCCTATACCTACCACATTCTTTTGATTCATTAAAAAGCTCTTAGTGGATACTCCAGCTTTCTTTATTTTTTTGCAGAGATATTCTGAATTGAAATCATCTTCAAGTGGCTCTGGACCAAGATGCTTTATCAAGAAATGATCTTGTGGGTCTTTTGATATGTGGAGAGACCCAAATCTTCTAGGATCATTAAAAATCAGGATTTCTTTGCTGAACTCAAATACAACATGATCATGCTTTCTTGTCTCATTGCTTCCAAGCTTTTGTATTCTAAAAGTACCCGTCATACCTAGATGAATTATTATTGTCATTTCATCCAGATTTAAAAATATATATTTTGCTCTCCTGGAAATAGATAATACTTTTACATCTTTTATTTTATTAATTAATTTTTCATCGATTGGCCAACGCAAAGATGGATTATTAACAATTATCCGTTTAAGAGTCTTGCCCTTGAAAGGGAGGATGGCATTCTTAGTGGTTTCTACTTCAGGGAGTTCTGGCATTAATTGAGATAGCCGTTAATCTCATTAATACTTTGAGGGCTTAAAGTCCCTGCCGCTAATTCAAGATTTAATTGAGAGAGCAAATAGTCATATTTTGCATTTGCTAGATTCTTTTCAGCGGTATAAAGATTCTTTTCAGCTTGGAGAAGATCCACAATATTTCTTGTTCCAACTTCATATCCAACTCTTGTTGCTTCAAGTGCACTGTTAGCTGAAACAACGGCTTGTTTTTGAGCCTTTAAATTGGCGCCAAGAGTAATTACATTTGAGAACCCAGACCTAACTTCTTGAATCACTGTTCTTTGCGCAAAAAGTGTTTCTTCAACAGCTCTATTGTATTCGGCATAGGCCTGCCTTCTTCTTGAACTGACAGCACCACCTTGAGAGATCGGTATTGAAAGGCTGAGGCTATAGTTCTTTCTTTGTGTCTCACTGGGAGCTTGAAAACCTAAATCTTCAAAACCTTCATATGTATATTGATTGGTATTTGATTCCGATTCTGTTCCAACAATATTAATTTTTGGTAAGTGCTCAGAGGCTGAGCTTCTAGCTGAATCTTGTGATGCATCTCTTCGAAGTACTGATGCTTGAAGTCTATAGTTATTTTTAAGAGCAATATCAACCCATTCTTGTTTAGTTGTAGGGTTAGGATTTTCTGGAACAATATCTGCCTTTAGAGAATCTATCGAGAATATTTCTCTCCCTATTAAAGAATTAAGCTCTTCTCTTGCATTAAAAAGCGCACCTTCAGAACGAATCTTTGCTGCCACGCTTAAATCATATGCTAATTGCGCCTCTTGTACTTCCGTAATAGCAGAAAGCCCAACTTCAAACCTCTGTTGGATCTGGTCAAGCTGCTTTTTAATTGCTTTTTCTTCTGAAACAGCAGCATTAAGATTATCAATGGCTCTCAAAACACCAAAATATTTTTCTACTGTTCTAATAATCAAATTTTGTTGCGCATAAGCGAAGTCAGCTTCGGAAGCATCCGTAAGTTTTTTTGATCTTTTAAAGTTAAACCAAGAATCAAGTCTAAAAAGAGGTTGTGTTAATCTAGCGGTAACTGAGCTGTTGTTGTAAGCGCTTTGCAACTCATCAAATTGATAATATTCGTTCCAGTTTGTTGATCCGCTCAAAGAAACATTTGGCAGAAGTCCTGCTCTTCCTTGCACAACAAATTCTTTACCAGCTAAAAGAGAATATTCTGAAGATTTATATTGAGGATCATTATCAAGAGCCTCGTTATAAATATCTAAGAGGTTTTCAGATGCTAAAGGCAAAGAAATGAATGATATTAAGACCAGATTTTTAAACATAACAATAATAATTGGGTTGCATTAAACAACCTTTATGCTATCTGTGTCAATATAAAGTGTCAAGTAAACTTTACATTAAGGAATTATTTTCTTTATATTACTTAAGCTTAGAGTAAAATAGTTGCAACGCTTATAAAGGTATCTAACATTGTCAAAAAAGGCTTACGATTCAAAAGCAATTGAGGTTTTGTCGGGTCTCGATCCCGTCAAAAAAAGACCGGGTATGTATACCGATACTTCATGCCCAAATCATCTTATTCAAGAAGTTCTGGATAACTCTGTAGATGAAGCTTTATCAGGTTATTGTAAGCGCATTAAAGTAAATCTTTATAAAGATAATAGCGTTGAAGTCTCAGACAATGGACGAGGCATGCCTGTTGATGTCCATCCTGAGCATAAGCTAACAGGCGTTGAATTAATTATGTGTAAGCTTCATGCTGGAGCAAAGTTCTCTGGAGAAGATTATGGTTTTTCAGGAGGGCTTCATGGAGTTGGAGTTTCTGTAGTCAATGCTTTATCCACCAAACTTAATGTAAAAATTAAACGTGATTCAAAAGAGTATGAAATAAATTTCTCTGCCGGAGACAAAGACAATGATTTGAAATCAATTGGTGATGTTGGAGCTACGAATTCAGGAACCACAATTAGATTTTATCCAGACAAACAATACTTCGAAACATTAGAGATAAACAAAAAGAGCTTAAAACATCTACTAAAGGCTAAGGCAGTTCTTTGCCCAGGTCTTCAAATAGATTACTTTGATGAAAAAAAGAATGAGAGAATTAAATGGATTTTTGATGAGGGACTGAGTGACTACCTCGATGAGTTTTCAGGTTGTAATGAGAAACTTCTTGATGAAACTATTATTCTTTCTAAAACCTCCAATGATCAAGCATTAGATGTAGCAGTGAATTGGACTGAAGAGGCTTCAAATAATTTACTTAAAGAAACTTATGTGAACTTAATTCCTACTGCATTAGGTGGCTCTCATTTAAATGGTTTTAAATCTGGTCTTCTTGAGGCAATAAAAGAATTCTGCGACTATAGGAATTTGATTCCGAAAGGTGTAAAAATTAACTCGGATGACATTCTTGCTAACTGCATTTTTGTTATTTCCTCAAAATTAAAAAATCCTCAGTTTGCTGGTCAAACTAAAGAGAGGCTTGATTCTAAAGATCATATGAGCTTTGTTTCATCTTCAACAAAAGATTCTCTAAGTATTTGGCTTAACCAACATACCGAAGAGGGTGAAAAGATTGCGGATCTTGCAATTGCCGCTGCTCAAAAGAGGATTAAAAGCTCAACAAAAGTTGATAGAAAGAAAACATTTAAAGGCCCGGCTCTTCCTGGAAAGCTTTCAGACTGTAACTGCGATAATATCGAAGAAAGCGAGCTATTTTTAGTTGAGGGAGACTCAGCAGGAGGGTCTGCAAAACAAGCTCGAGATAGAAGGTTTCAAGCAATAATGCCTTTAAGAGGAAAAATTCTTAATACCTGGGATTTAGAAAGTGCAGACATAATAAAATCTCAAGAAATTAAAGATCTTGCGACTGCTATTGGATCTTTGCCAGGAGATACAGATATTTCCAACCTAAGATATGGAAAGATTTGTATTCTTGCTGATGCCGACTCAGATGGACTGCACATAGCAACTTTATTATGTGCATTATTCCTCAGACACTATAAGAATTTAGTAACCTCAGGAAAAATCTTTGTCTCCATGCCTCCGTTATATAGGATTGATGCTGCAAAAGAAGTTTTTTATGCCCTCGATGAGAATGAAAAAGAATCTATTGTTAAGAAAATTAAAAAACAGAACTCGAAAATTAAGATAGATATTCAAAGATTTAAAGGGCTTGGAGAAATGAATCCATCTCAATTAAGAGAGACGGTTATGAAGCCTGAATCAAGAAGATTAGTTCAACTAACTTTAAGTAGTTCTGATAATGCAAACTCAGTATTTGATCTACTGCTTTCTAAAAAGAGAGCTCCAGATAGAAAAGAATGGCTTGAAAAGAAAGGTAACTTAGCGGAGATTTAATGACTAAAGAAAATTTAGATAAACAAAGCATTAAAAAATATGCAGAAAATGCATATCTCAATTATTCGATGTATGTCATTTTGGATCGAGCTTTACCCAATATTGGAGATGGGCTGAAGCCAGTACAAAGAAGGATTTTATATGCAATGTCAGAACTTGGACTAAATGCATCATCAAAGTACAAGAAATCTGCTAGAACTGTTGGAGATGTAATAGGTAAATTCCATCCGCATGGTGATAGTGCTGCTTATGAAGCGATGGTTTTAATGGCACAAGATTTTTCATTTAGGTACCCATTTGTAGATGGTCAAGGAAATTGGGGATCGCAAGATGATCCTAAATCTTTTGCGGCAATGAGATATACAGAATCTAAACTAACAAAATTTTCAGACCTTCTAATAGATGAGTTAAAGCAAGGGACAGTGGATTGGCAGCCAAATTTTGATGGATCACTTCTTGAGCCAGTAATCTTTCCAGCAAAAGTTCCATCCATTTTACTTAATGGAACTACAGGCATAGCAGTTGGTATGGCTACAGATATCCCATCACATAATATGACAGAGGTAATTGATGCAACTATCCATGTTTTAGAAAATCCAAAGACTTCTGTTGATCAAATTCTCAAATATATAAAGGGACCAGATTTTTCTAACAAGGCTCCAATTGTTGCATCTCCAGAAGAGTTAAATGAAATGTATAGCACTGGAAGAGGTGCTTTTAAAATGAAGTGTGCTTGGAAAAAAGAAGGCAATGACATCATTGTAACTGACCTTCCTCATCAAACGTCTGGCTCAAAAGTTTTAGAGCAAATTTCAAATCAAATGATAAATAAAAAACTTCCAATGATTGTTGACCTAAGAGATGAGGGCGATCATGAGGAGCCAACAAGATTAGTAATAAGCTTAAAATCGAATCGAGTTAATGCAGAGGATCTCATGAATCATTTATATGCATCAACAGACTTGCAGAAAAACTACAGGGGTAACTTTAATTTAATTTCTCTAAAAGGGTCACCTAAGGTTTACTCAATAAAAGATCTTCTAAGCGACTGGATAGCATTCAGGAAAACAACAGTAACCAGAAAGCTCGAGCACAGGCTCGATCAAGTAGATGATAGATTGCATATATTAGAAGGCTTATTAATTGTCTATCTCGATCTAGATAAAGTAATTAAGATCATCAGACAATCAGATGATCCTAAAAAAGAACTCACTAAAAAATTTAAAATATCTGATATTCAGGCTAATGCAATATTAGAGATAAAACTTAGACAGCTTGCAAAACTTGAACAAATAAAATTAGAAGAAGAAAGAGATGCTCTTAAAAAAGAGAAAAAAGAACTTGAGAAGATTCTTAATTCAAAGGCAAGATTGAAAACCTTTATTAAAAATGAATTAAAAGAAATAAAGGAAAACTTTGGAGATGATAGAAACTCTCCTATTATTGAATCTTCAAGCGCAAAGATGTTCTCTGAGGAGGATACCATTACATCTGATCCTGTAACAATTGTCCTTTCAAATGCAGGTTGGATTAGAAGTGCCAAAGGTCACGAAATAGATCCTTCAACTCTTTCCTATAGAGGAGAGGATAAATTAAAAGACTTTAGTCGAGGAAGAAATAATCAACCCTGCGTATTTATTGATGCTCTTGGCAAAGCTTATACATTGCCTGCGCATACACTCCCTTCTGCAAGAGGCCTGGGCGAGCCTTTAACAGGAAGAGTTACTTCTAGCTCAGGAGTTGAATTTATGAGTGTTGCAATTGGAAAAGGTGAGGATAAGTTTCTTATTGCTAATACATCTGGGTATGGATTCCTCGCAAACTTTGAAGATATGATCTCCAATAAGAAAACAGGTAAAGCGTTTATGAGGGTTCCTGACGGCGCTGAGATTCTTCCTTGTGAGAAAATTATGCAAGATGATAAATATATAGCTGCTGTAACCAACTTTGGGAAGTTATTAATTTTTAATTTGGATGAGCTCACGGTCCTAGCAAAAGGCAAAGGCACTAAAATAATAAATATTCCTAAAAAACAGTTTGTTGAAAAGAAGGAAAGATTAATTATTGTAAAACCGTTTAGCGAAGGATCTAAATTAAATATTCAAAGAGACAATGGAAATATTAGGACGTTTTCTTCGAAAGAACTAGAAGGATTTAAACTTGAGCGAGCTAAAAGAGGACGATCTTTACCTCAAGGTTATAAAAGGGTTTTATCGATAACGGTTGAAAGACCTGAATCTACTTCCAATTAGGTAGTTTTTTCTTAGCAAGAATTAATT
>Ga0208624_1001179_pt1 | contig 12601 bp, 10 predicted proteins | sample Knorr_S23_td_DCM_FD_185607 | JGI IMG/M metagenome (GOLD analysis project Ga0208624, IMG submission 185607) | Marine microbial communities from Southern Atlantic Ocean transect - Knorr_S23_td_DCM_ad_71m_LV_A (SPAdes) (version 2) | ecosystem: Environmental > Aquatic > Marine > Oceanic | place...
CACAGCAACATGGCGACCACATGAGCCTCCAGTTGCTCCCGCGTCGGTTCACTTGGTTGTTTGCTCGAATCGCTCATATCGGCTCAACACGCCATTTTAAGCACGACGCAGCCACTCAAGTTTTATTAGGGGAATTTAGAAAAATACAGGAACGGTGGGGATTTGCCCACTCATTCCTGCCTTCGATAAAAAACCGTTTAGTCGAACTTGCGTTTTCGGTGGTCGCCGATGCTTGGGGCGTCTTTGTTCACTTCGGGGCCGAAGTAGCGAAGGAGGACGAGCGGCTCGGTGTCGCTGGTGTTCTCAAAAGTAACTCCAGCCTTGGCACCGGCCTCGGTGCAGAAATATTCGTCCTCGGTCAACTCATGGAAGCGGATGAGTTTGGGGCTGTTGAGCGGTTGGCCGTTGATGGAGCCTTTGCCCTGCACGCAGATGCCACTCCAAGCGCCCTTGTCTTTGATGGTGCACTTGGCGCCGGGATCGACGGTAAGTTCCTTGGCGGTGAAGAGCTGCTCCTTCTTGATACGGCCATAAACAATCCAGCGATCGACGTAGCCTTCGCTGCGCGTGTCGGCCACGGGGATGGGTTCGAGGTAATGGTTGTCCTTGAAATTTGGATCGACGTTGCCATCCCAGTCGAGCTGATCGACGATGAAGTCGAGATCCTTGTGTTTGCTCTTGGGCATGTCCTTCACGAGCAGACTCCACGGCACTTCGCGGCCCTCGACGAGGCTTTGATACATTCCAAACACGTCGCTGCCCCATTGCGGTTCGTAGGTGCAGAGACTGCCCGGCGCATGCAGCACACAGGGCGGAATCAGCCAGCCGGTGCCGGGCTTGAGGCGGTACGCCTTGGAGAGATCGAGGATGCCGTTGTCTCCCTTGTTCCAATCCTCGAGGCACTTGCGCACCTCTGCCTTGGTTGTGCCGGGTTCGAGGCCCATGAAGGTGTACGGGAAATTGTTGCCGACGTTGTTGTGTTGCGGCGGAAAATAGTAGCTCTCCGGCTTGCCCTCCTGTTTCACCAGCTTGGCCTGTTTGGCGTTTTGGTGCATGTGATGCGGGATGGGGCCCATGTTATCAAAAAACTTCGAGTACACCGGCCACTTGCCGTACTTCTTCCATATGCGACTGCCAATGATGTCCGAGCCACACTCCGCCACCGCATCGCGCAGCGTGAAGCGGTTGTGCCCATTCACCACGTAGCTCAAGCCCTCATCCGGAACGCGGCCCTCATTGGCAGCCTCGGTAGTGGAGCCAAACCAACGCTCGTCGATGCCGCCACGGTTTAGCCCGTAGGCGTAGGTATCATCCGGATGCAGCTTTAGCCGCAGGCCCGGCTGCAGGAATGAGCGTGGCACCCAAGCGGGTGCGAGACGCAGCAAACCGCCCGTTGCCTCCAGCGCGGCATCCACATGCTTGCGGACATTCTTTTTAACAGTCTTCAGTTGCTTAACAGAATTGATACTCATGGTTTTGTGATAAAAATCGTAGCTACAAAAGGAAAAGCCGGGCGGCAATTTGGTCTAACCGCCCGGCAAAGTCTAGTGCAATTGGCCAAGCGCTATTCCGCTTGGTCAAGCGCGGCTACTGACATACCTCGCACTCTTCCCCGTTTCTCATAGCCTCGATGGAACAGGCCATTTTCTCCTCAGCGGTGTATTCCTTTTTAGGCGTCTCAACGCCCTGTTTCTTCACGGCGATGGTCGCCTTTTCAATGTTCGAGGCTCCCAAGGTCCGCAGGTAATAGGTCGTCTTTAAGCCACTACGCCAAGCGGCACGATACATGTGTGACAACTGCTTGATCTCCGGCTTGGCCAGAAAGAGGTTTACCGACTGGGATTGATCGATCCACTTTTGCCGACGCGCCGCTGCAGCGATCATGATCATCGGATCGACGTCGAAAGCAGTTTCGAACAGCTTCTTCGTGTCCTCCGGCACCTTGTCGATATCGTGCACATCGCCATCGTGATACTTCAGTTGATTCATCAAGTCCTCGCCCCACACGCCCTTCTCCTTGAGCATCTCGACCAAGTTGCGATTCAGTACAATGAAATCACCTGACAAGTTGCTCTTCACATAAAGGTTCTTGTAGAGGGGCTCGATGCAGGGCGAGGTGCCCATGATGTTGGCAATGGTGGCCGTCGGTGCGATGGCCAATACGTTGCTGTTGCGCATACCCTGCTCTGCAATCTTTTTGCGCAATGGCTCCCAGTTCATCTTGCCTCCGCGCGGCACATCAATTTCCTGACCGCGTTCATCCTGCAGCAGATCAATTGTATCCGGCGGCAACAATCCTCGATCCCACTTTGAGCCTTCGTAAGTTTTGTATTTCCCCTTCTCCTTGGCCAAATCGCTGGATGCCTCGTAGGCGTAGTAGGCGATCGCCTCCATGAATTCGTCGTTGAATTCCACCGCGTCCTGCGAGTTGAACGGCACGCCTTTTTCGTAAAGCGCGTTTTGCAATCCCATCACACCCATACCGATCGGGCGGTGACGCTGATTGGAATTCCGGGCCGGATCGGTCGGGTAAAAGTTGATGTCGATGACATTGTCCAAGGCACGCACTGCGGTGCGGATCGTCTCGCGCAACTTGGGTAGATCGAGTTGCCCATCGGCGGCGAGGTGGTTATCCAAAACCACAGAGCCAAGGTTGCAGACTGCAGTTTCATCCGGGCCGGTGTTGAGCGTGATCTCGGTGCAAAGATTCGAGCTGTGAATCACACCCGCATGATCCTGCGGGCTGCGCACGTTGCAGGCATCCTTGAAAGTAATCCATGGGTGACCGGTCTCAAAGATCAACTGGAGCATTTTTTTCCAGAGATCAATCGCAGGCACACGCTCTCCGTGCATCTCGCCGGCATCAACCTTGGCCTCGTAGGCAAGGTAACGTTCCTCGAATTCCTTTCCATAGGTCTCATGCAGGTCAGGAGCTTCATTGGACCGCAGCAGGGTCCAGTCCTCGCGCGCCTCCATGCGTTTCATGAACAGGTCCGGAATCCAGTTAGCGGTGTTCATGTCGTGGGTGCGACGCCGATCGTCACCGGTGTTTTTGCGCAGTTCGAGAAATTCGCTAATGTCGTTATGCCAGGTCTCAAGATAGGCGCAACCGCTGCCCCTGCGTTTGCCCCCCTGATTAACGGCCACCAGCAGGTCGTTATGCAGTTTCAGGAAAGGAATGACGCCCTGACTTTTGCCGTTGGTGCCATTGATATGGCCGCCCATGCCACGAACAGACGTCCAACTTCCACCAAGACCTCCTGCCCACTTTGATAAATACGCGTTTTCGGTGATGCCGCGCTCCATAATGCCCTCAATGGAATCGTCCACCCAATAAAGATAACAGGAGGATAGCTGCGAGTGCAGCGTTCCGGAATTGAACAATGTCGGAGTGGACGAACAGAAGCGGCGGCTCTTGTAGAGATTGTACAGCGAGACGACCCACTCCTCCTTGTTTTCGGCTTCATTGAGGAACAACCCCATCGAAACCCGCATCCAAAAAAGTTGAGGAGTCTCAATCCGTCGCTCATCCCCTCCGCTATCCGTCCGGTCTACGATCAAGTAGCGATCATAAAGTGTTTGAATCCCGAGATAGTCAAAATCCAGGTCCGCTGACGGATCCAATGCGGCGCTTAGTTTCTCCAAGTCATACTGCAACAGGTCCTCACTCAGGCGCTTGATCTCGACACCATGTCGAAGAAATTCCGGCAGATACTTCGCATGCGCTTCCTTAAGCGCACCGACACCGTCGCGAAGAATGTCCCAATCCAGCACCTCCTCGTAAATGTAGGTGCACAGCATGCGACCGGCGAAGCGAGCGAAACCGGCGTCCCGTTCCATCAACGCCTTGGCGTTGAGCAGGATCGTCGTCTGCAATTCCTCCGCCGTCATCTCGCTGTAAACCGAGCGTCGCAGCTCCGTCTCAATTTGCCCCGCGTCGAGACACAAGTCCAAATCGATACTCGCGTATTCGATGCGCGCGCGAAGATCCTCGCCCTTCCAGAAAACCGAACTTCCATCCGGCTGCTTGATCAGGAGAAGTTCCTGCTGGTTTTCATCGGACACAACAACCTGCTCATCCGGTGCAACCAAGTCATCCGTGCGCTGCAGGGCTCGTTGGGATCGATATAGGATATAAGCCTCGGCCACCTTGTAGTGCCCGGCCTTCATCAACTCCTCCTGAACAATGTCCTGAACCTCCTCGATGTGAACAAACGCTTGGCCTCCATTTTTCACTCTATCGGTCACAGCCTCGGCCACGTTGACGGCCGGCGCGCTGTCTTTTTCCTGCGAGAGAAACGCTTTCCTAATCGCAATCTCGATTTTGTTCTGGTTCCAACTGACGACCTGATTGTTTCGGCGGATCAGGCGGACGCTGACTTTTTCATCGGACTGCGGCACCCTGCGGGACGTATCAAAAACCAGACTACGGGCAACATCGTGTGCGTTGTTTTCGATCAACACCCGCTCAATCCCCCGATGAAATTCGTTCTCGGATAAACCGCCATTCTCCGCTTGGCCAAGCGCGCTTTCGTTGAACCGATCCCCGACTGCACGGGTTACCTTGGCTACAAAATCCCGGTTTTCGTTGGTAAAAACATCCTCTTCACCCTTGGACAACAACAAATTGGCCAAGGCGTTACCCACCGTGTTTGCGATCTCCGTCAGGCCTATAGTCCTTTCGCCTTCGCCGGAACTCAGGCGAACATTTTGCTTGTTGTCATCGTCGCCCGACAGCGACTCCTCCCAGTTGAATCGCTTGGGCGTCTCCGCTCTCGATGAAAGGCGCTTGATTGCCTCGTCCTCCTCCAACGTAATTTTACTAAACGGCATGTTTGGGTTGCTTGGTTGTTATTAAGTTTTGAAATTATAGCTCGTCGTCGCTGACCATTTCGAGCGAGGAGGCTTTTTGGTACTCCGTGACTCGGCCCTCAAAAAAGTTTTGTTCCTTTTTGATGTCCATCATTTCGGCCAGCCATGGAAACGGGTTCTGCGCGCCGGGCGACAGCGGATCCAACCCCACGTTCTCTAACCGGCGATCTGCGATGTAATCAATGTAGGCTGAGAACTCCTCCGAACTTAGGCCAACAGCGTTCACCGGCAGACAGTCGTTAATAAAATCCTTCTCAAGCTGAACCGCCTCTTTCATCAGATCGACCAACTCCTGTTTGAATTCGCCCGTCCATACGTCCGGGTTTTCCTTAACGAGATCCACCAGCAAATTTCGGAACACCTCGATGTGGTTGGATTCATCCCGCAATGTGTAACGAAACATCTGCCCGATGCCGGGAAATTTGTTTTGCCGGTACAGCGACAGGATCATTCCGAACAGCCCATAAAACTGTGTCCCCTCCATGCACTGCCCGAACACAAAAATATTTTTTGCGAGCGCCTGCTTTTCCTCCGTCCTGGTCAGGTCCATGTCACGTCGAAGACCACGGGACACGCGACTGACGAATTCATTTTTACGGACGATTGTCGGCACGTCCTCAAACATAGCCTCGCACTCGTGTGGATTGATTCCAAGCGAACTGATCATGTAGAGCAGCGAGTCCGCGTGGATATTTTCCTCGTGCGCATGACGCCCCAGCACCAGTTTTAATTCTGGAGCAGTCACCAACTCGCGAACCACATGTTGCACGTTGTCCCCTACGATACCCTCGGCGGCACTGAAGTAGCCGATTCCCATACGGATAATCCACCGCTCAACATCGCTCAAGTCGTTGCCACGCCACTGCTCGATGTCCTTGGCCATGGTGATGTCTTCCGGTTCCCAGTGGTTGGCTTTCATGGCGCGATAAATGTCGTACGCCCACTGGTACTTCAGTGGCAACAGGTTGAAGGTCATCGTTTGACGGCCGTTAATAATGCGCTTGGCGGCGTAAGCCTCCTCCGCCTTGGCCTGATCCAACACAAACTCCTTGTTGCCTATCTGAAAATTCTTTTCCATTTCCGCCTACTTACCGCTTCAAATTCCTATTTTTCCGCTTTTTGGCAACTCCAGAGACACAATTTCCCTAAAAGCAGTGCTTTGTGAAAATTTCACCAAAAACACTACATTTTGTGGCTAATCCAAAAACGGACACAATCTATAGCAGTTTGCATGTTCTGCCGTCAAAGAATTTTTAGCGTTCGGCCGATTTTTTTCACGCCTTTCTTGTTGATTGGTTGCACACACACTATTCACCGTCTTATTCGACCCTTTCTCCCACGCTTGGCTTGCCTGAAGGCGGGTTACGAACCAAGCTCCCCGCCCCACTTTCAACTCCAAAAATGAGCAAAAAACACAACGATCGCTTGGCCAAGCGGGAGAACCCCGAGAATCATAGCCTGACCCGACGCCGTTTTTTGGCCTCTACCACCGCCGGAGTGGCCACAGGCTCCATGTTGCCCGCCGGTTTGGCCAAGCGCGGCTTTAAACTGAATTACATCCTATCATCCTCGATGTATGGCACGCTGCCCCTGTCCACGATCCTACCTGAAGTGGCCAAGACCGGAGCGGACATCATCGATATCTGGCCACGCGTTCACGGCAACCAACGCGAGCAGATGGAAAAAATGGGGCACAAGTCATTCGCAGCTATGCTGAAAAAGCACAACACCCGGCTTGGCTGCATCACCCGATACGACCTCGGGCCATTCAAACTGCAATCGGAAATGAAAGTTTGCTCCAAACTGGGAGGCGACCTGCTGATTTGCGGCGGAAGCGGGCCGAGGGGTTTGACCGGCAACGAATTGAAAAACGCGGTAAAATCGTTCGCAGAGAAAATGAAACCGCACACTGAGGCGGCCGAGACAACCGGAGTCAAACTGGGAATCGAAAACCACAGCAGCAACCTCATCAACACGCCGGACTCATTGAAGTGGTTGATCGAGTTTTCCCCATCGAAAAACATCGGCATCGCCATGGCGCCCTACCACCTTGAGACACTTGGCCAATCGGCAACCGACTTGGCCAAACTCGTCGGACAGCTGGGAGATCGGCTGTTTATGTTTTACGCCTGGCAGCATGGCATGGGCTGCATGAAAAAACTCCCCAAGGAACAGGAGCTGCTGCAAATGCCCGGACGCGGCAAACTGGATTTCACCCCGATCCTACGCTCCTTGAAAGCCATCGACTACACCGGGTACACGGCGATATTTATGCACCCCGTCCCGCGAGGCATCCCCATCCTCCCCACCGCCGCCGAGACAACCAAAGAAATCAACCGGGCCCGAAAGTACTTGGAGATGAGCCTAACCAAGGCTTAACTCCTGTCTCGCCATGAGTGATGATGCCAAACAGAAAGTCCTGATTATTTTCGGGGATGCCGCTGAGACAGTGGACACGATGTACCCCTACTTCCGCCTGATCGAAGGTGGATACGAACCGGTGCTGGCTGCCCCCGAAAAACGAGAGTATCAGATGGTCATGCACCAGGTGAAACCGGGCTGGACGATAACCCGCGAATGGGAGGGCTACACCATGCCGGCAGCTATCGCGTTCAAGGATATTCAACCGGAGGAATATCTTGGGATTTTTTACAGCGGCGGGCGAGCCCCGGAATATATCCGCGAGGACGAGGACCTTTTGCGAATCACAAAATATTTCTTCGAGAAAAACGCCCCGATTGCCAGTGTCTGCCACGGGGTTGAAATTCCGGCCCGGGCAGACTGTGTTCGCGGGCGTCGCATGGCCACGGTACCCAAAGCCAAGTTCGACCTTGAGGTCTGTGGTGGTACGTTCGTGGATGAACCTTGCGTGATCGATGGCAACCTGATCAGCGGCCGAACTTTCTGGGATCACGGCCACTACATGGGCGCGTGGATGAAACTCCTCGACGACGCCTGCGATGTACTGGAAGGCTAAATGACCGGCGGCGGCAACTCCCGGCCCGGGCGTATGTCCACATAGTTCGCGGCACCCTCGCCCGCCTCTCCTCTCACCAAGTACACCGGCACCCAGTGTTCCCCGGTGTTGACTCGTACTGTTTTCGCGTTGGCGTAACGCATGGTATAAGCCGCACGGCGACGCCCACTGGTGTTGGGATCACTGCCATGCAGCACAAACGAATCATGCACAGACAAACTACCGGCAGCCATCTCCAGGCACACGGCGGCTTCTTCCATTTCGTTAGTCACCTCAACTGTCAACCCAAGCAAATCATCCGCACCGGTGCTGACTTTATTCAGTTCAGGATACCCATCATGTGTGCAGGGGATCACCTGCATGCAGCCATTGGCCTGGTCGGTGTCATCGATCGCCAGCCAAACCGTGGTCACTTCCGTTCCCTGCACGCTGTGCCAGTAAGTGTTGTCCTGATGCCAAGCCACCGGCAGACCATCCCCTGCCCGCTTAACGATTAAGTGCGACATGATGAGGATCAAATCCGGTCCAAGCACCTGCTCGACGGCGTCCAGCACCCGGGGGTTTCGGCACAACTCCAGCCAAAATGGATGTTTCGGGTGCGGCTCGGTCAGATATTCCGGTCGAGCATCGACCTCCCTGTTTTCACCGTCCTTATACACGACCTGCCGCTTGGGCATCGCAGCAATCAATCGATCCAGTTCGCCACGGGTCGCTTCGATTTCTTCCGTCGAAAGAACATCGCGGAACAGGCAAAAGCCCTCCGCGTGATAACGACCGGGGTCGGTGTTTGGCGTGGCGTTCACGGGCGGATGCTACGCAAACGCCTCCGCTTGGCCAAGCGCTTGGCTTGAAAAAACGAATGACATCCGGGCACTGCCTCCCGTACCTTCGCCCCGCTTTATGAGAGACGCCGATTCAACTCCACTCCACCTCGCCATGTGGTGTGGCCCCCGAAACATCTCCACCGCGCTGATGCGCGCATGGGAGAACCGGCCCGACACCTTCGTGGTCGATGAACCCTTGTACGCACATTATCTCCGCGAGACCAAGCTGCCCCACGCCATGGCCGACGAAATCATCGAACGCTATGAGGACGACTGGGAAAAGGTGGTCGCTTGGCTGACCGGGCCAATCCCCGGCGGCAATACGATTTTTTACCAAAAACACATGTGCCACCACATGCTGCCAAACATCCAGCTCGGCTGGCTTGGCCAAGTGACCAACTGCTTTCTCATCCGCGAACCCCGCGAAATGCTGACGTCGTTGATGAAGAAACTCCCCAATCCCACGCTGACTGATACTGCGCTGCCCCAGCAACTCCGACTGTTCGATCACGTTCGTGAACTCACCGGCGAGACTCCTCCGGTCATCGACTCCACCGAGGTACTTCGCGACCCACGCGGTATGTTGGCCGCCCTATGTAATCGCCTCGGAATAGAATTTACCGAGGCGATGCTGGAGTGGCCACCAGGCATTCGCGAGTCCGACGGCATCTGGGCCCGACACTGGTATCCCGAGGTGGAAACCACCACCGGCTGGCGACCATTCAAGCCGAAGGATGTCCCGGTACCGGACGAACTCGCCGGCGTCCTTGAGGAATGTAACGAGATTTACCAACAACTCTATCCCCATCGCATCACTGCCTAACCCAAAATCATGCTCCAAAAATTCAACGAGAAAAACCGCGATCTGCAGATCAACATCAACGGAAAACTATTGCATCGAGATGAGGCTGGCATCAGCCCGTTTGACTCCGCCGTGCAGGGTGGCGATGGAGTCTGGGAAGGACTACGCGTATACGATGGAAAGATTTTTCGACTCAACGCCCACCTTGATCGACTCCGAAGCTCCGCCCTCGCGATGGCCTTTGCAGAAATTCCTTCGCATGAGACGATCGCCAACGAGATCAAGCGTACACTCGAGGCCAACGGGATGCGTGACAATGCGCACATCAGACTCACTCTCACTCGCGGCGTCAAGCTCACCTCCGGGATGGATCCGCGTCTCAACACCGCCGGCCCAACTCTCATCGTCCTCGCCGAGCACAAGGAACCGGTCTACGACAAAACCGGACTCAGTCTAATCACCTCCAGCGTGCGCCGGCCTTCGCCCGATGTGCTGGATCCCAAAATTCACCACTGCAACTTGATCCAGTCCATCCTCGCGAAGATCGAGGCAACCCACGCTGGAGCCGACGATGCGCTGATGCTCGACCAACGCGGATTCGTGGCCGAGACCAACGCCACACACCTGTTTATCGTCGAGGGCGACACCGTCGTGACCAGCAGACTCGTCGCCTGCCCCGAGGGCATCACGCGCGATGTCGTACTCAATCTCTGCCGACAAAACGACATCGCCCACGAAATTCGCGACTACTCGCTGACAGAGGTTTACCGGGCAGACGAAATGTTCTGCACCGGGACGATGGGCGAACTTGCCCCCGTCACGCAGGTGGATGGCCGCACCATCGGCAGCGGTGAAATCGGCTCCATGACCCGGCGTCTCTCCGGATTGTTTGACCAATGCGTTGCTGCCGAGGCGGAGCCTGTTTTGGATTAGACTGTAACTTTCAACCATCCACGGTGTAACTTCTTTCTAGATGACGATTGCAAACGTTTTACAGATTTTTCTGCTGATACTGGGCATCATGCTGGTGTTCCAAGCCTACTGGCTGGCCGCCACAGCCCTTTTCCCGAAGGTCATCAACAACGCCCGTGACCGCTATAAAAAGCCGGTTTCGACCACACTGATTGGCCTCGCGATCATAGCGCCCACGATGCTCATTGGGTTTGTCCTGCTCGGCAATCTGCCAAATCCGCTGGTCAATGCCATCGGCTTTTTGATCGCCGTCCTGCCGCTGCTTTTTGGTGCCATCGGTTCGGCCGGCTTATGCCAATTGATCGGCCACGGTCTCCCGGCGCCCACCGATCAGGCGCAAAATTGGAAACGCGTCTGGCGCGGCGGCTGGGTACTGAACTTTTGCTACCTCCTCCCCTTCGCCGGTTGGTTCGTCATCCTGCCGTGGGGCATCATCAGTGGCTGCGGCGCATTCGTCCTTTCACTCGGGAAAAACAAGCAAGCCAATAACCGGGCCCGTGGCCGGGGCAATCAACGCGCTCCAAAGGCCAGCCCTCCCGCACAGCCACCGGCCAAGCCGTTGCCCAAGGATGACTCCCCACGGGGACTCCGCCAGCAACGCACGCAGATCCCCTCCCCGGAGACCGCACCCAAAACCAAACGGCAACGCTCTCCACGCCCACCCCGAACACCTAAGGAAAACTGATGGACTATGACCGGCGAGCGTTCCTCAAGGCCAGCAGCTCCGCTGCCTTCGTTGGAGCCGCCGGTTGCGGTCAGGCACCGGACGCACTCTGGCCCCTGACCGGGCTACCGGAAAAGCCGCCTGCCGATTTTACTCCGCCAAGCGCAGGGTCGATCGACCTCACCTCGCACGTTATCAACCGACTCACCTTCGGTCCCACACCGGGGCTGCGCACAGCGTTGCTCCGCTTGGCCAAGCGCGAAGAGGACGCCGTCGAGATCTTCATCGAGCAGCAGCTTGAGCCGGAAAAAATCGATGACCGTCGAGCCGAGCATCGTACTCGCATTTTCGAGACATTGAAGAGCGAACCGATCGGCGAGTTTTATGAATTTCAACCCAGCCTTTTGCGCGAAGAACTCACCCGCGCCACTCTCATGCGCGCGGTCTACTCCGAACGCCAACTCCACGAGGTGATGGTTCGTTTTTGGAGTGACCATTTCAACATCGACCTGTCAAAGGGCGAATGCAAATGGCTCAAGCCGGCTGACGACCGCGATGTGATTCGCCCGAACGCGATGGGGAAATTTACCGACCTGCTGGCAGCGGCAACCAAAAGCCAGGCGATGCTGACCTATCTCGACGGGAGGGAAAATCGCGTCCACAAACTAGGCGACAAACCAAATGAAAACCACGCGCGCGAACTGCTCGAGTTACACACGCTTGGCGTCAACGGCGGTTACTCGCAAAACGACGTGATGGAGGTTGCCCGCTGCCTGAGTGGCTGGCGGATAGGCCGAGGGCTGTTTCAGAACGGAAAAGTCCAGTTCAAGCCCGGGCTTCACGACAGCGGAAAGAAACTCGTCCTTGGCCAAGCGATCCCGGGGCGCAAGGGCATGGACGGCCGGAAGGATCTGGATGATGTACTGCGTATCGTTGCCTCCCGCACCTCCACCGCCCGGCACATGCAACCAAACTTTGTCGGCGATTCATCGACGACGAACCGCCGTCCGCGGCAATCGATGCCGTTGCGACCAGATTTTCCCGGTCCGACGGCAGCATACCGGAGGTTTTGAGAACGCTCTTTCACACTGAAGCGTTTCGTAGCCACCGCGGTGGCAAGTTCAAGCAACCAATGCATCTGATCGCGTCGGCACTCCGGGTGACCGATGCGGAAACCGATGCCGGCCGGCCGCTGCTCAACTTTCTCACTCGGATGGGTCACATGCCATTCGAATACCCCTCGCCGGATGGCTACGAAGATGCCGCAGACGCCTGGCAGGGCACCCTCCTTTGGCGCTGGAATTTTGCCGCCCGACTTGGGCGCAGGCAAATCAAGGGAACACACCTCAACCGCTCGCGCTTGGCCAAGCGCAGTGGCGGCTTGGCCAAGCTCGCGGCACACATTCTCAACCGCAAACCAAGCGCGGAGGAACTTGCCGCCGTCGAGGCATCCGACAACCCGGTTGGCCTGCTCCTAGCCAGCCCCGGTT
>Ga0208624_1001182_pt1 | contig 12564 bp, 10 predicted proteins | sample Knorr_S23_td_DCM_FD_185607 | JGI IMG/M metagenome (GOLD analysis project Ga0208624, IMG submission 185607) | Marine microbial communities from Southern Atlantic Ocean transect - Knorr_S23_td_DCM_ad_71m_LV_A (SPAdes) (version 2) | ecosystem: Environmental > Aquatic > Marine > Oceanic | place...
TACAATTGAATGGACGAACATTGTAGCGAATTCCTTCGTGAATTTACTTCGCATGATCATTATCCCTCTAATTTTAGTGACAATGATTGCAGCAGTTTTAAAGGTAGATGAGATAAAATCTCTTGGTAAAATCGGAGGAACAGTCGTAGGTGTTTTGGTGTTTACGACAATGATCGCAGCCATGGTTGGGATCTTTATGGCCTCTGTGACCGGCCTCGATGCTACCGACTTCAACTTGGGAGAAAGAGAGGCTGCCCGCGCAGAAATTTTAGAGTCACGACAAGACAGTGTAGCCGATCTCAGCATTCCGCAGTTACTCACTAGCATGGTTTCCACCAATATTTTTAGAGACCTAAGTCAGTCTAGGAGTATTTCCATCATAGCGGTTGTTATTTTTGGGTTGTTGTTCGGCATAGCCTCTCTGCTCGTGAGTCAGGAGGATGCTAATCATAGGGATCGAATACTTGGCTTTATAGAAACGAGTCAGGCAGTCGTAATGAGATTGGTTAAGATGGTTATGAGCTTGACGCCTTATGGCGTTTTAGCCCTTATGACAAGGGTTATGTCCACTTCGGACTTTGACGCGATACTGACTCTAATAAATTTTGTACTGGCATCGTACGTCGCAATTGCAATTATGTTTATTATTCATTCCCTTATTATTTTGTTGCTTGGTGTAGATATTCGCTCGTACTTTAGAAAGGTCTGGCCGGTACTAACTTTTGCGTTTGTTACGAGAAGTTCTGCGGCAACAATCCCGCTGACTATCAGGGCTCAAATTGAAGAACTCAAGATCCCGGCGCCCATCGCAAACATTGCCGCATCTTTTGGAGCTACTATAGGACAAAACGGTTGCGCCGGCGTTTATCCAGCGATGCTCGCAATAATGGTTGCACCAAGCGTAGGTGTTGAGGTGGATTTATCTTTCGTCGCTTACTTAGTCCTTGTAATTGCTATTGGTTCTTTTGGTATAGCCGGTGTCGGAGGAGGAGCCACAAATGCAGCCTTAGTTGTATTGCCGCTTATGGGTCTGCCTGTAACAGTTGCAGCTCTTTTAATTACAGTAGAACCAATGATCGATATGGCGCGGACAGCTTTAAATGTGAATGGTGCGATAGCAACTGGAATGGTAACGTCTCGATTCGTTGAAAAAAAGACCGAGGTACCAGATTCCGTAGGTGCAGAGCAGGCGATAGAAGAAACCTAATTTCAAGTGTTTGAATTCCAAAAAACTCATCCGTAGATAAGAGAGGTAAATTGATGATTCACGTTAAGCCAAGCATTTTTGTTTTAATACTTTCGAGTATGATTTTTGCGATTAATTCGAGCGCCCAGGAGATTACTAGAAGTAACGAAGGGACCTACTTTTATAGAAGTATTACGATTCCTGCGGGAGCCGAAACCATGTATTTGAGTGGGTCCGGCGCCCAACCGCTTGATGATGGCACTTGGGGTGATATGAGACAGCAAACTATCGACACCTTCTCTAGGTTTAAAGAAACTCTTGAGGAACAGGGCTGGTCCATGGGCGATATTGTTCAAGTAAGGGCTTTCGCAGTTGCCGGGGAAGATGGGCTAGATTTTGCTGGCTTTAATGCGGGTTATGCGGAGTTTTTTGGCACTTCTGACAATCCCAACAAACCAGTAAGATCATTTGTTGAGATAAAGGACTTGGTTGTAGAAGGTTGGCTGGTAGAGATCGAAATTAGAGCTGCACGAATGCCTTAAATTTAAGGGAAATTCCAGATTTATGAAGTTTTTTCAACCAAGGCGAAAAATTTTAGACTTGACTCTTATATTTCTACTTGGTTTCTTAGTTTCTTTGCCCTCATTTGATCAAACCACCATTGAGATGGATGAGTTCAACGCGGCATATTTTCAATACGGAGAGATGAAAGATACTGACTCAGATGCCGCCAGGGAGGCAGCGAGACGTGCTTACGAATTGGGTAAGAATTTGTTTGGAGCGGCAAGTGAGCGAAGTGCAATGCTCGCAGTAAACTATGCAACTCTCCTTGAAAATGAATCAGATGCTCGGATTTATTTGGACGAAGCGGTAGAGATTTATCAATTAGTATTTGGTTTTGAATCTCAAAGAATGATTAACCCCCTTATTGGTCTTGGGCTTCGGTTAAGTGAGAGGGCTCAATCTAACTTGTCTGAGGAATACTACTCCAGAGCTCTTCGTTTGTCGGAGAGGCATTTGGGTCCCGATGCAAGTGAGTCTGGTTATATAGAATTGGAACTCGGAGCATTGCAGTTAAAGGCCGGGCGATTGGAGTCATCTTGGGGTCATTTACAAAATGCCACACGTATTCTTTCTAATTATTCAGACTCTGGGTCTAAAAGTGGCCTTACGAGGGCATATTTGCTCACAGGTGAGTATTATCTTGCTGTAAATGACTACAGGGCTGCAATCGAGCCATTGCTTTTGTCGTTGAAGGATTTTAATTCCTATCCAAGTGCTAATATCACAGTTCGCAATCATGTTGACTTGATAAAGGCGTATGAAAATTTAAATGAATCTGAAAATGCCACGTTTCATTGTTTAGCTATCGGTGCCACAAGGCGTTTGGCAGAGGATGAAAACTTAAAACCGGTTTTTAGAGTTCCAGTCGCAGGCATGAAAAAAGAAAATTCTGTTAAAGGATTGAAGGTGTACTTTACTGTTAATAGTAAGGGTTATGCGGTCGATCCTTTTATAAAAGATCAGATAGAAAACGATAAACTACGGGACGAGCTTATAAATACTATAAAAAATTTCCGTTTTGCTCCTAGGTTTTTGACAGGCAAAGCAGTGGATAGTCCAGGGCAATATTTTGAATTTTAGAAACTGTAAGTCTAATTCAACCAGACTAACGCAATTGCTTGTCGGGCTGGTTACCGTGTTAGCATTTTCCATGAAGCTCTTTGCTCAAGCTCCATTTACTGTCTTTGAAAAAAGCATCAATGAAATTCAAGAAGCTCTAGAAAAGGGTGATGTGAGTTCCGTTGAACTTGTCGATCAATATCTGGCTCGAATCGCTGCGTACGATAAAAAAGGTCCTCATTTAAATAGTATTGTTCGCGTTAATGAAAACGCTAGGGCACAAGCGGCAGTTCTTGATGAGGAGAGGAAAAATTCGGGTGCTAGGTCTATGCTGCACGGAATCCCTATACTCATTAAAGATAATTACAACACCTCGGATATTCCAACTACTGGTGCTTCGGTTGCATTAGCTAATTTTGTTCCAAATCAAAACTCTACTCAAGTAGTCAAATTGCTTGATGCCGGTGCTATTCTTATTGCCAAAACAAATTTGCATGAGTTTGCGTACGGTATCACCAGTGTTTCTTCTTTGGTTGGGCAAACAAGAAACCCTTATGATCATAGACGGGTGCCCGGAGGTTCAAGTGGGGGAACTGGAGCAGCAGTTGCGGCGAGTTTTGGTGCCGCGGGTATGGGCTCGGATACATGCGGTTCAATCCGGATCCCCTCGGCATATAACAACTTGTACGGCTTACGCCCGAGCAAGGGTTTATCAAGTATTTTTGGGATCATGCCACTCTCTCATACGCAGGATACAGGTGGTCCACTGGCAAGGTCTTTAGAAGATCTGGCTATTCTTTTGGATTTAACTGTTGGTTATGACCCCGAAGATCAATCTACGCAAGTAATGGAGTCGAGACCTCATCCAGAATTTGTTAAAAATATAGATACAGTGAGAGCTTCGGATTTGAGGTTGGGGAAGATTGTTTCATATTTTGACAATGCAGATGGACCTACTCAGGCAGTAACCAGTGAAGCATTGAATTGGTATGCAGAGCAGGGCGCGGAAATAGTTGATGTTTCGATCCCTAATCTTCCAGATTTGCTTTCCGCATCACGAGTAATTGAGCATGAATTTGAATCGGATCTGAATGAGTATTTTGAGATTTTTGGTTCAGAGGAAATCGATAGCTTAGAAAAACTCTTTGAGTTAGGTCTCTTTCATGAAGCTATAAGAGGGCGTTTATATCGAACCCTAGAAGAAGAGCCGAGCAATGAAAATTATATGGCCGCTTTGGAGGCCAGAGTTATCTTGAGAGAGGCATTGAGCCTGATTTTTGAATCCAAAGACTTGGATGCGCTGGTTTATCCTACCATGGGTAAAATACCTGTTTTCACTGGTGAACAGCAGACCGGTAGTAACTGCTCTATGGCAGCGAACTCCGGGTTGCCAGCCCTGTCAATGCCAGCTGGTTTTACAGAAGCTGGTATTCCCGTTGGTATCGAATTTTTGGGGAAACAATTTCAGGATTCTCAATTATTGGCAATAGCTCAAGATTTTGCCAACTCAAATAATGTAAGGCAACCACCTTCCGTGACGCCTCCCTTGGTTAATGGTCAATCGCCGAGTCCCGAAGTCGTTGAGCTCGTTTTCAACCAATCTGGTATTCGATTAGCGGCAGATTTTTCCATAAATCGTGTAACAAGTTTGATAAGCTACGAAATATTTGTGGATCCTGAAAGCGTAGAAGGGTTGTTCGCGGTAACATTAAATATTATGAGTTCGGAAGATGAACCAAGTGCAACCGTGCTAAATTTAGTTGGGCCAATGACAGAACAAACGAGTGGTGATTGGTTTATGAGCCCTGAGCTGCTAACTGCATTCCAAGAGCAACAACTATACATACGAGTTTTTAGCGATTCGTTGCCTGTTGAGGGTAAAGCAATTCTTCTTCGATAGGTAGATACGCTAAAAGCATTTTAAATGCATCTTTACAACCTGATGAAAGAAAACTCAACGGCTCATTTCGAGAATTTCAGATTTGAGTTGATTTACTTGAAGAGGTTGTCTTCGTAGCTGTCCCTCGGAATCAACCAATATCCCCGTTGCTGCAGTATTCTCCTCTAGAATAGTATTAGGTCGTTTGATGGTGAGTGGAATTGAAGATACAGATTGAATGCCGACAACTGGTTTGAGGGTATTGGTATAAACCATTCGTTGGCCTTCTGATTCTTTGATAACGAAATGGCCCTGAGACCAACCAACCAGTGGGTTTATCAACTTATTAGATGTAGATTCAACAAAATAGATACCTTGTTCGCCAGGTTGAGGGATTGATAAGCCATTTATCCGGACCGTTTCACCGTTTAATGTTCCGCCTGCAAATTTCAATTCAAGGGTATCTATCTGGTTACTGCCTTTAATTACGTCTAACACTAGAAATGTAACAAAGGTATTTATAAGATTGCTGTTGGAATCGACTCTAACTTCATGAGTCAATACCTCACCCTCAAAAACAAGCTCGGCTTCCATAACAACGTCGTCTATATCTAGCTTTTGTATTGTAGTTCCATATCCGATGGGCAACCAAAGTAAACCCAAAAGGAAAGTCAATCTTGCAATGAGTCGTCTTGAAAATTGAAAAGTCGCGGACCGTTTTGAAATACCTAAATTTGACATAAACATTGGGACTATCAAAAGGTGGGTTGGTCAACACGCAACAAAACCACGGGAACCATTTCGCTATACTGAAACCAATCTCCATCGATACGCACTATTTGATCACCCGAATCATTTAATCGTATCGTTCCTGTGAATTCTACGTCGAGCCGGGGAATTCTAATTGTAATATTGGCTCCATCGACTCTAACCATATCCGCCGGCATTCCGTAGATACCCATTCCGCCGCTAATTAAAGCGGCAGTGTATTGTCCGTCCTTTATACTGAACGTAAAAGCCAGATTTGTGCTGTCTCTACCTATCACTAAAGGACCTTCCCAAGAGCCAGTTAGCGATGGGAATTCAGATATTTCCTGTGCGCCGATAAACCTTGGTATTATTAGTATTAATAATATAAAAACTTTAGAAAACGTATTCATTTTTTCAATGTTAAATCACCCTTATGCTAATGCGCAATCAAGAATATTTGGAAGAATCATTTTTCGATAAAAATTTAAAGAAGTGAATAATAACTTTTCCTGATGAACCATTCTTAATTAAGATTACTTTCTGCGAGAAAATACATGGAAATTTTGCCAGCTGTAGAGAAAGAATTCCCGATGGGTAAAGAGGTTAAGGCATCAATTATATGGCTTCATGGCCTTGGCGCTGATGGCAACGATTTTGCACCCATAGTTCCGCAAATCGACTTATCTTTTGATTTTGGTGTTCGCTTTATATTTCCTCATGCTCCCTCTATTCCAGTAACAATAAATAACGGCTATGTGATGCCGGCTTGGTACGACATAAAACAAATGGATGTCGATCGACATGTGGATATTGAGCAGCTGCAAGAATCGGCTTCGTGGGTACACAATTTAATAGATAGGGAAATTAGTCGAGGAATCCCAAGCAAAAAAATAATCGTGGCTGGCTTTTCCCAAGGAGGAGCCGTCTCCTTCGAAGCAGCGTTAACTTACTCTCAACCGTTAGCCGGAATTATGGCCCTTTCTACATATTTTGCGACATCAAAGACTGTTAAGATAAATATGGTCAACAAATCAATTCCTGTTCTAATTTGTCATGGCGCACTTGATCCAGTGGTTCCGGAATCGTTGGGAAAGAAAAGCCTATCTACTTTAGAAAGCTTGGGTTTTGATGTCCAGTATCATAGCTATCCTATCGATCATGCGGTCTGCCCTCAGGAAATAGAGGATATTGGGCAATGGATATCAAAAATACTGAGTGATAGTTAAATTACTTGACCTTAGAGTTAACTCTAAGTTTATACTGTTCAAATTAATCGGGATGTTCTTACGTAGAGGTTTTTAAATGCTAAGAATTGGTGAATTGGCCACAAAAACGGGCCTAACCGCTCATACGATTCGTTTCTATGAGAAAAGTGGTTTGATAAATGCGAGTCAAAGGAGTGAGTCTGGTTACCGTTACTATACAGATACAGATGTCCGCCAAGCAGAGTTCGTAAAGACTGCGCGTAAGATTGGTTTTTCCGTCGATGATGTCTCGACATTGCTTTCCATACGAGTTGATAAGTCTAATCATACTTGTCAGGACGTCACAGAAATAACGCAAAGGAAGCTCAATGACGTCAATGAAAAAATTTCAGAGTTGCTATTGATGCAACAAACTCTCAAGATTCTTTTGAATAGTTGTTGTGGAGGGCCTGAAAGTGCGACGCATTGCTCTATAATGGAAGCCCTTGACGCATCAAATGCTCTAAAACCAAGGATCGTAGCAGAATGAATTTACTCTTTATTTTTTGGGATCTAGTCGTTGAGAGTGCTCCATGGCTTTTAGCGGGTTATTTGTTGGCCGGAATTATCCGGCAGGTGATACCCAGTAGTTGGGTAGAGAGGCAATTGGCCACGCCTGGCTTTTTATCTATAGCAAAGGGGGCATTCATCGGTGCGCCTTTACCTTTGTGCTCATGTGGGGTTATTCCAACAGCGTTAGCGATACGCAACGCCGGGGCTTCTAAAGGAGCGACTTCCTCATTTTTAGTTGCGACCCCTGAGACGGGAGTAGATTCTATTTCTTTTTCCTACGCGGTTCTTGGCCCTATCTTCGCTATAGCTAGACCGATTGGGGCGCTCATGAGTGCTATCATGGCCGGAGTTCTGGTAAATGGTTTCGACGGGGAAGTTAATAATGCCGGAGAAAAAAAATCCGCGTGCGGTGGATGTTGCGGAAGTACTAAATCCGAAGTAACTCAGGCCACCGTGACTCAACGTTTCATAAATGCTGTTAGTTATGGGTATGGGAAGATGATTTCGGACACCGCTAAGTGGCTAGTGATTGGTCTTGTCGCAGCAGCAGTAATTACAGCATTAGTTCCTCAATCGTTTTTCTTACAATGGGGTGACGGTGTGGTTGTTATGCTTGTTATGGTCATAGTTGGTTTGCCTATGTACATTTGCGCCACCGCTTCGACCCCAGTCGCGGCGAGTTTGCTGTTTGCTGGTCTTTCCCCCGGAGCCGCGCTAGTTTTTATGCTCACAGGCCCTGCGACCAATATCGCTACCATGGGAGTAATCAAGGAACAGCTTGGGTTTAGATCGCTGATTTCTTACCTCGTCGGTGTTATCGGAACCGCAGTGGTTTGTGGCCTGATGTTAAATGAGCTCTACGCGTTTTACGGGTGGCAGCTTCAATTGTCCCTTATGGATCAAGGGGGATTTCCGGTTTGGCGTCAGATTTTGGGTGTTTTATTAGTTTGCTTGATTGCGCGAGTTTGGGTACAGCCACTGTTGTTGGGTAAGAAATCTTTTCCGGAAACTATTGAGCAATCTTAATCCAGACCAAGGCAAGAAATGATCTGATGTTTTTCATTTAAATCAAAAACTACATCAGCCTTTTTTGGCAGATTTCTGAGACAGTGTCGGGTCAGTCGCTCGTAATGTTGAATAAACCTAGCCAGCTGAGGTTTGCTCATCAAGTTTTGAGAATGCCCAACTCTTTTTCGTAATTTTTTTTCTTGAAGATTCCTCCACTCAAAAATTTGTTCAAAGGAAGGGGCTTTTAAAAATATTAATAATTCAATTTGGTCAAAAATACTTTGATAATTCTCTTCTAGCTGTTTAGTCATAAAATTCCTCCACTTGCCATCTATGTCCTCTGCTGCCTCTAGTTCGTTGACAGGCTCTTCAAGAGAATTAATATCAAGAGGAGGTGCTCCAACAAACCATCCTTCAATTATGATTAAGTCTGCCGGAGGTTGAATAATTTGCCATTCTTTTTCAGAGTAACGATCGTCCGAGGCTTTGTTAAATCGAGGAACTTGTATGATTTCATTATTGTCTGGCTTTGCTAACTGATCGAGTTTTTCTGATAGTAAAACTGTGTCATGTGTACCAGGGATACCACGAGTTTGTAGGAGAGGATGCACGTTTATTGCAAGGCTTTGTCGTTCCATTTTTGTTAGGTAAAAATCGTCAATGGAAAACTTAACAACATTGAGATCCTTCGTCTTCAGGATCTTTTCCAATAATTCACTTAATGAGGTTTTACCAGTTCCCTGCGCACCGCTTATACCGACAATGGGTGCGGTTTCTGACTGATTTGTTTTGTTGATGATCAGGTTTACCAAAGGGATAAAATACTTTTCGGCATCGACTAAATAACTTAGGGGTAGTGACTCCCCGTTTATAAAATCTTTGATTATTTGTGAGTACATTGTGAATTTTTGGTGAACAACCTCTGGATAATAAATACGTATGGAGAGTCTTCCGATTCGTTTAAATACAACGTGCGCTTAAAATTAATCGTGTGTTAGGATGGAGATATATTCTACAGAATTACGCACTTTTAAATAGACATTTAAATCGAACTGATGAAATCTTCGCTGATTACTGAAAGACCGCTGCTCGTCTCACCAACTCTTGCCGCGACCATAGGGCTAGAAGAAGCTGTTATGTTACAGGCTCTTTCTGAATATTCTGCGCTTAAATTCGGTCAAAAAAAATTGGATAACAGTGAATTAAACACATTTACTTTCACGAATGAACAAATGGAGGCGGTTTTTCCATTTTGGGCAGAAAATGAGATCATCCGAGTTAGAGACAGTCTAGCGGCCATCGGAGTGATAACTATACATAAGGGGCGAACTGATAAAGAGTTTGTCATCGAAATTGACGGACCAAGCGCCGCTACGACTGATATACCACCGGTTAAAAAAAGTAATGACAACGTGCCACGTTCTGCTTCGGTGATTTCGGAAAATTGGCAACCGGAAGAAAATTGGATTCGTCTTTGCAAGCAGCATTCAATTCCAGAAAAATTTGTCCGCGATCTGATACCTGAGTTTGTTAATTATTGGAGGGACAGAGGCCAATGTAGATTCTCTTGGGGTAATGCATTCTATAAACATGTCATAAGAGAGTGGAGAGAGGAACAAACTCGTAATGGCAAAAACGACTTGTTAACCACTATGTCATCGCAATGGAAGCCTAGCCCCGATGCCATTGAAATTTTGGAAAAATCAGGTATTGCTTACAGTTTTATTGAGGATGCTATCCCTGAGTTTGTCCTTTACTGGCGAGAAAGAGGAATAAGCCATGGAGCCTGGAATACCAAATTTGTTGAACATATAAGAAGGCAGTGGACGAAATTTGAGGCTTCCTTTAATTTAGATGATACTCCAAGAGTAATTAGTGATGATTGGCAGCCAAGTGAAGACTGTTATGAAATTCTCGGCTTGGCTGAAATAGATGAACAGTACGCTCGTAATCGAGTTCCCGAGTTTATAATGTATTGGAAAGACAGTCAGCAGGTGAAATCTTCATGGAATACAGTCTTCCTTCAATACATAAAACAAAATTGGGCCAGACAGTTAAAACAATCGCAATCAACAGAAACCCCTTATGCAGAAAATCAATTCATTAATAGATCAAGCGAACATAAAATTAAAGAGAGATTCCGACAGTACTCAGACAGAAGTTGGGCTGAGTAAACCTTTCCTTAAAGGTTTTGAAGATACAAAAAGTTCTGATTCTGACTCGATTGATCTACCACCTGATCGCATAGATGCGATAAACAAAGTATTTGCGGAGTTTGAGTTTGCTTATCACAACCAGTTTCATAAGGCGTTTAGTAGTCATGAGTCTTTAACAATCGCAAAAAAATACTGGCTGAGTAGCTTGGAAGAATATTCACCGTCACAAATAATTGCTGCCGCAAAAAAAATAATAAAGTCGCAGGAATATTTGCCGTCCATAGCGACATTTTTAAGTGCATGTCAGGACGTCTATGATATTTTTGGTTTGCCCGATCCAAAGGCGGCTTATAGAGAAGCCTGCCATGCGCATTCACCAAAGTCGGCCTATCAATGGAGCCATGAAGCTGTCTATTTTGCAGGAAAAGAAACAGGATGGTTTCTCCTACTGAATGAGCCTGAGTCGGTCAGCTTTCCTATTTTCGAATACCATTACTCTTTATTGATTAAGAAAGTTATGTGTGGAGAGAAACTAAACATCGAAAATCCGCCCGCATTGACAAAAAAACTTGAACAACCCGTATCAAAGGATGATTTAAAATCGCGTATTTCACGTCTCAGGGAAGAACTGGATTTTTAACTCAATTTTTTATGTTTAACCCTGGTTGGTTGAATAGAATCCCCGCGACGATTTTTCAATTCAAGTTCATAATCAGAATAGTTTCCATCATGGAATTTAATTTGGCTATTACCCTCGAATGCCAGAATATGGGTGCATATACGATCAAGAAACCATCTATCATGAGATACAACAATTGCACTTCCAGGAAATGCTAATAGTCCTTCTTCTAATGCCCTCAATGTTTCTACATCCAAATCGTTTGTAGGCTCATCTAAAAGAAGAACATTGCCCCCTTTTTTCAAAAGCTTGGCCATATGAAGCCTGTTTCTCTCACCACCAGAGAGATCTTTTACAAATTTTTGTTGGTCCCCACCACGAAAGTTAAATCGGCTAGCGTATGCGCGGGATGCGATTTCATAATTACCGATTACAAGGTTATCTTGTCCATCTGAAATTTCTTGCCAAACAGTTTTTTCACCATCTAATTCGTCTCGACTTTGATCGACATAAGCGAGTTTTACCGTTTCTCCTAACTCGATGGTCCCGGAATCGGGTTTTTCAGAGGAAACTAACATTCTAAGGAAAGTTGTCTTTCCAGCACCGTTACCACCGACAATCCCCAGGATACTGCCTTTAGGTAGTGAAAAATTGAGATTTTCGATTAGAGATTTAGACCCAAATCCCTTACTCAGATTTTTAACCTCAAGCACCTTATCGCCGAGTCGAGTGCCTGGAGGTATATAAAGTTCTTGGGTCTCGTTACGAGATTGAAAGCTTTGAGAATTCAACTCTTCAAAACGGGCAATTCTCGCTTTACTCTTGGACTGCCTACCTTTAGGGTTGGCGCGGATCCACTCCAGCTCCGACTTAATCGTCTTCTCATGAGCAGACTGTTGCTTTTCCTCAACGGCGAGTCTCTTCTCTTTTGCCTCCAGCCATGCGCTGTAATTACCTTCATATGGAATTCCGTGACCCCGATCAAGCTCCAATATCCAGCCGGCCGCGTTGTCGAGGAAGTAGCGATCATGGGTTATGGCAACAACAGTGCCAGAATAATCCTGAAGGTATCTTTCGAGCCATGCAACACTTTCGGCATCAAGATGATTTGTAGGCTCATCCAACAAGAGCATATCGGGTTTTGACAGTAATAATCTGCACAATGCCACACGACGCTTCTCACCCCCCGAAAGATGATTTACGTCATCTTCCCATGGGGGAAGACGCAGCGCATCGGCTGCAATCTCAAGAGTCCGCTCTATTTGCCATCCGTCAACGGCATCGATTTCATTTTGAAGAGTCCCCTGCTTTTCTAGGAGTTCGTTCATTTCTTCTTCGTTCAGAGGCTCTGCAAATCTGTCGCTTATTGAGTTGAATTCGGCTATGAGATCAATTGTACTTTTTATGCCATCCTCAACATTACCTCTAACATCCTTTGACTCATCGAGGTGCGGTTCTTGAGGAAGGTAGCCAACTTTAATTCCAGGCTGTGCTCTCGCTTCTCCTTGAATTTCTGAATCCTCGCCAGCCATTATTCGCAGTAAAGTTGACTTTCCTGAACCATTGAGTCCGAGCACTCCGATTTT
>Ga0208624_1001183_pt1 | contig 12560 bp, 10 predicted proteins | sample Knorr_S23_td_DCM_FD_185607 | JGI IMG/M metagenome (GOLD analysis project Ga0208624, IMG submission 185607) | Marine microbial communities from Southern Atlantic Ocean transect - Knorr_S23_td_DCM_ad_71m_LV_A (SPAdes) (version 2) | ecosystem: Environmental > Aquatic > Marine > Oceanic | place...
AATTCACAGGCCGCGGTGAGTGCTTTCCCTATGCACGCTACAATGAAACGTTGGATAGTGTTGAAAAACAGATATCTGGGATCATCCTTGAATTAAACGAAAAGCCTTGCCGGGAATACTTACGTAAAGTATTGCCGCCAGGAGCCGCTCGCAATGCAGTAGATTGCGCTTTATGGGATCTTGAAGCAAAGAAAGCAAACTGTAGGGTTTGGGAACTAGCAGGCCTAAGTCCTCCCGAGCCACTGACGACAGTTTATACGCTTGGTGTTGACGAACCCAAAAAAATGGGTGAATTAGCATTTGAGAATTCAAACCGCCCCATTCTAAAACTTAAAATGACCGGGGATGGCCTTGATTTTGATCGTGTGGAAAGAATTCATAAAAATGCGCCCAATACAAAGTTAGTAGTAGATGCTAATGAGGGCTGGACTATCGAACAATATCTCGAGTACGCACCTCGATTTAAAGAATTAGGCGTAATAATGATAGAGCAACCGCTCCCGGCGGACCAAGATTCCCAACTTGCCTCCATACCTCACCCAATTGCGGTCTGTGCTGATGAAAGTTGTCACGATACCTCGACACTGAAAGGGCTGGTAGGAAAATATGAAATGATTAATATTAAACTAGATAAAACAGGCGGTTTGACAGAAGCGTTAGAGTTGAAAGAAGCGGCCTCAAATCTAGGTTTTCAAATAATGGTCGGGTGCATGATTGGAACGTCTTTGGCTATGGCCCCAGGTTTAGTGGCTGGTCAGGGTGCTTCCGTCGTCGACTTAGATGGCCCACTCCTGCTAAAAGATGATCGAGAACATTGTTTAGAGTTCATCGGCAGCACAATAAATGTACCCTCAAGCTTATTGTGGGGTTAAACCCTGAACGGTTAAGAAAAACCGGTTCAAAAAATAAGTGTTTCTATACTCATTTGTGTTTTAATTAAAAAATTAGATTTTTTGTGATACTCGGTGTTGAATTATGCCTGCACGAGACGTTATATGAGGTTGTAGGCTCGCTGGAATGAGAAAGGACGACGCTTATGTTAGATATCGCCCCTGAAACGAATGAAGTCATTGACGAAATACGGAGGTCGGTAGCGGCCTTGTGCGAAAAGTTTCCTGGCGAATATTGGCGCGAGCAGGACCGAGAACGAGCTTATCCGACCGAGTTTGTAAAAGCGTTGACCGACGCGGGCTTTCTTGCTGTTTTAGTGCCTGAGGAATATGGCGGGAGTGGGTTGCCGATATCGGCCGCTGCAGCGGTGTTAGAGGAAATCCATAAATCTGGCTGTAATGGAGGGGCTTGCCATGCTCAAATGTATATTATGGGAACGGTGCTCAGACATGGAAGTCCGGAGCAGAAGCAAAAGTTCCTTCCAAAGATCGCGTCAGGTGAACTTAGATTGCAGGCATTTGGCGTTTCTGAACCTACCAGCGGAACCGATACGTTATCTTTAAGAACAACGGCCGTCAAAAAGGGGAATGATCGTTACGTGGTAAATGGCCAAAAAATTTGGACCTCGCGGGCAGAACACTCGGATTTGATGTTACTTTTGGCTCGAACCACTCCGCGAGAGGAGGTTCAGAAAAAAACAGACGGTCTTTCAGTTTTCTTGATAGACATGCAAGAGAGCTTAAAGAAAGGAATGGAAATTCGTCCGATTAGAACGATGATTAACCATTCGACGACAGAAATATTTTTTGATGAACTTGAAATACCAGCAGATAGTTTAATTGGCGAGGAGGGTAAGGGTTTTCGATACATTCTAGATGGGATGAATGCCGAGAGAATTTTAATAAGCCATGAATCGTTAGGTGACGCTAGATGGTTTCTAAAAAAAGCTGTTGACTATGCAAATGAGAGAAATGTTTTTGGTCGACCCATAGGTAAAAATCAGGGGATCCAGTTCCCTCTAGCTAAAGCCTATGCAAATACCGAAGCGGCGGCGCTGATGTCCGAGCGGGCGGCTCAGTTATTTGAGGCAGGAATGCCATGCGGTGCAGAATCAAATATGGCGAAAATGCTTGCCGCGGATGCGGCCTGGGAGGCCGGCGATACGTGTGTTCAAACGTTTGGGGGATTTGCCTTTGCTGAAGAATATGATGTGGAGCGCAAATACAGAGAAGCAAGGCTGTATCGAGTAGCTCCAATTTCGACTAATTTAGTCCTAGCCTATCTGGCTGAGCATGTGCTTGGTCTTCCAAGATCATATTAAATCTAAAATGTCGAAACCCTTAGACGGCGTCCTTGTTGTTGCATTAGAACAGGCAGTTGCGGCTCCCTACTGCACCAGCCGATTGGCAGATGCTGGTGCAAGAGTGATAAAGATTGAGAGGGCAGAGGGAGACTTTGCTCGACAATATGATAATCAGGTCATGGGGCAATCCGCTTACTTTGTCTGGTTAAACAGAGGAAAAGAAAGCTTGGTCCTTGATATCAAGGAAGAAAAAGACGCAGGCTTGCTAAATAATATCCTGGGTGAAGCGGATGTCTTTGTTCAGAATTTAGCGCCTGGTGCAGCCGCGCGAGCTGGGTTTGGGTCTGAAACTTTAAGAAAAAAGTATCCAAAGCTAATTACTGTAGATATTTCAGGTTATGGCGAAGACGGAGAGTATGCCGACATGAAGGCATATGACTTTTTGGTTCAAGGAGAAAGTGGACTTATCTCGGTGACAGGATCTCCAGAGGTTATGGGCCGTGTTGGGGCCTCTGTATGTGATATAGCTGCTGGAATGTATTCAAAAATTGCTATTTTGGAAGCAATCATTAAGCGCTACAAAACAGGTGAAGGGTCCACTATCAAAACGTCTATGTTCGGGGGCATGGTAGAGTGGTTGTCTCCCTGGTTATTACATCAGGCTTACGGTGAATTAAGCGAACAACGAATTGGTTTGCACCATCCCGCGATAGCACCATATGGTGCATATGAATGTGCTAACGGCGAGTTGATTTTGATAGCAGTGCAGAATCAGAGAGAATGGCGACGTTTATGCGACGAAGTTCTTAAAACACCACAATTAGCAGATGACAGCAGGGTTTGCGATAATGTAGCCAGGCTCGCTAATCGAAGTTTTCTTGATAAAAAAATTAAAAGTGTACTGTCCAAAATACCTAGAAGTGACGTAAAACAGCTTTTGAATAAAGCAAAGATAGCATTTGGTGCAGTCAATACGATAGAGGATGTCAGTCGCCACCCGGCCCTGAGACTAGTAAATACTAGAATTAGCGAGGGCGAAATAAAGGTTATGGCACCCCCAGCGCGGGCCATAGAGGATGAAGATCAGGTTCTTTCAGTTCCCTCGATTGGTCAGCACACCGAGTCCATATGGGCCGAATTTTCTACAAAATAAAATAATCCAGGCTAAATTTCAGATTATGCGGTAGTTTTTTTTTCGGAAAAAACCAATAAATAACAATGCCTTGTGGCTAATCTGGAGGGTGCGTAGCCGCAAAAAAGGGCACCTAACACATTCATAGGATTGTAATAGCCGAAATGGTAGTCTAGTGTTATTATTGGAGTTCAAACTTTGCCCGAATGTGGTGTGGTTTGGAGCGGGGGATTTAGTTTTGTCCCCTTTTTAGATTAGCCGCCTTGGTTTTGCAGGGTGTTAATGTCAACAGGGAGGATAGAGTATATGAGTAAAACTCTTCTAAAAACTGTAAGTCTTGCTGCTGTAGCTGGTATTCTAGCTTTCAGTCCAGTTCAAGATGCGCAGGCTAAAAAAGTAAAATGGAAAATGCAGGCAGCATTTGCCAGTACGCTAGCTCACTTGGGGCCAGCAGGGCAGAGAATTGCTGAGTATGTTACCACGATTTCAAACAAGCGTTTTGAACTCAAATTTTTTGAGCCAGGCGCGCTTATTCCACCACTAGAATGCTGGGATGCTGTATCAAAAGGTTCAGTTGAATCTTGCTACACAACACCCGGATACCACACTGGTAAATATCCTGGTTTAGCGTTCATGACAGCTGTGCCATTTGGCCCAGGTTTAGGCGAATTCTTAGGCTGGCAATGGTTTGGTGGCGGACAGGATATCGCAAACAAGATCTATTCAAAGCATGGTCTCGTTTCAATTCCATGTGGTGCTATTGGTCCTGAAACATCAGGTTGGTTCAAAGAGCCAGTTAAGAGCCTTGAAGATTTAAAGGGCATGAAAATGCGTTTCTTCGGCCTTGGCGCTAAAGTTATGACTAAAATGGGAATGTCAACACAGCTTCTTGCAGGTGCGGATATCTATCCTGCGCTTGAGCGTGGCGTGATTGACGCTACTGAGTTCTCAATGCCTAACATGGATATCTCTCTTGGTTTCTATCAAATTGCCAAGAACAACTACTATCCTGGTTGGCACCAGCAGGTCTCAATTGGTGAATTACTCGCTAACAAAGCCCTTCATGATAAGCTAAGTGACTCAAACAAAATGTTGCTTGATGTGGGCTGTAAGTCGAACATGATTTACGAATATGCTGAAACTGAAGCATTAAACCCAAATGCTATGCAGCAAATGAAGTCTAAATACGGTGTTACTAACCGTCGCTGGACTGATGATCAGTTGGGTGCCTTCGAAAAAGCATGGATGGAAGTTGTTAAAGAAGAGTCTGCAAAAGACGCAACTTTCAAAGAATTTGCGGATAGTTTCTATGCATTCCGTAAAAATTATGCGATCTGGGGTGATGCTCAGGCACTTAAGTCAACTTACATAAAGTAAGCTAAGCTTTTAGGAAGCTCGAACGGGCTTTCAAGGAGGCAAAGGAACGGGAGCCCATGGGGCTCCCGTTTTCTATATTATGTAGATAATTTTTATAGTAGCAGGTTATTGTTCGTTCTGGTTTCTAATTGTTTCCGGAGCTACAATCTAGCTCGTAGGTTTCAGAAGTTTTGGCCGATATTTTGGGATAAGCGTTATGAATAAAGTCGATGCTGTTGAGAGATCAAACGAAGGGAAAGTTGCAGTCCTTATGGGTTGCTTTTTGATATTCTTAATTTTACTCGGCGCTGTCGCAGTAGGTTTTGAATCGGGTAACGTCATGTCCCTTTACGAAGTGCCGAGGGGCGAAGCAATTTACATGGTTGCCCAGGAATATATTTCGATAGCTATGTTCCTTGCTTTAGCGATCCTTCTATTCTCCGGTTACCCCGTCGCGTTTATTTTGGGTGGGTTGTCGATGTTGTTCGGTTTGCTGGGATATTTTTTCGAAGTTTTTCAGCTTATAGAGTTCTTTAATTTCGTTCCTCGAATTTGGGGAATGGCCTGCGAAAACCTTGTTCTAGTTGCTGTTCCCGCGTTTGTTTATATGGGCGTAATGTTAGAGCGGAGTGGCATAGCAAACGATCTTTTGTACTGTGTGCAAGTCTTGTTAAGAAAAGTTCCTGGCGCATTAGCGCTAGCTGTAACGGTTATGGGCACAATACTTGCCGCTATGACTGGTATTATAGGCGCTTCTGTAACGATGATGACAGCCCTTGCTCTACCAACGATGATGCGTCAGGGCTATAGCCATGCATTGTCAACTGGAGTAATAGCGGCGTCAGGCACCCTAGGTATTCTAATTCCACCCAGCATTATGCTAATTATTATGGCTGACCTTATGGCAATTTCAGTCGGTAATGTTTTTATGGCAGCCATTGTGCCTGGTCTTACATTATCAGCATTTTACTTAATTTACGTCGCTACGCTAGCGGCAGTAAAACCCAGTTTAGCGCCGCCTTTACCTGCAAACCTGCTTAACATTCCAAAGGGCGAGATGGCACCTCTAGTAATTAAAAGCTTTGTGCCGCCAGTCTTTTTGATATCTCTCATCAAAGGGTCCATACTTTTTGGTTTTGCTACGCCATCAGAAGCTGGCGCGGTCGGCGCTTTTGGAGCAACGCTTCTTGCAGCCTTCAATAAACGGCTTAACTGGGACACTCTTGTTTCTGTCTGTAATACTTCCGCAAAAACGGTATCTATGATCTTTTTCATCGTCATAGCTGCAACTTGTTTTGCCTACGTTTACCGTTCATTAGGCGGTGATGACGTGGTTGAACATTTAATAATTGAGAAAGCCGGTCTTGGTCCATGGGGAATGCTCATTTTAGTCATGGTCATCGTCTTCTTCCTTGGGTTTTTTCTCGACTTTCTTGAGATTACGCTAATTGTTTTGCCCGTGTTCACTCCTTTGATTGTTCAAATGGATTTTGGAGATCATTTAGCGCATGCTGACATTAAATTTTGGTTTATAATTCTGTTGGCAGTAAATTTACAGACGTCTTTTTTGACGCCACCATTCGGTTTTGCACTGTTTTACATGAAGGGAATTGCTCCCCGCGAAATCAAAATCCAGTCCATATACAAGGGGATTATACCTTTTGTTATACTTCAGGCATTAGGCGTCATAACTGTAATGGTCTTTCCGGAGGTGGCACTCTGGCTAATGCATGCGGCCTATGACTAAACTGTTATCGAGGCTCTGATCTTTAAGATCCTTGAATTGGGAGAATAGACACTTTCGTATAGGTTCATAATGTTGGGCTTTAGAAAGGAAGAATTTTTATTTTAATAGGTTCGATCATCAGAAAATAATTGCACTTTTTTTAATAGCTTTTTGTTACAAAAGCTCTTCAGGGATGCTAATGTGAAAAAGTCTCCTGGGGGAGAGCAGGGATAAATTTATACATATGTATATTACGGGGATTGTTACATGGATGATTCAAGCGTAGACCACCATTCCGGTGAGAGTAAAATAGCAATTTTAATGTTTGCCTTACTGGCGGTCGTCGTCCTCTTGGGAACTATTGGTGCTTATAGTTACTCAGGCTCTTTAATGGTAGAGGAAGAACTTTCAAGAGGTGAAGCCCTTATCTGGGTGGGGCAGGAGTATATTTCCATGGTTATGTTTGTAACCTTGGCTTTGTTACTTTTCTCGGGTTATCCAGTAGCCTTTATACTTGGCGGATTGGCCATGCTCTTTGGGCTCTTAGGATACTTCTTAGATTCGTTTACCTTGATAGAATATTTTAATTTTATTCCAAGAATATGGGGGCAAGCTTGCGAAAACCTCGTTCTGGTAGCAGTACCAGCCTTTGTTTTTATGGGCGTGATGATGGAACGAAGTGGCATAGCAAACGACTTGCTGTATTGCGTTCAAGTGCTACTAAAACGGGTGCCAGGCGCGTTGGCATTGGCAGTAACTGTTATGGGTACAATTCTGGCAGCCATGACTGGGATTATTGGAGCGTCAGTGACAATGATGACAGCCTTGGCTCTTCCAACGATGATGCGGCAGGGATACAGCCATGCTATGTCATGTGGAGTCATAGCGGCCTCAGGTACGCTCGGTATATTGATACCGCCAAGCATCATGCTTATTATCATGGCAGATCTAATGGCTATATCAGTCGGAAATGTTTTCATGGCAGCTGTAACGCCGGGTCTAACACTAGCCGCGTTTTATCTAATTTACGTCGCAACAATATCGGCTGCGAAACCAAGTTTAGCCCCACCGCTTCCGGCGCACCTTTTAAATGTTCCAAAAGGTGAAATGGGACCATTGATAGCAAAAAGCTTCTTGCCGCCTGTGTTCCTTATAACGCTCATTAAGGGATCAATCTTGTTGGGTTGGGCCACGCCGTCCGAAGCAGGCGCCGTCGGTGCTTTCGGGGCCACACTGCTAGCGATATTCAATGGAAGGTTAAAAGATGGAACCCTTGTTGAGGTATGCAATACCTCCGCAAAAACAGTATCTATGATCTTCTTTATCGTTATCGCTGCTACATGTTTTGCGTATGTTTATAGGTCTTTAGGCGGAGATGATGTGGTGGAACACTTAATCGTCGAAAAAGCCGGCCTAGACGCATGGGGAATGTTAATTTTAATTATGGCAATCGTTTTCTTTTTAGGATTTTTCCTAGATTGGCTTGAAATTACACTGATTGTTCTCCCCGTTTTCACCCCGCTTGTCGCAGGATTAGATTTCGGTGACCATCTACCAAAAGAAGATATAAAATTCTGGTTTATCATTCTTTTGGCGGTAAATCTGCAAACGTCATTTTTAACTCCGCCGTTTGGATTTGCTCTCTTTTACATGAAGGGTATTGCGCCAAGAGAGATAAAAATACAGTCGATTTACAAGGGGATTATCCCGTTTGTTATACTTCAAGCACTTGGTGTCATAACCGTGCTTGTATTCCCAGGCATTGCACTGGGCCTTATGCATTTCGTTCACGGTTAAGGGAGGAGCGATCATTATGTCTACTGAAGGAACTGTTCATAGCGGCAACGTAGCGGGTGGGAATCTTCTCTCCCAAGGAGCCGCAAATGCTCTAATTGCATTAGTTTTAAAGATTAGAGCTCTGGTTGATTGGTGTGGGCGTTGGGCATCCCTCCTATTTGTCCCGATGATTGTAATTACTGTTTATGACGTGTGTCTTCGGAAAACGGGTAAGTTACAAATTGACTTAAAGTATGCAGCTGAGAACATTGGCTTAGGTCCTGTATTTGAATCTACTCTTTTGCAAGAAACAGAATGGCACTTGCACACCGCTCTATTCGCTTTGGTTCTTGGTTTTGGTGTTGTTTGGAATACACAGGTCAGAGTTGATGTAATACGCGAGCATCTAAGGTTTAGGCGTAAAGCCTGGTTAGAGCTACTTGGGTCTACCTTTTTCATGATCCCATTTACGATTTGTGTGTTTTTCTTCGCAGCCCAATTTGCTTACGAATCCTGGGCTATAATGGAGATATCGGCCTCACAAGTAGGGTTGCCCTACCGTTATATTATTAAGACGATCTTTACACTAGGCTTGTTGGTCGCAATCATCGCTGGAATTTCTGTTTGGCTTCAATCATTTCTTGCACTCTTCGCGCCGGAGGGTACGCGTTTTGAGTTAATGACCCTAGAATGGCCTGAAGACGAAGGTAGTACCATTGAAGGTAAGGAGCGCATGGATGTAGACTTGACCGTTTCTGTTGAGGAAGATCTGGCTAGACAAACCGAACAGATCCTGGGCGATGAAAAAAAATAATCTGGGATCTACCTGAATAAACGCTGATTTCGGGTGTTAATTAATTTAGAGGGCGCTCGTTCATAACTCCGAGCGCCCTATTGTTTTAACATTTTCCGTTGGTATACTCGTTTTATGTTCAAACTTCAGAACTTTCTTAAAAGATATGTTTGGGATCCGGAAACCACTCCTTATTTTGTAAAAGTTTCCGACCTCAGCCGCAGTCAGGCAGATAACGAACTATTTTTTTTCGCATTGATGGCTGCAATATTGTTTGGCATGGGTACATTTACATCCATAACAGGACAAGCTCCTTATGGTGTATCGAAGGTTGCTGCAATTTACTGCTTCACCATTGTTTCGGCAGTTGTTTTGGTAGGTACGGTAAAGACAGTTTATGCGGCAGTTTATTCAGCAACTGCTCCGGTTATTGTGCTCGTAATGATTTTTCTTTTTGGCTTTCCGGAAAAAATGGAGCTCATTGATGAGCTTGTTGTGCTCGTACTTTTATTATCTTCGATAAGATATATGTGGCGCATAATCTTGATTTGCCGTGTCTACTCAATCCTGCCAAAACGTGCCCCTGAGAACTCGTCTCGTAGACGTTTGTTCTAATAGAACTTGAAGCCAGATGCTCGACACCCTTAACTTCTTTTTTCTCAAAATATTCAGATTACATCAGGTAATCTTCTTAACGGGGCTAAGTTTACTATTAATTATCGATTTTTTCTTTTTGGAGAAATGGGGCACCTTTTGGTTGATGCTTGTTTGGTCGATAGTGTTTGGGGTCCACTATCTATTTTTTCGAGCTCAAGCTGTTGATGATGAATGGCTAAAGGAGAAAATGGCATTTAGTGTTTATAGGCTCTGGGATTACGGGCACATTAGGGAAATAAAGAGGAATCCGTTCGGACGTTCAATATACAGGACGGAGGACGGCCGGCTTGATGAAGAAAAAGAAGATAAATAACCTGGAAGTCGCAAACCTCAGATAAGTCGGAAATATGATTTTAAATATTTTGCGTGATTTAAAGGCCCATATGGAACACTAAATGCTACAGTCAACAGAGGCCGATTATTTAGTCATTGGAGCGGGGTCTGCAGGATGTGTTCTTGCAAATCGATTAACTGAAAACAACGAAAGTACAGTAACGCTAGTGGAGGCAGGAGGCCCTGACCGTTGGTGGAATTGGAAAGTCCATATGCCCTCTGCTTTAGCCTACCCACTTGCCGATAATAAATATAATTGGGCTTATTTTTCCGAACCAGAGGAACACTTAGACGGTCGAAGAATGTACTGTCCTCGTGGAAAAATCTGGGGCGGCTCAAGTTCCATCAATGGAATGGCTTATGTTCGAGGGCACGCTCTAGATTATGAAAGATGGTCTCTCGTCAGCGGTTGTGAAGGGTGGTCGTATTCGGAGTGCCTTCCTTATTTTAAAAAAGCAGAAAGTATCGATATAGGGGGAGACGATTATAGAGGCGGAGTAGGGCCCCTCCAGGTGACCGCGGGAAAAATGGACAACCCGTTATATAGGGCGTGGATAGATGCGGGGAGACAAGCAGGATATCCAGTCACTAGTGATCCGAATGGGTATCAGCAAGAGGGACTAGGAAGAATGGATATGACAGTTGGTTGCGGCAGAAGGTCCAGTGCTGCACAAGCTTATCTGCGTCCCTCGTTAAAACGAAAATCGCTAAAGATATTTTCCAACACCTTAGTAACAAAAATATTGATTGAGGGGAAACGCGCCGTCGGCGTAGAGATTTTCAAAAATGGAGTTACTCAGAAAATTTTTGCAGCGAAGGAGGTGATTTTATGTGCCGGGGCAATCAGTACCCCCCAAATTTTGATGCTATCTGGTATTGGCCCAATAGATCATCTTCGAGACATAGGTATAAATATAAAACACGATTTGCCAGGTGTTGGGCTTAATCTACAAGATCATTTGGAAATCTATCTTCAGACCGAATGTTTAAAGCCAATATCTTTATTTAAGGTAAATAATCCAATCAAAAAACTCTTTATTGGGATCCAATGGATGAGCTTAAAGAGGGGGCTGGGTGCCACTAATCACTTCGAAGCAGGCGGATTTATTAGGTCGTCGCCTGGTGTTAAACATCCAGATATCCAGCATCACTTTTTGCCTCTGGCTGTGAATTATGATGGTACGAGCCCGCAACTATGCCATGGTTACCAAGTTCATGTGGGGCCCATGCGCCCAACGAGCAGAGGGTACATTCAGCTCAGGTCAAATAATCCTATGGAAGGTCCAAAAATTACCTTCAATTACATGAAAACGGATCAAGACAAAAACGAAATGAGAGAAGGAATTAGATTAACCCGTGAAATTCTCGCCCAACCTTCCTTTAAGAGTTTTGCCGGCAAAGAATTATCGCCCGGGGAAGGTGTGCAAAGTGATGCGGAAATTGACGCATTCGTCCGGAAAAATGGTGAAAGCGCTTATCACCCAGCTTGCTCCTGTAGAATGGGAAATGACGAGAAATCTGTGGTTAACTCAAAAGGTAAGGTTCACGGGATGGAGAACTTGCGTATAGTGGATGCGTCAATAATGCCCTCTATCGTTAGTGGGAACCTAAATGCCCCAACAATTATGATGGCAGAAAAAATAGCAGATGATATCCGAGGTAAGGTTGCGTTAGTAAAAGAAGATAAAACCTTTTGGGTACACCCTGATTGGCAAAATAAACAGCGCTAGCTTGACTGCCGCTTGCCTGGCGCGCCGTCCGAAGTTTTTCTCTTTTGCATCATATCTTTCCAGCGTTTCATAACTTTTGCTTTTCGCTCAAGAAAAGCTTTTCGTAGCTCAAGATTCTTTTGCTCACGTCTTTTGTAGAAATCGCTTTTTTGGGAATATGGTCTAGGTAGATCGATAGTTTTCGGCTGGTGAATGGCGGATGTGTTATCGGCCAATTTCAAGAAATGGGGGGAAGCAAGACGCTTAGCAAGGTTTTCGGCCGCGTGCTCTTTTAAATGGATAACAGCTTTTCTATATTTTGTTCCACGCGCAGTATTTCCAGAATGATATCTCTCTATTGCCAAGTTCCAGGAACCGTTATTTTTATATAAATTCGTCAGAAAATTGGCGGCGTACCTGGTATTAGTTAATGGATCGAAAGCCTGATCTAGATTGTCGAATGCATTAGGGTGATAGTGTAGATTGATTTGCATACACCCAACATCGATATTTCTTACACCTTTTTGTCTTAAGGCCTGAACTTTGTCTATCGCTTCTTTCTTGGTCGCGAAATAAATACCTTTGCCACCTGCGGTAACAGTCCATGGCCAAGGGTAGCTCATCCCCCTTTTTTGGTCCCATCTTCCTGTCTCTTTGAGAGAAATTGCTTGTAATAAACCACGTGGTGTATTTAAACGTTTTGCAACTGGTATTGCCGCTTTTAAACACAAGTCAGACGTTCCCAACTTTACTGTGGTAGCGTTTGCAACGGTGAACCCAAAAAAACTGGCAAAAAGTGAAAATAGAACCTTTTTGTGCGCGCACATAGTTTAACTCCTTAGTTAACATGTAACGAGCAACAATTGTGCCAAAGCTAAATACTT
>Ga0208624_1001186_pt1 | contig 12532 bp, 10 predicted proteins | sample Knorr_S23_td_DCM_FD_185607 | JGI IMG/M metagenome (GOLD analysis project Ga0208624, IMG submission 185607) | Marine microbial communities from Southern Atlantic Ocean transect - Knorr_S23_td_DCM_ad_71m_LV_A (SPAdes) (version 2) | ecosystem: Environmental > Aquatic > Marine > Oceanic | place...
GGCATTGGGTTTTTGCTAGGTGTGGTTCTGGGTTTCATGAGCATTGGCATGCAATGGTCTCAGGAGACTACAATGATCCTTACGCAAGTTTTGCAAGTCTTTGGTATCATTGTTGGATGGTTGTACTACACGATTTTGGAAAGCTCAAAGCTGCAGGCTACAATAGGGAAAATGGCATTGGGTTTAGTAGTAACGGACTTAGCAGGAAACAGAATTTCTTTTGGCCGAGCCAATGGGCGCTATTTCTCCAAGCTCCTCTCAGCGATTCCTCTCGGATTCGGGTTTATCATGGCTGGCACTACCGCACAAAAACAAGGCTTGCACGATAAAATTTCCAACTGCCTTGTCATGAGTCGATAGTGATTGAGCCGACAAAACATCCTCATCTTTATTCTCAGGAACAACAGGTCAATTAAGATCTTAACTCCCCCATCAATCTCAAAGATCAGCACCATCACATGCCTGCTTATTGCGACGGAACAGCCATGACTTTATCGTGGAATTTCCGGCAAACAACGCAGGCAGTGTGGACTGAACGCATATTGGCGTGGGATTCGAAATTACGCGTGTATTCTAAAATTACACAGTAATTGTCCTGCTACCAAGAAGAAGGACATTATTTTGTCCTTGCTAGCATCCACTGGATAATTCGTTCACGGGCTGCAGAGCGTGGCGGTGTGACATGCGCTCCATCCACGACTTCCCACAGCTCCATGACTACTTTTGAATCATCGGATTCAAATCTAATAATCTCAGTTTCACTTCCAGAAACTTTTCGGTCTAAATCAATAGTTGACTTCTCTAATTCTACCTTCTTTTTACAGTTATTGAACTCTTTCCATTTGGCAAAATTATCCTCTGCACTTGGGTATCTGCGTCTCCCAACCCCACCACCGGCCCATTTGATGGTTCTATCCTTGGTTCCATGTATATGCAGAATATTAACCGGGTTCTCTGGAGTATTTGGCCATTGATTAAAACCAACACCAGCAAAGGGGACAATTCCAGTAATGAGATCGGAATGGTCATGTGCCATTCGATAGCTCATGAAACCACCATTCGACAGTCCCATCACGAAAATCCTCTTCTTGTCTATGTTATAAGCCTTCATGGCTTTAAGAATTAGATCTCGGAGATATTTGGAGTCGTCTACTTCATTCTTCCAATCGCAACAAGCATCGGTAGCATTCCACCTTTTTTCTATTCCATCAGGTGCACAAAAAATAAAACCATACTTCTCCGCAAGTTTTTTCATTGGGAAGAACATTAACTGCCCCTTGCCATTGGATCCGTAGCCGTGGAGATTCAGGATAAACGGATATTCCTTCCGGGGGTCGTAGTCTTTTGGGATATGAATTTCATCATTGCGTTCATCTGTTTTGAAAACCTCGGACTCACTTGATTTGAGATTTTTATTGCTGTTTTCCTCAGCAATAATCACCCCGCATTTTATCCAAATAAAAACAACTAAAATCCAAAAACCTTTCATTGCTTTTTACTTTTCATATTTCCAATTGTTTTGAATTGATCGCGAGGTTGTTTCAGGAAAATTGGATCTAATTCGCCAAACACCTTGGCATGTAATACATAAACTGCAGTAGGGTTACAGGACTGACAAAAAACTCCTCTGTAACGAAAGACTACAGAGGAAAAAAGCTTGTAAAATAGCAGTTTGGAGAAGCTGTAGGGCTCAATCCTTGAATCGCCGGGCAACGACACAGGCATTGTGGCCGCCGAATCCGAAGGAGTTGTTCATGATGGCCTCCACCGGGGTTTCCCTGGCCTCATTGGGTACGTAGTCCAGATCACAGGCTGGGTCAGGGGTTTCGTAATTGATGGTAGGCGGCACTTTCTGATCCTTGAGGGCCATGGTGCAGACCGTCATTTCAATGGCGCCTGCAGCGCCCAGCATGTGCCCTGTAGCTCCTTTGGTGGAACTGACGCAGAGCTTGCGTGCATGATCTTTGAAAACCGTTTTGATGGCGGCTGTTTCGCAGATGTCTCCTTGGGGAGTGGAGGTGCCATGAGCATTGATGTAGCTGATGGCCTCTGGGGCCAATCCTGCGGAGCGCAGAGCCATGTTCATGCAGCGTGCAGCACCTTCACCATCAGGCGCTGGTGAGGTCATGTGATGGGCATCGGCGGTGTTTCCATAGCCCACCAGCTCTCCAAAAATTTCGGCTCCTCTGGCCTTCGCATGCTCCAGCTCTTCAAGCACCAACACCGCGGCCCCTTCGCCCATAACAAAACCGGCGCGATCGGCATCAAAGGGTCTCGAGGCACGCTTGGGTTCATCGTTGCGCGTGCTCATGGCTTTCATGGCTGAAAAGCCTCCAATGCCCACCGGGGTCACAGCGGCCTCCGCACCTCCGGCAAACATCACTTTGGCGTCTCCCATCTTGAGCGTACGCCACGCCTCTCCCAGGGCATGAGTGGCGGTTGCACAGGCAGAACAGGTGGCCACATTGGGGCCCTTCAATCCGTAATACATGGAAAAAAGACCTGATGCCATGTTGAGGATCTGCATGGGGATCAGGAAGGGAGACACGCGAGCGGGTCCCTTGTTCTCCAGGATGGAGTGCTGTTTTTCCAAGGTCGACAGTCCGCCGATTCCGGAGCCGATGAAGGCGCCTACTTGCTCTAAGTCGGTTTTCTCCAAATCCAGCCCTGAGTGCAACAATGCCTGATGAGCGGCATAGATGCCAAATTGAGCATATCGATCGGTTCTTCGGATCTCCTTGGGGGTTGGAAAGGCTGGGGTAGGATCCAAATCCAACACCTCGCCTGCGATCCGGCAATCGTAGTCGCTGACATCGAATGCCTGAATGGCATCGATGCCGCAAGCGCCCTCAAGGAGATGATTCCACAGGGTTCCTGGTGTGTTTCCAAGAGGAGAAACCACACCCATCCCTGTGATAACGACCCGCCTGTCTCTTTGGCTTTCGGACATGAATAAAAGTTTGCGGTCGCCGACCCTCAGGGCAGCCACCGCAACTCAAATAAAGGTTTTGCTTTGGGAGGGTTACTGGCCCTGGGTTTCTTCGATGTACTTGATGACATCTCCGACACTCTGAAGTTTTTCAGCCTCTTCGTCGGGGATTTCCTGACCAAAGGTTTCTTCCAAGGCCATCACCAGCTCCACTGTGTCGAGCGAATCGGCACTGAGATCCTCAATGAATTTGGCCTCTGGGGTCACCTGGTCTGCGTTGACGCCGAGCTGTTCGACGATGATGTCCACCACACGTTGTTCGATTGAATTTTCAGACATGAGTTTTTGTTTGCGTTAAAACTAAGAGTGTCTTTAACAACCCCTCTAGGAGCGTCAAGCATTGAATCGGTAAATTCAAAAATTAATTGTCCGTTTACGAGATCTTTTTCACCACGACCTGAGGGTCGTTTTCTGACTTTGATCGCTTGAGTGGAGACCGCTGGGGCCCCCTTACATGACCATCCCACCATCCACCGTCATGACTTGGCCAGTCATGTAACCGGCATGAGGCCCGCATAGATACACTGCAGCTTGGGCGATATCATTCACTTGCCCAAGCCTTTTGAGAGGTATCTGATCCATGATGGCCTCCCGTTGGGCATCATTCAGCGCGGCGGTCATGTCGGTTTCGATAAACCCCGGGGCAATGGCGTTGCAGGTGATCCCTCGCGAAGCCAGTTCCTTGGCAATGGATTTGGTAAACCCGATCAGTCCGGCTTTGCTGGCGGCGTAGTTTGCCTGGCCGGCGTTGCCCATCAAGCCTACGACGGAGGCAATATTGATGATGCGTCCCTGGCGTTGCTTCATGAACGTACGGGTGAAGGCCTTGCACAGCGTAAACGCACCCTTGAGGTTCGTGTCGATGACGGTATCCCATGCCTCCTCACTCATTCGCATGAGCAAGTCATCGCGTGTCACTCCGGCATTGTTGATGAGGATGTCTACCCGGCCCGTCTCCTTGACAATGGTCGCAGCAATTTCCTGAGCAGCCTGGGAGTCGGAGACATCCACAGCATGGGCCCAGGCTTTTCTCCCCATGGCCTTCAGGGCATCTGCCGTCGTCTCAATGTCCGACAACGTTCGTGAGAGGCAGACCACATGGGCTCCTGCTTCACCCAAAGCCAATGCGATGGCCTTTCCGATACCGCGTCCCGCGCCTGTCACGACTGCAACTTGCTCACTCAGTATTCCGCTCATGGCAATCTTTTCTGTGTCGTCTGCAGGACGATGTCAACGTTCATTTGTGCTCGATTTTCCAAAATTTGCCTGCGATGGCGGGGGCAGAGTTTTTTTTCAGTTGCACCCTTTCCTCTCAGAGGCCATGTTTACATCTCAGCGGTTTTGTCTGCAACCAAGCGAAACCGTTCGCATGGCAGCTCTCAACCCATACACCGTCAATGCATCCGAGGTCTTGGATCGTGAGATCTACGAGCACATCCACGGCGAGTCCGCCGAAGGGAGTCCTCCACCTTATTCCTCGAGTGATCGAGAGGCCGAGCGCCTAAGGCGTCGCTTGAAAAGCGATTACGGCACCTCTATCACCACAGGAAAGACCCGTATCAAAGGCAAACCCTACTTTGCACGGTATGGCAGTGATCCGAGCACCAGCACCGAAGTGCTCGCTGATACCTATCCACTGAGCATTTGTCGCTTAGCTCTGCTGTTGATGCAGCGAGGCTGAAGGAGCTCTTTCCTTCAATCAGCCCATTCCAATGAAAAAGGCGCCTGATCGAAATCAGACGCCTTGTCGTAGATTTTTTCAATGAGCACCGCTGATCGAGTCAGCAGATCAGCTACATGTCAATCGCCTCCAAGAGCTTCAGAGAGCGATTGAGTGCCTTGTTGGGGAAACGTAAGCGGCAGAACCGTAACGCACTTCATTCAACAATGGCCTCAACCTCCTAAGGGGCATGGTTCCTCAGGTCCAAGGCTCAAAAGCCATCACGACTTCTTGGCGGTCTTTTTCTTCTTGTTGCCCACCAGTTCAGCCTTGTTGGTTTTGAGGTATTTTTTGACCACCTGCAGCTGTTCAAGTTTTACTGGGATGCCTTTTTGGCCCAAATTTCTCAAGTGGCGATAATGGCACAAGGTTTTTCCAATCTGGACGATTTCGATATGGAAATCGCCAACCTTCCAGAGCTGTCCGATCTCTAGTTCTGTTGTCTCCTTCACGTGATTTTCTATCTCTGATGAAAATGGATGGTCAGGCAGACCCCTTGTCCTGTTTTTCGGGGCCCCCCAAGCCGATCATGATCTTGCATACTATCCAATTTTTGGCAAAAGCCCAAGGACTTCTTTAAAGAGAACTGCATTCACCTGCTTTTCGGGCCAGGTCGCGCAGCCATTTTTTGGGTTTTTCCAGTGCTGATTCCGGGGTGGTCAAGGTTGGGCATATGCTGTAAATATCAGTAAACAAGCTGCTTAGGTGACTTGTTTTCTTGTGGATGCCTCCCAGCCCCAAGCATGGCGTGTCCGATGTCTGGCACAGCTTGGCCAAGGCCCCTACGCCTTTTCCCATGCAGGTGGAGGCATCCAGAGCCCCCTCACCGGTAATCACCAGATCTGCCCACGCAATCCAATGGTCGAGTTTTGCTCTGGTAGCAAAATAGTCAAAGCCGGATTGGGCGACCCCGCCGAGAAAGGCCATCAATCCGTAACCGAGCCCTCCGGCTGCACCAGCTCCCGGTTGGTGACGATAGGGTGTCTTCAGCATGTGATCCACGACCATCGAAAGGCCCTCAAGACTGGCCTCCGAAGGTGCCATGTCCTGGCTCCGGAGGCCTTTCTGGGGGCCATAAATCCTGGAAGCCCCTTTCGGGCCCAAAAGTGGATTGTCCACATCCGAAGCAATGATCAATTTCTCAAAGGGGTGGGGGGCCTGTGGAGGGATCACGGTCTTGAGTCGATGCATGGAGGTCCATTTTTCAAGAGATTGGTTCTCCTTGTCTCGAAACTCCCATCCCAGAGCTCTTGCCAGTCCGAACCCTCCATCATTGGTGGCGCTTCCTCCAATACCTATCACGCAGGTTCGAGCCCCTTTTTGTGCCGCTTTTTCAATCAAAGTACCCAGTCCGAAAGTATCCAGATCAAAGGGGTGACATTTCCTGGGAAGCAATCGAGCCAGTCCAATGACAGTCGCAGATTCGATGATGGCCATTTGCTGCGTTTCCTGCCACCACCAGCCAGCGCGAATGGGGCGTCCTGAGGCATCCATCGTATGGCAGTGATGTTTTCTGGCCTCCACCAGATGAGCCAATGTTTCTCCGAACCCATCGCCACCGTCACAGACCGGCAGGGTATGCAACTGATCGGCAGGACGTGCCTGCCCCCAGCCTTTGGCGATACAATCAGCTGCCTCCTTGCCTGTGAGAGTTCCCTTGAATTTATCTGGGGCGATCAGCACCTTCATGATTTGAGATGGTTCCTTTTTGGGAGGATTCACGCCGGTTCGGCTAGAAGATCGTAGTCGGTATGCCCTGTGATGCGTACCTGCTGGAAGGTGTGGGCAGGGAGAGACCCTCGCACGTAAATGCGCCCGTCAATATCTGGTGCATCGGCCTGACCGCGTGCGACCATCCATGGCTCATCTGATGATAATGCCGGAGCTTGGGGCTCCTGGTCAGAACGTAGATGCCCATGTTCCCAGGATCGCACCATGGCATCTTCCAGAGTTTTTTCATCGGCCTGAGCTTCAATGAGGACCTTGAAGGTTTTACCGACTTGTTCACTGGCCCATGCGCGTGAAATGTCCCGCTGGATGGCCATGGCCCGATCCCGGCGATGGGCTTTTTCTGAATCGTCGATGGCATTGGCCATGCCGCCGGCACGGGTACCATCTTCGTGGGAATAGGTGAAGACTCCCATGCGCTCAAAGCGCGTGGCTTGAATGAAATCCAGCAAAGATTGGAAACAGCCTTCGGTTTCTCCAGGGAACCCCACGATGAAAGTCGTGCGGATGGCAATCCCGGGAATTCCCTTTCGGATGCGTTCGAGCAATTTCTCGATATAGTCACGGCTGGTTTCACGCCGCATGCGCTCGAGCATGGTCGGGTGGATATGCTGCAGGGGGATGTCGACATATTTGGCGACCTTATCGCAGGAGGCGATAGTAGCGATAAGCTCATCCGTCCAGTGAGCAGGGTGAGTGTATAAAACCCGGATCCAGAAGTCTCCCTCCAGCTGGTTGAGATCCCTGAGGAGTGAGGAGAGGGTGGAGGCGTTCTCAGGCAGGGAGGCAGATGCTTCCTGAAATTTCTCGGGTGAAGCAATCCCTCGGTGAGGATTTTCCCGCAAGTCCAACCCATAGTAGGTAGAATCCTGCGAAATCAGGTTGATCTCCTTGACGCCCTCGGCAATCAGGGCCTTGGCCTCTGCCAGAATATCCTCTGCCTGGCGGCTTCGGTGAGAGCCCCGCATCCGAGGTATGATACAGAAGCTGCATGGGTGATTGCAGCCTTCAGCAATTTTTAGATAGGCGAAGTGCGCAGGTGTCAGGCGAAAGCGCGGTGTGTTGACATCCGGAATGTAAACGGGCCTTGCAGTCACCTCCATCAAGGGGGCCTCAGAGGCTGAATCCGGGCTCTCTTCAGAAGGGGAAGCCTCCTCAGAGGTCGGTTCCTTTTGTGAAGGTCTTTGCAAGCGACGTTTCCGGGCAACCTGAACCAGTTGAGAAACCTCTTCGACTTGATCGATACCCATGAACACGTCGACTTCGGGCATGAGTTTGGGGAGTTCCTTGCGATAGCGCTGGGTCAGGCAACCTGCAACGATGAGGCCTTGACCGAGATTTCTTACTTTGCGCATTTCGGCAGACTCCAGGATGGTGTCGACGCTTTCTTCCTGAGCACTGTCGATGAAGGAGCAGGTGTTGACGATGACGACGTCCGCTTCTTCAGGAGTGTTGGTGATGGAAATCCCATCCTTGATGAGATTTCCAATCATGATTTCAGAATCGACCAGGTTCTTGGCACATCCTAGGGAAATGAGACCCACTGAAATGGGCGAGTCGATGGCGTGTTGGCTTGTCACTTAGAGGCGAGTATGCCGTAAGCTGGCAAGTAAGGCAATGTCCGGCATGATGAACGGGCGCTTCATGACGTGGACGCGCATTCTGAAGATGCTTGTAGTAACGATTCCAAACTCAGGATGCCCAAGAGTCGCCATCGGTGATCCTCCGTGGGATTCGGGTGCGTTCTCGACGCAGGCCGATTATTTTTGGACAGCTTCCTGAGCGCGCGTTATAGTCCCGCGCTATGTTTCGATCATGGATGCTTTCCTGTGGGCTGATGTTGTCATTGGGCCTGGCTGGTACCTGTAAAGGTGTCGCCGCTGAGCGCGTTCAAGCGGTGGCCGACCCGGTGCGAGTCAAGCCTGCTTCCAATGAAGGTCAGCTAGCCATCAAGGGATTTACTCTCCCTGAAGGATTTGAGGTGGAGTTGACGGCTGCCGAGCCCCATCTGGCCAACCCGGTAGCTTTTCACATTGACGAAAAGGGCCGATTTTTTGTCGTGGAAACCTTTCGCCACGGGGCCGGCGTCTTGGACATTCGAGGGCGTCGCGATTGGCCCAACCAAGCATTTGTTGAAAGTCTCTCCGAGGAGCGCCTGGCTGGCCTTTCCGATGAGTTGCTCGATGCCGATCTGGCTAGCAAAAGTGTCGATGATCGCATTGCCATGTTGCGCTACTACATGGGGGATGAAGCCGGCGCACGCCTGGGGGTTGAAAGCGACCAGATCAGGCTCATTGAAGATCGAGATGGGGATGGGGTGGCCGATCACTCTTCCATCTTTGCCGATGGCTTTAACGGGCTTGCCGATGGCCTGGCTTCTGGCGTGCTGGCGCGCCAGGGAAAAGTTTACTTTACCAATATCCCAAACCTCTGGCTCCTGGAGGATCCTGATGGGGATGGGATCGCCGAAAAAAGGGAATCTCTGCATTACGGTTTTGGTGCTCGCGTGGGCTTTCTGGGCCATGATTTGCACGGGCTGCGATTTGGCCCGGATGGAAGGCTGTATTTTAGCATTGGCGATCGAGGATCCCGTGTTCAAACCCGCGATGGCCGCATCGCAGGGTTTCCCGATACCGGTTGTGTCTTTCGCTGTGAGCCCGATGGCAGCCACCTGGAAGTCTACGCCTACGGCTTGAGAAACCCCCAGGAACTTGCCTTCGATGCACACGGAAATTTGTTTACCGGAGATAACAATTCAGATGGAGGCGACCAAGCTCGGTGGGTTTATTTGGTGCCTGGTGGAGATAGTGGATGGCGCATCGGCTATCAGTTCATCAATCAGCCGGTAGCGCGCGGTCCTTGGAACGCCGAGAAGCTCTGGCATCCCCAATGGGAGGGACAGGCTGCCTACCTGGTTCCCCCGATCGCCAATATTGGCAACGGACCCTCTGGCTTGACCTATCACCCCGGCACCGGATTTCCTGACCGATACCAAAACACCTTTTTCCTCGTTGATTTCAAGGGATCGCCTGCCAACAGCGGTGTGCATGCCATTCAGATGCAGCCGGAGGGGGCGACCTTCCGAATCGATCATCTCGAACCGCTCATTTGGAACATTCTGGCGACCGATGCCGAGTTCGGGGTGGAAGGCGGTCTTTATCTGACCGATTGGGTGGAGGGGTGGAACACGACAGGCAAAGGACGCATTTACCGCCTGCTTGAGCCAGAGTCTGCTCAGGCCCCTCATGTGGCGAGAACCAAGGTGCTGCTGGCCGATGGTATGCAGCATCGCGACTTGGAAGCGCTGATGGTCTTGCTCAAACACCCCGATATGAGAGTGCGCCAGGAAGCCCAGTTCGAGCTGGCCGATCGTGGAGCTAATGCGATTGCCCCATTGGCGTCCCTGCTGTCAGAGGATACCTTTCATTTAGGGCAGCTCCATGCCATCTGGGGACTGGGTCAACTCCTGCGTCGAGGGCATCCCGCAGCAGATCCTCTCGTAGAGGCCTTGTATGCTTCTCATGATGAAATCAGGACGCAGGCGGCGAAGGTGCTGGGTGAATCACCTCAGATGCATGCCTTTGGTCGACTGGCCACCATGGTGGCCAGTGATGCCGCACCCAGAGCACGTTTCTACGCGGCATTGGCCTTGGGCCAGGATGGTCGTGCTGAAGCCGTAGCCCCTTTGGTTACCCTGCTCGAATCGAATGCAGACAAGGATCCTTATCTGCGACATGCCGCTGTGATGGGGTTGGTTGGGCTGCAGGATTTCCGGTGGCTGGAATCCATTGCCAGTCACCCTTCGGCGTCGGTGCGCATGGGGGCCTTGCTCGCGATGCGGCGGCTGGAGCGTCCGGAAGTGGCTCAATTCTTAAGCGATACTGAACCCCATCTTGTGACTGAAGCCGCGCGGGCCATTAACGACGTGCCGATTGATGCTGCCATGAGTGATCTTGCACAGGTGAATCCTTCTGCTCCTCTTTCCGAACCCGCCATGCGGCGTGTGGTCAATGCGAATTTCCGCTTGGGCAGGGAGGAATATGCTGTTCGCTTGGGTAACATCGCAACGGACGAGTCCTTGTCTGAGGGGACCCGCTCGGAAGCACTGGAATCTCTGGCCCAATGGCCTACCCCATCGGGGCGGGATCGGATCACGGGCATTTGGCAGCCGCTTTCCTCCTATCGTTCGGCTGAGGATGCGCGTCGAGTGGTTCAATCCGTCTTATCGGGCCCTTCACAGACTGCTTCACCTGATTGGGTCGCTGCCATGATCGAGGCGGTGGCTTCCCTCAAACTGGAGACTGGAGCCGATTGGCTGCTGCAGAGGGTTCGCCAGGAGGCCTTGGGAGACCGCACTCAAGCAGCCGCCCTGCGGGCATTGGCTGGCCTCTCTGATGCCCCTCGCCTGGCAGAAGCTGTGGCCTTTGGATTGGAAAAGGGTCAAAGGCGGCTGCGCAGTGAAGCCATCAAGTGGCAAGAACAATCGGCTGATAGTCTGATTTCCCTCCGCAAGGCGCTTCAGGACGGTGACCTGGATACCCAACAGGCTGCCTTGGCATCGCTGCAAAGGGACACTTCTCCGGAGGCACTGGATCTGCTCAACCAATGGGTGGGTAAACTGGCTGCAGGCCAGGTTGAAAGAGGGCTCCAGCTCGATTTGTTGGAAGTGGTCTCCAGCAAGGGATCACCCGAGATGCAGGCCAAGGCGAAAGCTTTCGAGCAGAATCTCCAGGAGTCGTCTCCTTTGAAGGAATTCGACATCGTCCTGGAGGGTGGAGATGCGGAAGCCGGGCGTAAGATTTTCCTGGAACGGGAAGAAGTGGCCTGTTTGAGGTGCCACAAAGTTGCGGGTCAGGGTGGCGAGGTAGGGCCGGTTCTCGATGGGCTGGCAACGCGCCATCCTGTGAACTACATTCTGGAGTCCATCCTGACACCCAATGCAGTCATTGCCCAAGGCTATGAAAGTGTTTTGATCGAGACCAAGGACGACGAATATTATGCTGGACTGATCAAGCAGGAGAACGACAAGGAGTTGATTCTCGAATCTCCTGAGGATGGGCTCATCACCCTGGATGTGAACCGTATTCAATCTCGAGAAAAGGGTCTATCGGGGATGCCCGAAGGGCTCTATTTGATGCTCAGCAAAAGGGAATTGCGTGACTTGATGGCCTTCCTATCCAGTTTGAGGTAGGCCAAGATTGCTGTTGAAGTTTCCCCATGCACTCTGCCTATCATCCTCCCATGCGCTCCATGTTGCTGTTGGTGATCCTGGCCTTCCTCGGTGCCCGAATGGGCAGCCCTTGTCAGGCGGAAACCTTGCTTGGCTCCTGGCACTTTCAGGGTAGCCGACAGATCTCCCAGATGGATGGAGGGCATGTGCTCAAGTCCGTGCTCGAAGAAGAGAGTTCTCTCGCGGTGGTAGAGCTCTTGGTCAAGAAGTTGGCTTCTGCCCCCGATCAGCTCTTCTACGGGCTAGGTAACAGTGCTCATTCTGAACGAGTGGCCATTCTCCAGCCCATCATGGCCGATCTGATCGCTCATGAATCTTATGGTGAAGTGCATGGGATCACCTTTCCTGTGTTGAACCTATCCATGGCCATTCGTTTGACGGATGAAAAACAGCTGGAATGGAATCAGCGGTTGCGCCGTCATGCAGCTCATCTGGGATGGGAGGTTCATCCGCCTCTAAGTGAGGGGTTTACCGCCAATTGGGAGGCTTCTCCACAACGTTCCGGTCAGCTGATGCGTTTTGGTCAGGCGGGCGAGTGGTTGATCATCAGCATCGGATCGGATGTGCTGACTCAGTGGACCGATTGGCAAACAGCCATTCTCTCCGATACGTTTCCTCCAAAGCCTACCGATCGGTCCTGGCTCTCCCTCCAAATGGAAATTAACAGTTTGGCGGATTTTTTGGGTCATGATTCAAAACCGGCAGTGGAACGTGTCCACGTTGACTGGAGCGGAGACGGGGATCACATTCGAACCACTGGTTTCATTCAAACCAAGGAAGAGCTCGATGAAACGGGTGAGTCTTGGTCCATTCCCGTCAATCGAATCGTGGATCCCGTCATCAGCTTTTCGACCCAGCGCAACCT
>Ga0208624_1001189_pt1 | contig 12512 bp, 14 predicted proteins | sample Knorr_S23_td_DCM_FD_185607 | JGI IMG/M metagenome (GOLD analysis project Ga0208624, IMG submission 185607) | Marine microbial communities from Southern Atlantic Ocean transect - Knorr_S23_td_DCM_ad_71m_LV_A (SPAdes) (version 2) | ecosystem: Environmental > Aquatic > Marine > Oceanic | place...
TGAAGAATATATTAAATCCTATAAATCATTTGCTGGAGATATTGATATTGATGAGGAATTGATTGATGAAGACTACTATATTGATAAATGGGGTAGTATAATTGAACAAGCCGTTTTAAGTGAAATATTAGAGTGTCCTATAGTTGTTTATAATAGTCAAAAATATGATACTAAATTCAATAAGATAGTAAATGGTAAAATTATAAAAAATAAACCTGAAAAGGATGTTCGTTTAAAATTATCATCTATAAGTGGTGGAAAGTATATGGGTAAATTGCCTATATTTATATTATGGAAAGAATTGTATAAAAATGGTCATTATTATGTTTGTTATCCAAAACAAACTGATAATCTGTATGACCTTATTATAACCTCATAAATTTAATTATTAATTTATTATTTTTGTAAATTTATTGTTTTATAATATAATAAATATGGATGAAAAAAAAAATCTATTATCGAAGTTTTTTAAAAAAAGGACTAACCATAAAAGAGGTGATATAAAAAAAAATATTTTCAAAAAGGTTTTTAAATCTGTCTTTAAAAAATGTTTATAAAATTATAAAAATATGATTTGTGTTTTTATAATTTTAATAAGTAAAAAATGAGTAATAAAGCATACATTTGTAATGTTATTCCTGTAAAAGAATTTAGTAATTTAGAGGATACATCATTAGAAAATACATTAAATGATAATTTAGAGGAAAACATTGAATTAGATATCATACCTGTTAAAAAACCTATTATAAATTACGATAACCATTATATTAGTATAATTATTGTACGCCCAAAAAAACTATTTGATAAGATAAAGAATCTAGATTTTATATACTTTATGCGTCTTGATATACTTACAAAAGAAAGTCATATTATACCTACTTACAAAATAGATTATAACCAAGGTTTTAAATTTAAAAAATCTATTAGAGAAAAAATAGTAAATGAATTTAATTTTAAAAATAAAGATATTCTCCATATTAAAAATATTAATACTAATAAAAATTATCATAATTATCTTGTTCTTTTAGATGATAACAAAAGAATAGATAACTATAAAAATAGTTCTTTTATTAAAGATAAATCTAATTTTTGTTGGCACTCACTAATAAGTTTATACAAACCTGGTTGTTATGAGCCCTCCGACACAGAAATATTTATAGAACTATATGAAAACGACAAAATAAATTATGTATTTAATAATGAAGCTAAAAATAATGATATCTTATCTAAAGATATATTTAAATCAATTAGTTGTATTATATGATATACCATTTTCTCTAAGTAATCTCTTTAACATATTATTTTCAGATTCTATTTTTTTATGATATGTTAATAGATCATAATATTTATCATGAATATCATCTTTATTGGTCATATAATATTGTAACTGTAATCTTTGATGTTCTAATTGATTATTAAGTATATTTATTTCTGCCTCCTTAGTATCTAAAAAGGGTTTGTAATCATATACCAGTTCTCGTTTAGATAAAACACAACCCATTATTATATTACACATAATTATTTTTTTAAATTATTCTTATAATATGCTTTAATCATTATATTTTGATATTTATATATATTATTTTCTAATCTAGATTGTGATAACTGTTCTTCTTTTTCAATTAATCTTTTTTTCAGGAATTCATTTTCTTCTTTATAAGAAGCTATGTTACCACCAAAACAACAATTTCCCATACTTAAATAACTATTATAAAATTATAATTTTTACTAAATAAAATATGATTTTATATTAAATATGACTTCTGAGAATACTAATTTTATAGAGAATAGAATAAAAAATAATAGAGTCAAAAAAAAAGAGGTTAAACTTAAAAAAGAACTTGGTTATTGGGATGTTACATTGGCAACAGCAGGGTTTATAATTGGTGCGGGTATTTTTGCTATAATTGGTATTACTGCCAAATATGGTAAAAATTTTAGTTGGATTTCAGTATTAATATGTGGTTTATTTGCCTCTTTTACAGGATTAAGTTATTCTGAATTATCTTCCATGTTTAATCAAAATGGAGGTGAATATATAATTAGTAAAGAGGCTTTTAATCATAATTTAGCAAAAATTGTAGCATGGTTTACTATAGTTACTGAAATATTAACACTTAGTTCTGTATCATATGGTTTAGGTGGTTATATAAGTACTATAGTTCCATTTAAAGAAATTTCTATAGCAACTGTTTCTTTATTAGGATTTGGATATCTAAATTATAGTGGTATTAGAAAAAGTGCTAATTATAATAATGTTTCAACTATTTTAGAAATAGCAGGTCTATTAATTATAGGTTTTCTTGGAATGTCTAACATAAAAAAAGAACAATTTGATCTTACTAAAATAGATAATAAATACCTAACAAATATAATTGTAGGAGCCGCATTTATATATTTTGCATATTTTGGTTTTGATGCTACTATAGAACTTACTGAAGAAACTAAGAACTCTGAAGAAACAATACCTAAAGCTATGTTATCGGGATTAGGTATTTCTACATCTCTTTATTTAATAGTAGCCCTTTCAACCGTTGCTACAATAGGTTGGAAAGCATTATCTGAATCAAAATCACCTATGGCAGATGTAGCAAACCATTTATTAGGAGGTTATGGTGGTAAATTAATGTTAGGTGTAGCTATAATATCTATGTCAAATACACTATTAATGGGGCATATAGGTTCAAGTAGATTCTTAAATTCTATATCGAGAACTATAAAATTACCATTTAATTTAGATAAGATTGATGAAAAAAATAGTACCCCCAAAAATGCTATAATATTAGTTACTGTAATATCTATGCTTGGTTTATTATTAGGTAACTTAGAAAAAACAGTATCTGTAACAAATTTAGGAACTCTTGTAATATTTTTTATGGTTAATCTTGCGGTAATTGTATTAAGAAAAAAACAACCCTTTAGAAAAAGACCATTCAAAATACCCTTTAATATAGCCGATATACCTATTTCCTCAGTATTAGGTTGTATATCATCTATTCTTCTTATGGTTTATATGATTCAACATCATATTTCATAAAATATTTTTACAATTATTTATAATAAATCTATTATATATAATTTTGTGATTTTATAGATAATTATGTATTTATAATTTTTCAATACCGGACATATGCATATTAGGTCCATACATGGTTGGATTATAGTAAGGATTTCTAATAGGCATAACGTCTGAGTTATTTCCTATAGTACATTTTTTGTGAAGTTTAACTTGTTTATTAACTCCAAATCTATCCCATTCATGTAAATTGTAATTACAAGGTTCTTGTATAGGATATAATTTTTGATTACATTTAGCTAAAGTACTAAAATTATTAGGTAAAGGATCATACCTGTTAAGATTGAGTTTAGTAACTGTAGGATGTACTTTATGAATTGTTTTATTGAAACTATCTTTACTATCTAAATGATAATAGGGTAATGGTTCTAATTTATCGGTGTATCTTCCCCTAAGACTACGCATTTCTGTTTTTAATTCATTTATGTTAACAATTTTTTCACAAGAAACATAATAATTTAATACAAGTTTTGTTGTAGTATAGTTGTTTAACATATGAATATCAAATATAATTAGAACTTGTTTATTTCCTTCATTATCGGTCATTATTTCTATTCTATAGATATCAAAAATCTTCATATGAAACTTATGTATATTATTTAAATTATTGATTACTCTATTTATAATAGGTGTGACTTCTTCTATAATTTTTCTTTCAAAATTCCCCTTACTATACACAGTTTTTTTTCCAGATTTTACATATTTTTTTATATTATTTTTACTATAATTATCTAATATCACATCTAATTGATCTTTATCTATACTATCGTGTTTGTATAATCCATAATTTTCAATTTTTTTCTTTTTGATTAAACAGTTTTTAGTTAAAATTCCATATTTGTATACAATGGTTATCCATACTATCAAAGCGGATGCCAATAATATTATAAAGTATATTTCCATATTTACAATATTATAAGATAATATTATTAGTTAATAAGGAGTCTTAATAAGACAGTTATAGCAAATAATTGTAATATACTTTCAATAGGTTTTACAAATGTAAATGCTCCTACAAGATAATTATTCCAAAGGAATTTACCTACAAGTAAAAGTATAATTTCTACAGTTATAACTGCTAATATTAATGGAAGAGTTTCTCTTAATTTATAATTTTCTCCAAAATATTCAGTATCTCCTAGACACGCACTATAAAATCTTTCAAAAGTGTTGATCATTATACTATATAAAAATATTTTAAATGTTACAAATTACATTTTTTTTTGTTAAATTGCGGATTTTTTTTACTATTTATACTATTTTTTTCTATTTCAGTGATTATATCATTAATAGTTTTCTTTATTATACTTTTTTCAGTCTTTTCTATTCTTTGTTTTTTTTTGTATCTTAAGTAAATATTCTCTATTCTTGATATAGCTACTTTTTCAGAGATTGAACTCCTTATTTTGCTATTATTGTTAGACCAAATCCACTGTATGTACTGTAACATTAATATCTACTCTTAAAAAAATATATCAACTTTTATTTAAATTCATGATTAAATTTTTGTTAATATATTTTTTATACTAGATTTAACGTAACAAATTATAATTTATTAAATTAAACGAAATTTATTTTCTTAATAAAAATCTATTTTTTTTGATTAAGGTTAATATAATATGTGTATATATGTTTTCCCATAAAATGGTATAGAATATGATTACAAATATATAGGAATTATAACAAAAATGATAGATTATTCAAGCCTTTAGACAAATTAAAAAATATAGTTAATTAGTTTATTAAATAAAATTACAATATTATTTAATAAATATGACAGAACGGCGAATATTTGTAGATGGTGTTTTTGATCTTTTTCATCTGGGACATATTCAATTATTTTTTAAGGTAAAAAATTTGTTTCCTAATTCTTATATAATAGCAGGAATAAGTAAAGATAGTGATAACATTAAATATAAAAGAAAATCTATATTAACACAAAAAGAAAAACTTCTTACAATGAAACACTGTAAATATATTGATGAAATAATATTAGATAGTCCATGGATAATTGATGTTGATTTCATAAAAAAACATAATATAGATTATGTTATTCATGATCCTTTACCTTATGTAAGTGGTGACATAGATGATGTATACAAAAATTGTAAAAAAATGGGAATTTTTATAGGAATGAATAGAACACCTAATATTTCAACAACAGATATTATTGAAAGAATTAAAAAGGGGCATCAAAACTAATTTCATTATTTTGTTCTAAGTCAGTATTTACACTAGCAAGACTGTATTCACTTACTCTTTTCTCGAAAAAATTAGTTTTATTTTCCATAGATATTAATTCCATAAAATCAAAAGGATTTTCACTATTATATAGTTTAGCTAACCCATATTGTTGGAGAAGTCTATCTGCTACATACTCAATATATTGAGACATTAGTTCACTATTCATACCAATCATAGCACATGGTATAGATTCTATAATGAATTCTTTCTCAATTTCAACTGCTTCTTGAACTATACTATAAATACTTTCTTTATCTAATTTATTTGTAAGATGGTCATATAAAAGAACAGCAAAATCAGTATGCATACCTTCATCTCTACTTATTAATTCATTGCTAAAAGTAAGTCCTGGCATAAGACCTCTCTTTTTAAGCCAAAATATAGCACAAAAAGAACCCGAGAAAAATATACCCTCTACAACTGAAAATGCTACAAGTCTTTGAGCAAATGTAGCATCTTTACTCTGTATCCATTTTAATGCCCAGTCAGCCTTATTTTTAACACATGGAATTTCTTCTATAGCATTAAATAAACGATCTTTTTCATCTGTATCCTTTACATAAGTATCGATAAGTAATGAATATACCTCTGAATGAATATTTTCAATAGCAACTTGAAATCCATAAAAACATCTTGCCTCTGGAATTTGAACCATAACGCTTAAATGTTCTAATAAATTTTCATTTACAATTCCGTCTGAACCAGCAAAAAAAGCTATAATATTTTTAATAAAAAACCGTTCATTTTCATTCATCTTTTGTTCCCAATCTTCTAAATCTTTAGAAAAATCTATTTCTTCTGCTGTCCAGAAACTACTTTCTGCTTTTTTATAGGCTTTCCATATTCTTTCATATTTTATTGGAAATAAGACAAATCTGCTCTTGTTTTCCATTAAAATAGGTTCGATTTCTTTATTAGATTTTTCATTTAGGTCGGACATATCAGGTATACTATAATGAAACATTTTAATGTAATATTATTTAATATTTCGTAAAATACTTTTAAGTAATTCTCTTTAAGAGAGAATTGTAAGTTTTATTAAAATTATAATCTATTATTATATTAATAGATTAATGGTTAAATATATATTTGATTTAGATCTTACACTTTATTCCGAAAATGATTGTAATGAAAATTTAGAAGAAACTGAGTATTATAACTCGTTTAAACAAAAAAATTTTGTTAAACAACTTCTTGGACAAATAAAAGATAAGAAATATATTTTGACTAATGCTAGCTTGGGACATGCTTCAATTGTATTAGATAAGACTAATCTTATGGATTCTTTTGATGATATAATATCTAGTGATATGGTTAATGCCTTTAAACCATATCGTATAATTTATGATACAGCAATTAATGCCTTTGGAATAAATAAAAATGATAAAGTAATATTTTTTGAAGATCAATTAGATAATTTAAAAACAGCAAAAAAAATATATAATTGGACAACTGTTTTAATTAGTCCTGAAAAAACTAGAAAATCAAAATATGTAGACTATGTATTCAGTACAATTGAGGATGCTTTATTATTTTTTGTCTTTAAAGACAAAATGGAATTCTATTAATATTTAATATTAAGATACATCTTAATATTTTATATCCTTTTATTATAAATGAGCTTAAATGATTTACAAAATAGATATAAAGGATATATAAGGAGTCAGTGTAATTGGGGAAGAAATTTAATCAACCCTTCTCTATGCGATGCGAGTCCAATTTATATGAAGAAATTCAATAAGTTTTTACAAAAACAATATAATAATTCAGTTAAAGATACAAAAGAAAATCAAGAAAAATTGTTAATAGATAGAAAAAGGGGCGACAAACATAAGGATATATACCCAATAAATAATCATGACTTTGATTATAAAACAGCTTATGTCAAAAAACTCAATCCATTCAATCTGGGAATTACAAATGAACCATCTATTGATAATCTATGGCGTTCACCAGTGAAATTGATGAAATATTATGAAGGACTCGTTAAAAATAGATATCCAAATAAAAATACTATTTCCGGATATGATGATGTAATATTAGATGATAAAAGAAAAGTACAAATTAAAAATACATATAGAGCTATGAATGAAAAACCTCCATATCCTACATTTAGAAAGGATTATCCTGAATGCCGATATCCTACAACAGGTGAAAATGCCAGTTCATATTTTATAAAGATAGGAAAATGTAAAAGTAACATAACTGATAAAAAAAAATGTAATAATATGGAATTTGAATGGATTGAAAATAAAAAAAAATTTCCTAAGATAGCTGTTGACCTGGCATCTACAAAGAAAGGTAAAAAATCGGCAGTTAAACATATAAAAGGAACATGTTATAAACCACAATTTGCTTATATAGATAATAAAGGAAGAGGATTTATGGGACAAAATGGACTTGCTCCTTCATTAGTTAATGATCTATTGAATATATCTCCTGATAAATTAGCAAATATATTAGCAGGTAATTCAATTGATGGTTCTGGGATTTTACCATGTGTTGAGGATTTTACAAATATGGTTGAAAAAAAACATAATAATAAATCTTTATGTTATGTGAGTATATTTTTTATTATACTGGCTATTTTGTATTTTATATACACAAAGATTAGTCACTAATAATTTCATTATATCCTTCTAAAAATGCTTCTAATTGAGGAACTTCACTTGTTTCGGGACCATATTGTCCCCAACTATCCTGATGCATCATAAATTGTTGTAAAGGCTGTCCCACATCATCTCTTTTTATATATATTGTAGAACCCATTCCTCCATATTTTTTAATATAAATTTTACCAGGATTATCACCCATTTTATTAAGAGCATAGCTATCACTCCAGTAATCATATGCTCCTGATAAATCTATATTACTATTATTATTAACAACCATGATTTGTTTAGCACAATCTATACACATAATACAATGTTTACATTCAGGTAAGAGAAAATTTACATCATTAGTTACACATATTTGACATTTTGATTCGATACCAAATAGTTTTTCTAAACTATTTCCATTTATTTTATTTTCAGTTCTACATAGGGGACATTCTATTTTATGTGAAAAATTATCTTTTGGGGGTTCTTTATAGGGACATTCCTGAACTGTATGATAAATTTCTTTTCCAGATAAACCTTTTTTTATACAAATTTCACAACGATGTGAACTTGATGTATGATATTCTTTAGTTGGACAGTTAATACTTCGGCAATAAAGCTCTTTTTTAAGTTTATCATTTTTACCATTTATTCTAAGATATTGTATTAAATCATTAAAACCACATTCCATTTGTCCATGACCTTTTTGACCACAAGTTCCGCATATATGGTCTCTCCATATATGTGTACCTTTAAATCTACAACTTTGAACACGGCAATATTCTATTGGTTCACTTTTAAAAGTACGACTACTCATATTGTTAATTAATAATTAAAATAAAATAACTTATCAAATTTATTTATCTCAATTTATAATAATATATGTCTCATTGTCCAGCTATAAAAACATCTTGTAAAGACGCAAAGATTGTAAATTCAGTTAAAAATCTGATAAAACAATTAGAATCAGATGATATAAGTTCTTTTATACCCGTCACAAAAAAAGAACTACATGAAACTAAAGATGCTCTCGATAGATATATAGAAGATTGTAATAAATGTGCCAGAGAAGGAAGAAGTGATTATAAATGTATGTTAGCAGCCAAAACAAATCTTTCAAGAAGAATTCCTCTCTTTGCTAAATCAGTTTATCCATGGAAAAATTATGATTGGGATTATGCTAATTATGTATCTAATAATTATACTACAAGTCATACAGGTGCTACTACTAGTGGTTCTATAAGAGGTATGTATAATAACGCAAGAGCTATAATAAAATTAATTAATGGATTAACAGATGACCCTATACCAAACAAATACTCAAGGGCAGGTCAGCGTGATAAAAATAGTGATTATCCATCTTTTAAAGAATGTACTGATCCAGGATGTGTTACTACACAAAAAGTAAAGAATTCTTTTAGACAAAACAAGCCCACTAAAGACAAATTTTTAAATAAGATTGTCGATGGAGAATATGCCTCTTCATATTTTGTTAGAATAGGTTCATGCCCAAGACATGATATCAAAACTCAAAAAGAATGTGAGAAAAGAGGTTATACATGGACACCAAATGTAATGGATAAAGTAATGAAAAAAATAATGAAAAAAAAGAATGCTGTAAATAATAATGATTCCGGTTCTTGTAATCAACCTAGATATGGATTTATAGATAACTCACCTAAAACATTTATAAATGGAAGCAAAATGAAAGGTATTATACCATCTCTTGCTAATGATTTTATGGCATTATCTCCAGATAAGATATTAGCAACTGCTATGGGGGCTTCACTTTCAGATTCTTTTGTTTTACAACAATGTCCTAATACATGGGAAAAATTTCATAATTACAGGGGCAATGATAATAATAAAATTACATATACATTTTTAATTATAACACTTCTTGCTATTTTATTTTTTATATTTTTCAATAAATAGAAATATTATATCTTTATTAAAATAAGGATATATTATAATATGACTAAATATGAATGTGATGCGGGTCCTATAATTGATCTTGTAAGTTCTGGTATAAAAAAAATAGAACCTCTTGCTAAATATAATCCTACACGAAAAAAAGAACTTGTCCTATTAAGACAAGCACTTGCCACATATAAACGAGATTGTGTTACTTGTAAAAGAGATGCTGATAATGATTTAATTTGCTTAAAGGCTGCTTTAGATAAATTATTTAGAAATTTGCCCTTTATACGTAATAGTGTATATCCATGGAAAAATTATGATTGGAATTATGGAAACTTTATTGATAATAATTATTCAGCCATGGCTACAGGTTCTAGTAAATCAGGGGGTGCTTATATATCTAATCTCGGTATATTTTTTAAATTATTTAACGCTTATATTTTTTCCGCTAATCCTAATAGCAAGTCAGTAGCAGGAGGTACAGATGAAAATAGTGATTATCCTAAATATGGTTGTTTGGGTAATAAGAAAAAATATTGTGATGTATGGCATAGAGTAAAAAACAATGATGGACAGACTGTGCCATATAAAAACGCATTTTTTAATAAAAAAACAGATGGAAAATATTCTTCCTCATATTTTATAAAGGTGGGTACATGCCCCAGACCAGATATAACAGATAGAAATGAATGTTCTAAAAAAAATTATGAATGGATAGATGACCCTCTTGACACAGTTTTATCATCTGTTTCAGGCGGTATACCTGATGGTTCGTGTCATCAACCAAGGTATGCCTTTATAAATAATAAACCTGGTATTCCTTTATTTAGGGGTTTTACACCTTCTCTTATTAATGATGTAGCATCACTGACTCCTGATAAATTGTTTTTAGCATATACAGGAAATAGCATACCCGGATATCTTAATGTTCAAAAATGTCCTAAAATGAAAAAAAAGGCGTTGGGCTATAAAAAAGAAAATTTTACAAATATAAATGAACAAAATATATTATTTAGAAAAATTTTATCTGGTGTAACAGTTAGTTTTCTAATACTTATTATATCAATTATATATTTTTATAAATGGTATTATGGATAGTTATTATTTTATTAGGTCGTTGTAAAATAAAATAATAATATATATTAATATATCAATATGGGAGTTACTGAACATACATTTAAAAATGGATTAAAACTTTTATATCAACAAAGAAAAACATCCAATATTTCTGCTATTTCATTATTTTGTAGAGTGGGTTCTAATTATGAACCAGAGGGGTTATATGGTGCTTCTCATTTTATAGAACATATGTTATTTAAAGGAACTTCAAACCTTAAGAACGCAAAGGATATCTCTAAAATATTTGATTCAATTGGAGCATACTTTAATGCCTATACTGACAAAAATAAAACATGTTATGTTGTAAAAGGTTCATCTGACCATCTTGAAAAAATAATAGTTACACTTTCTGATATGATGTGTAATTCATTATTTGATAAAGATGAATTTGAAAAAGAGAAAAAAGTAGTAGTTGAAGAAATAAGTCGTGCTAAAGATAATCCAGCCGCTTTTACTAATGAGGAAATATACAAATTATTATTTAAAGGAAGTAGTTTAGCTTTACCAATAGGTGCTGTAGATATAGATATTCTTGATTACGATAGACAAGAAGCAATTGACTATTTTAATTATTTCTACAAACCTTCTAATATGGTTTTATCAATATGTTCCAATAAAAATATGGAGGATATAATTGAGATTGTCAACAAATCATATTTAATAACTAAAGAATTTTCACCATTTAGAAAAGCAACTATATCTGAAAAACCAATAGATACAAACAGAGTATATTCAAGAACTAAGGTTACGCATGAAAAAATAGACTTAAATGCTGAAGCTACAGCTGAAGAACAACCAGCTACTGAAGCTACAGCTGAAGAACAACCAACTGCTGAAGCTACAGCTGAAGAACAACCAGCTACTGAAACTACAGCTGAAGAACAACCAACTGCTGAAGCTACAGCTGAAGAACAACCAGCTACTGAAACTACAGCCGAAAAACAACCAGCTACTGAAGCTACAACTGAAGAACAACCAGCTACTGAAGCTACAACTGAAGAACAACCAACTGCTGAAGCTACTAGTGAAGAATCTTCAAGAATGCCTGCTGGGATGGAATCACAATCATCTCCCCAAGCTACTAGTGAAGAATCTTCAAGAATGCCAGCAGGGATGGAATCACAACCATCTCCCCAAACTACTAGTGAAGAATCTTCAAGAATGCCAGCAGGGATGGAATCACAACCATCTCCCCAAACTACTAGTGAAGAATCTTCAAGAATGCCAGCAGGCATGGAATCACAACCATCTCCCCAAACTACTAGTGAAGAATCTTCAAGAATGCCGCCAGGTATGGAATCACAACCATCTCCCCAAGCTACTAGTGAAGAATCCTCTAGAATGCCTCCAGGTATGGAATCACAACCATCTCCCCAATCTACTAGTGAAGAATCCTCTAGAATGCCTCCAGGTATGGAATCACAACCATCTCCCCAAGCTACTAGTGAAGAATCCTCTAGAATGCCGCCAGGTATGGAATCACAACCATCTCCCCAAGCTACTAGTGGAGAATCCTCTAGAATGCCACCTGGTATGGAATCACAACCATCTCC
>Ga0208624_1001191_pt1 | contig 12494 bp, 11 predicted proteins | sample Knorr_S23_td_DCM_FD_185607 | JGI IMG/M metagenome (GOLD analysis project Ga0208624, IMG submission 185607) | Marine microbial communities from Southern Atlantic Ocean transect - Knorr_S23_td_DCM_ad_71m_LV_A (SPAdes) (version 2) | ecosystem: Environmental > Aquatic > Marine > Oceanic | place...
AAATATAATTGTAAATAAGTGGGGTACTTATATTTCGATAATTATTGTAAGCGGTTTCTTTGTTTGGCTGCTTATTACTAATGGGAATTTTAACTGAGTGTTATGTTTAAAAAGATATTACTTTTTGGATTTTTTTTGTCTAGTCAACTTTGGAGTGAAGTTAGAGAGCCGCACGAGACACTCCAACTTGAATGTTCATCATCTCAAAATTTAATTGTTCTTTGGTTACAGGTAGATCTTGAAAGAAATGAACACATAGCATGGATTCCATCTAACCCCATACAGTCGATTATTTTGAAGAAAATGAGGATTGCGCCAACAGAGATAAATTTCGAGTTTCAAGGTTCCGACCTATCGATCAATAGAAATAATGGAGATTTAAATTGGAATAACGCACAGTATGGTTGTTCTAAGATAAGCATGGAAGATTCTCAAAACTCTAGAAATAAAAAATTGGAGGAGATAAAGAAAAAACGGCTTTTTTAATTTCTAAAGCACTTATCTTTATAATAAAAAATGGATCATATTTGGACAACTATCTCTGACTTGTTCGTTTTCTTTTTTATGATCTTTGCTGGTTCTATTGTTTGGTTAATTTCAAGAAATGTTCTATTCAAGATCATTAAGAACTCCAGAGTAGTAGAAGCAATATCCATAATACTTGCCTTATCGATAGGAGTAATAATAATCAATAATTATTTATTAAAATAATACTAATTACCAGCCGACCACCCTAAAGGTATTTGTTGTTGAGGATTGAACACATTTGGACCAACTAAAGGATAAGCTTCTTTCGCGAGTTTTAAATCATTCTCACTCAAATAATCACTAGCTGTTAGCTCAAAAACATCTAAACCCCTTGTCATCTCAGTACCATAAATATAACCATCGTAATAATAAGCTGACCAATATCCACCAGTGATCAGAATCTCATCATCAATAGGTCCTCTATCAAAATAGGCAATCTCCATGGGGTTTGACGAGTCTGTGAAATCCATTATAGATATTCCTCCTTGGTACCAAGCCTGAACAAAAATATCTCTACCAGGAATTGGTATCAGCGAACCGTTGTGAGCAACGCAATTTTCAGTTTCAAGCTGAGGAGCTGGCATTTTGTAATGACTTTTAAATATCAATTTATTGTCAACAATGTCATAAATAGCATTGGCTCCCCAATCCAAAGGATCCCAGGCTCTACACCTAGCTCTTCCACCACCACCCCATTCATCTGTAAAAACAACTTTCGTACCATCGTTATTAAAGGTCGCGGAGTGCCAATAAGCGAAGCCTACGTCGGTCACCACATCAATTCTTTCAGGATTATAAGGATCTGAAATATCAAAAAGGATACCATTTCCAGAACATGCACCAGCAGCGATTTTTCTTGTAGGAAACACAGTTATGTCGTGGCATTGATCTGTACGCCTGGTTTCTTGGGTATTATCGCCATGGTCTCCACCTTCCCAAAGGCCTCCAAGAGCACCCGTTTTTTCATCTGCAAAGACTGCGGGACTTTTCACAATTCTTGCTTTAGATGGATCTGAAATGGGTATTTCAATTACATCTATTCTAAAAAGTGCGGTTCTTTTATCTCCAGGTACATTACCAATACAGCTCTCAAGCTCCTCTTCATCTCTCACACTTGCTGTTCCAGAATTGTAAACAATAATTTTTCCATCCGATTCAGGTCCTGAAACAACGGAGTGAGTATGTGAACCTCTACATGTTTGTACAGCTCCAACTTGCTTAGGTTTTTTTAAATCAGAAATATCAAATATTCTCAAACCTCTAAACCTATCAGGACTAGCTTCCTTTGAGATTCCGTCTAGCCCACAATCTAATCTACTGCGTGTTTGTTCAACAGACATAATCAGGATGTCACCCACTATTGATACATCTCCCTGACCACCTGGACAAACTACTGAAGATATTAATTCAGGAATTCCCTGTTTTTGAATTTCATATATATTAAAACCATGATAGCTACCAGCTATTAAGATATTGTCTCTAAAGGCCATATCAGTATTAGCGAAGCTTAGTATTGGCCATCTGAGCGCTCTTGATTTTGCTTCGGTGGTCTTCTCTTTACTTTCTTCCTCTTTCGCTTGTTTTTTTTCTATACCCTTGCCCTTAGGATTATTTGGATCAAAAAAACCAGCAGGTTTTTTGAGACTTTTAACAAGTTTCATGTTGAGAATAGATTCCTCTGCATCAAACAATCCAGCCTTGAGGTTAGATCTAGGATCTTCGGACAAACTCACTAAAATAGCATTCATTCTTTCTATCTCGATCGCCTGATCATTAATTAGCTCTGATACAAACTCATCAAAGTTAGGATCATAGGAATTTCCAGGAAATTTTTTTAAAGTTTTTACCATTTCCAAAGCACCATCATGATGATTAATCATCAGCTTCAGAAAAAGTTTATCGAAAGAGGTACTTTCAGACTCCTCAAGTTCTTTTAATTCACTAGGAGAGGCCATTCCCGCCATATTTAGATGTTGTTCACTATGATCACCTTTCTCAGCCATATGACCGCTCATACTTGATTCAATAGACTGACCCCTGTCCAAGAGCCAGTTTTCCATAAAATCAATTTCATCATCTTGAGAAGATTCAATTCTGTCAGCTAAATCTAATATGCTTTTATTATTTGTTCTGTTTTCAGCAAATTCTGACATCAGAATTGCTTGTCTATGATGTACTATCATTCCTTGAAGAAAATCAACATCGGCTTTCACAAATGATGCTCCAGCAATATTGGTAGCCATTAGAGCATCAATCCGTTTTGACTCTTGACCAGGCAAACCCGGTTGTATAATCGAATATTCATCAATACTTAGTGAAGATTCTGAGTCTGAGCTCACATTTTTTGATTCTGTTACTCTTTTCTGAGTTGAATTTAAAGAACAATTGCTCAACAAAAAAATAGTAAGAAAAAATATTTGGATATATCTCATTTATTATTCCCCATGATTGATATTGTAATATGTTAACCATAAACTTATTAAGATATGAGTAAGAAAATTACCTTTATTCTCAAACTTCAATTTGAAGCTTACATGCCTGAGATAGAGAGCTTCATCAAAGATCTTTCTGTTCCTTACACTTATGGTTGTGATGAAGAAGGTACTCTGTCTTTTGAATGGTTCGTCAATCCTGAGGAGAGAAGCGCAATCATACTTGAAAAATTTTCAGACTCTACTTCTGCGTTGATTCGAGTTAATAATTTAATCACAAGCCCTGTTAACGAGCCTTTTCAGGAATTATTTGAAATTGAATCTTTTTTGGTTTTAGGAAATGCAGATGAAAAGCTCAAAAAGGAACTAGAAGGATGGAATGCTTCTTATCTCCCTTACAAAGACGGTTTTGAGAGGCATTAGTTAAAGTGAGAGCATAATGCGTAATCTAATAATTAGCCTTTTCTTGATAACAATTCATTTCCTAGACAGTTCTGAAAGACCTCCGCTTATAGATCAATCAAAATATGAAGTATATGAAGATATAGTGTGGGTTTCTAAAGAAAATTTTGATCTTTCTCTAGATATTTATGTCCCCAATTCTTCGTTAAACAAACTTCCTGTCTTATTAATTTTTCACGGAGGAGGTTGGCTCATTCGTGATAAGTCAATCATGGACCAAATGGCTCAATATATTTCATCAAATAGTGAAATAATTGTTTGTAATATCAATTATCGACTACTTTCCGATTTGAATAACACAGTGAAGATGAATGAGATTGTAGAAGATGTGTTTGGAAGTCTTTTATGGGTAAAGAATAATATTCACCTCTATAAAGGAGATTCTACTCAAGTAGCAGTGACGGGTGACAGTGCAGGAGGTCATTTAGCTTCAATGATTGTTAACTCTGGAGATAGGATATCTTTAAATAATAACTTTGCTAAAAGTTTAAAATTTACACCAACTTTTATCCCTAAATTATCAGAGGAACAAATCTTAAAACAAATGAATGTGAAAGCTTCTATTGTAAGTTACGGAGCTTTCGATATTTATGCTGGCGCTGTGGATGGTTTCGAAAGTTATAAAAACCCTTTTTGGGCATTTTCAAGATCATCACCGAGGAAAATATTTGGAGAAGGTTTTGACCACATTAACAACCCAGACATGTATAAAGCTGTCTCTCCTCTTTACAACATACCAGAAGCGAAAGAGAAAACTCTCCCACCTCAACTGCTTTTAGTTGGATCAAATGATAGATTAACTACACCAAAGTCTGTAAAAGATTATCTAAATGCTCTTCAAGAAAAAGGGCATCAAGTCTCTTATTGGGAATACCCCGGAAAGGGGCATGCCTTTTTAGATTCTGGCAATAATTATTTTTTAGGTACAAATTTTGAAAGAGATGCTCCCGAGGCACTTGATAAGATGATCAATTTTCTTGAATCGGTTTTTAAGTAATTTAATAATTTTTTAAATAAAAGTTAACATAACAGATAATCTAGGAGAGGTTATGAATACTGATCATACAGAATCAAATATAAGAAAGGTTGCCTTAACCTCTCTTTCAGGTACGAGTATTGAATGGTACGATTTCTTTCTTTACGGCGCTGCAGCCGGTTTAGTTTTTCCTAAATTATTTTTTGGAGAAGTCGACCCTACAACAGCTTTAATACTCTCATTTTTAACTTTTGCTGCTGGCTTTATTGCAAGGCCTGTCGGAGGAATAATATTTGGTCACTTTGGTGATATAGTTGGAAGAAAAAAAACCCTAGTTATAGCTCTCATGTTGATGGGAATAGCCTCAACTATGATTGGATTACTTCCCACGTATGAGACTATCGGAATAGCTGCTCCACTATTGTTAACTTTTTTAAGATTCTGTCAGGGAATTGCGATAGGAGGTCAATGGGGTGGTGCGATGCTTCTTGTTACCGAGAGTGCACCTAATAATAGGAGAGGCTTTTACGGAGCCTATGCACAAGCTGGAGCACCTGTTGGAGTGATATTGGCAAATATCGCTTTTATATCTGTTAGCTCATTAACTACCGAAGAGGATTTTCTGTCTTGGGGTTGGAGAATACCGTTCCTCATTAGTTTTGTTTTGGTAATTATCAGTATGTACATTCAGTTGAGGCTTGAAGATACAAGGGCATTTAAAGAACTTGAAGCGAGTAAGTCAGCTGAGCCTGAAGAGAAAAGGCAAATAAAATCTTCTCCTATTCTCGAGGCCTTAAGAAGATATCCAGGGCGTATATCTTTGGCTGCTGGGGCTTTTTTATCTATACAAGTAACTTTCTATATTCTTGTTGCATTTATACTAGCTTACGGAGTCCAAACAACCGAACTTTCAAGAAATGACATACTCATGGCTGTTTTAATTGGATCCGCAATAATGGTCCCTATGCAGTTTGTATTTTCAGATTATTCTGATAAGAATGGAAGAAAGGGAATTTTTATGACAGGAGCTATACTAACAGGTGTATGGGCATTTGCTTTATTCCCATTGATAGATACAGGAAGTTTTTATCTTGTCATCCTAGGTGTATCAGGCGGACTAATGTTTTTAGGTATGATGTATGGTCCACAGGCTGCATTCTTTGCAGAGCTTTTTTCTACGGATGTTAGATACTCGGGAGCATCACTAGGGTATCAGATTGGTGCAATTATAGGTGGTTCGTTTGCCCCAACAATAGCAACACTTTTATGGAAAAATTATGATATTTTTTGGGTATCAGTCTATATTGCCTTTGCATCATTAGCTTCTCTGCTATCTGTATACTTTTTAACCGAAACTTATCAAAAAGATCTAAACGAGTGACTTTAGATTAACTGACCATTGTTCATGGTAAGCTGCCTGTCAGTAAGCTCAGATGCTTCTTCTGGATCGTGTGTAACTATTAGGACCGTTGATTTTTTTGAAGTAAAAATATCTGATATCTCTCGGTATAAAGATTTTTTTAAGGTCAAATCAAGAGCACTAAAGGCTTCATCTAACATTAGAAAGCTTGGTTCTGGTGCCATAGAGCGAGCAAAAGCCACTCTTTGTTGTTCTCCACCGGAAACTTGATGAGGGTATTTATCTCTTAACTTATCAATTTTAAAAAGGTCCAAAAGCTCATTTACTATCTTTTCCTTTTCTGGAACCCTTCGAATACCAAAACATATATTCTGATAAATAGTCATATGCGGAAATAAAGCCTTTTCTTGAACTACTAAACCTAAATTTCGTTTTTCAGGTAATAAAAATGAAGTTTTACTTGAAACTTCTAGTCCATTAATGAAGATCTTGCCAGATTGTGGGCTTTCGAAGCCAGCAATTAATCTAAGCAAAGTGCTCTTTCCACTGCCAGAATTACCTAGAATTGAAACTTTTTCCCCTTCTTTAATCTCAAGATTAATTTTATTTAAAGAGAGATCTGTACCATTATAAGTATGACTAAGATTTTTTATTTGCAGAACTAAGTTACTCATCGTTCTTTACTGGTCTTGATGATCTTATCATTTTTGAGAGGAAGAAAATTGGAATTAATCCTGTCATTACTATCGCAATTGCAGGTGCAGCGGCTTGAATCATCCTTTCCTCTGAAGCATAAACGTAGGCAGAAACAGCTAATGTTTCGAAGTTGAAAGGTCTGAGTATAAGTGTAGCCGGTAACTCTTTTATAACATCTGACATTACCAATAAAATAGAAGTAAGAATACTTGTCTTAAGTAGGGGTATATGAATTTTCCTCAAAAGACTCCAGCCTACAGTTCCCAGTATTTTTGATGAATCATCAAGAGAATTACTTATCCTTTCATAACCAGATTCTATAGAGGAGTTTGCTAGAGCATAAGTCTTGATAACATATGCAAGTATCAATCCAAATAATGAGCCTGTAAGTAATACATCAAGGCTAGAAAAAACTGTAGTGTCTAGGTAGACAAATAATTGAACAATTCCAACAGCTAAAATTAATCCTGGTACAGCATAACCTACTGATAACAAAGAGCTAAGACGATTTATAACAAATAATGGCTTATATCTTTCTGAGAAATTTATTAATAAAGCTAAAGCAGCACAAACTAGTCCCGTGACCAATGATAAACCAATAGTATTGGTAAAGGTATTTATAAAGTTAGCATCAAAAAATTTTAGGTTTACCTCATATGCCCAAATACTTAATTCGATTATAGGCAACAAGAATCCAATAAATATTGGGATAAAGCACAGAGAAAAGGCTAACAATGCGTTAATTCCATAGAGATTTTGTTCAATATTCGGGGAGAAGGTCGAGTTACTTGAACTGTAAAGTTCATTGCCTCTATTACTCCTTTCAAGGATATAGAAGATAACAATTACCAAGAGGAGTAGGGAAGCTAGCTGCATCGCAGTCTGCAAGTCATATAAACCATACCAAGTGCGGAATATACCCGTAGTGAAAGTTTGGATAGCAAAGTGATCGACTGCCCCAAAGTCAGATAAAGTTTCCATCACTACAAGCATTAAACCACCAATTACTGCAGGTCTTATGAGGGGAAGCGATAATTTATAAAAGACTTGGAACTGACTTAATCCAAGTAACCTAGCTGACTCTTGCATAGATCTTGATAGGTTTATAAATGCGCTCCTTGAGACCAAATAAACATAAGGATAAAGCGTGAAACCAAAAACAATAATTGCACCGTAGATATTTCTTACATTAGGAAATAAGACAAAGTTACTGTCCATACCAAGCAAAGATCTAGCAAGATTATTAGCATCGCCAAAGGGATCAAATAGTCCAGTAAATGTATATGCAAGAATGTATGGGGGTATGGCTAGTGGAAGAATCAAGGCCCATTCGAACAACCTTTTTCCTGGGAAATTATATGTAGTCACTATCCAAGCAGTAACTGTCCCAACTGCCAATACAATTGATGCTACTCCAAGCACTAAAATTAAAGATGACTTTACGTAATCAAAGATTAGATAATCGAAGATGTGAAACCAATTTTCAGAGAAGCCTCCAAAAAGACTTAAGATAACTATGAGAATAGGGGCAGTAAAGACAACTAGGACCGCTAAAGGTAGTGAACTCCAGTACGATAATCTATTCAATTTTTAGAGGTGATTTTAGCTTAAATCAAGAAAAAATCATTTCCAACCGGCCCTATCCATCAATCTAACTGCATTTGGATTCAATTCTCCAAATTTTTTCACTGATATTTGATCTTCAACAAAATCTAAGCCAAAACTAGCTATTTCTTTACTCGGCAAAATACCCTTTAGAATAGGATATTCATAAGATTTTTCGACCATATATTTTTGAGCTTTTTTTGATAGTAAGAATTCCAAAAAAAGATTCGCATTTTCAACATTCGGAGCATATTTCAGAATACCTGCACCGCTAATATTTATGTGCACACCTCTATTATCTTGATTTGGGAATAACATTTTTACTTTTTTAGCAGCGTTAAGTTGTTCTTCTCCTGCTAAGCCAGAAAGCATAATTCCAATGTAATAACTATTTGCAATGGCGATATCAGCTTCACCATTAGCTACAGCCATGATTTGAGACCTGTCATTACCTTGAGGCTTTCTAGCAAAATTGCTTACAAGTTTTTTTGCCCAACTTTCGGTTTGTGTTTCTCCCAAGTTTGCGATGAGTGATGCCACTAGTGATTGGTTATACATATTATTAGAGCTTCTTATTACAATTCTATTTTTCCACTTTGAATCGGCGAGATCTTCATAGTTAAGATTATTTATCTCGGTTTCTTCTACCATCAAAGGATTGTAGAAAATTGCTCTTGCCCTTTTTGCTATAGCTGTCCACTGATTGTCAGGACCTTTGAGATTAACAGGGACTGAATCTAATACCTTTGTTGATGTAATACTTTGTAAGAGATTTTCTTTTTGTACCTTCCAAAGATTTCCTGCATCTACAGTAAAAAAAATATCAGCTGGAGAATTCTTACCTTCGGCCTTTATCCTCTCAAGCAGTGCACTACCCTTACCAGAGATAATATTTACTTTGACTCCAGTCTCATTAGTAAATTCTTGATACAACCCAGGATCAGAGTCGTAGTGCCTAGAGGTATAGACATTCACTTCATTTGCGGATGAAACTTGCCCAAATAGAGCAAGTATCAATATGAAATATAGATTCTTCATAGGGTTGATTTTATCTTATTGAGAATCATTCTCAAATAGAAATTATTTCCGATGAGCTACAACGGGTAAATCTGTGATACCTCTAATAAAGCTTGAGTTCAAATATTTAACATCTCCAGCTATTTCAATTGATGTGAATCTATCTAGTATTTCTTCCCAGAGGATTTTTAATTGTAAGTCTGCAAGCCTATTCCCTAAACAACGATGTATTCCAAAACCAAATGATAAGTGTTGTCTAGCATCCTCTCTTTCTATATCTAATTTATGAGGTTCAATAAATTTATCATCATCTCTATTGCCAGAAGTATACCAAATGGCAACCTTATCCCACTTTTTGATAGTCTTGCCGTGAAGCTCAACATCTTCCATGGCAGTTCTACACATGTGACCCACAGGGCTCTGCCAGCGAATGATTTCAGAAACCATGTTATTGATCAATTCTTTATTATTTTGAACTTTTGCTAATTGCTCAGGATATTGATTAAAAGCCTTAATACCCGCACTCATTGAATTACGCGTTGTATCATTCCCAGCTACGATCAATAGGATTACGTTTCCCAAAAATTCATTAGGAGTCATATCTCTCGTTGACTCACCCCTAGCCAACATAGAAATTAAATCATTTCCATCACCCCCTTTGGCTTTCCTGTCTTCCCAAATGGCATTGAAATATTCGAAGCATTTCCATAGCTCTTGGAAGCCTTCCTCAGGTGTCTCAAAGAAATCAGGATCTGTTATTCTCTCCACTGTATCAGACCAATGAATTAGTTTTAATCTATCTTCTTGAGGTACATCAAAAAGTGTTGCTAGCATCCTACTTGTAAGTTCTATTGATACTTTATCAACCCAATTAAAGTGCTCTCCATCAGGTAGATCATCAAGAACTTTCTTTGTTCTGCTTCTTATCAAGTCTTCAAAATTTTCTAGATGGGAACCTGTGAACATCGGGGCTACAACTTTTCGTTGATCTGTATGCTTTGGTTGATCTTGCATAATAAACATCGGTAAATGGAAAATTGCATCTGGTGGTTCAGACATAGGTTGACCTCCCAATCTTATACCACCATTCATTATGTCTGAGGAAAAGCGTTTATGATCCATATCAATAGCCTTAATATCTTCATATTTTGTTACGGACCAATAAGACCCTGCCTGACTATCTGACGTGAAGTGAACTGGGCTCTCTTCTCTAAGCCTTTTGAAGACTTCAAGATCAAGGTTTTTGCCAAACCAGTCATTATTTGCAGGATTTAATTCTTCAAGATTTACTTCATAAGGACTAATATCATCTGGGAGGCCCCATTTAGCTCTTATTTCCGAATTAGATATATTTTCAAACTCTAAAGGTCTTTTTTCTTCTGTACTCATAATAAATTAGATATTTTTCTGAATTGAAATCAGGTGTATTATATTACTATAACACCCAAATATCCTAAAAACTTAATATAGTATTTGAACTTTAAAAATATCTTTAAAACACGCCAATGGCTTTTTTCATAATCTTTTTCATAATCTTTTTCGTATTGCCTAAAGCTTGGCTCAGCTACTCAATGAATAGATACGATAATGATTTGGAAGGCATGCCATTCAATGCTGAAGAATTTGGTAGATCAATCCTCAAAGAAAATGATATGGAAGATGTGACAATTGAAGAGACTAACATGGTAGATCACTATGATTTGAATGATCGAGCAGTTAGAGTTAAAGAGGGCAGGCTTAAAAAGAAAAGTCTGACAGCCTTAGCCATAATATGTCATGAAATAGGTCATGCCATTCAGCACAAAGAACAGTATGGACCACTAGTTAGAAGAACAGATATTGTAAAAAATACTCAATGGCTCTCACGTCTTGGTGGAATCGTTCTTTATAGTGGTTTGCCTATTATTTTGGCAACGGGTAATTTCGGGCTAATAAAAGTTTGCTTGATATTAGCTTTATGTTCGGTGCTTCTTGGAGTCTTCATACATTTGATCACCTTAAATGTTGAATTGGATGCGAGTTTTAAGAGAGCAATGCCAATTTTGAAAGAGAGGATACCAAAGGAGTACCATTTTCAATGCAAAAACATCTTAAGGGCTGCAGCGTTTACCTATGTGATTGGTGCGCTGACAAGCTTTCTATCTTTAAGATATATTTGGTTGTTACTCACTAGATTGAGGTAGTTCTTCAAAGTCACAGAACATTTCTGCTTCCACTGATCCAATCACTGCAAGATTCACTTTCGCTCTACCCTCCATGGTGCCAACTACTTTACATTTCTCTAGACTCTCTTGAATAATTGCTCTTACTATAGAGGTCAACTCTTCTACTGTTATTTGATCTAGTGTTGTTGACTCATTTGAGTTAATGAAAAGACTCCATGCTAGGCCTAAGATCATCAATGATTTCTTCATACTATTTCCTTTTTTATTGAGTTGTGTTTTTGATGAATTTATTTGCTTTGTTGAAAATAAGCGACTTTCTTTCAGGATTCATTCTGTCTAGTGTGCGAGTTAAAAAACTCATACGAGCATTTTTCTCATAAAAACTTCTGTGTTTATCAGTAAATCGCCAATACAAACCATCAACGATATCGCACCATTCACCTTTGGAGTAATTAGACATCTTCAAAATATAATTAGAACCACAGGTATAAGGTTTTGTAGACATAAGTCCACCATCTGAATAGGTTGCCATTCCATAAACATTTGGAATCATCACCCAATCTGACGAATCGATGTACATTTCCATAAACCACTTATTTATATCGTCGGGATGAATCTCAGACATATTCATAATATTGCTAATTATCATCAGTCTAGGGATGTGATGATGATAGCCATCCATGCTAGTTCTTCTAATACAGTCATCAAGAGGATCAATGCCCGTTGTGCCATCATACCAATGCTGGGTTAACCTCCTTTTGTGTTTCCAAAAATTTTTCTTCACCTGATAATCACTTTTTTGTTGATAAATACCTCTTATGAATTCTCTCCAACCTAAAATTTGTCTGACAAACCCTTCTACGGAGTTAAGAGGTAAAGCTTTCTTCTTAAAGGCGTCAATTGTTAACTCTAAAACCTCTTCAGGAGTCAGTAGCCCAATATTGAGCAACGGACTTATGGTGCTATGAAACAAGAAATTTTTATTTGGCACCATCGCATCCTCATAAATGCCAAAATTTTCTATTCTTTCATCTAAAAAAACTTTTAAGCTCTTCATGGCTTGTTTTCGGGTGACAGGAAACCATATGTTGCCCAGTTCACCTGGATGATCCGTAAAGTGTTTCTCAATAATGGTAGACACTTCGTTGTGATATTTTGATAGTTTGAATTCTGGCAAAGAGGGTAGATCTAGCCCTTTGGGTATTTTTTTCCTATTTTCTTCGTCAAAAGACCATTTGCCACCCAATGGATCT
>Ga0208624_1001193_pt1 | contig 12483 bp, 8 predicted proteins | sample Knorr_S23_td_DCM_FD_185607 | JGI IMG/M metagenome (GOLD analysis project Ga0208624, IMG submission 185607) | Marine microbial communities from Southern Atlantic Ocean transect - Knorr_S23_td_DCM_ad_71m_LV_A (SPAdes) (version 2) | ecosystem: Environmental > Aquatic > Marine > Oceanic | place...
CCAATGCCGTTGACGGTGCACTCGATCTGCCGGGCACCATTCTCGACTGCGGCCAGTGAGTTGGCCACCGCCATGCCGAGGTCGTTGTGGCAATGGACACTGATGACCGCCTTGCCGGACTGAAACTCCGGCACCGAGTCGTGCAGGTGACCGATCAATTCGCCGAACTGGCCCGGCACCGCCCAGCCGACCGTGTCCGGAATATTGACCGTGGTGGCCCCGGCATCGACCACCGCCTGGCAGACCTCCGCGAGAAAATCCGGTTCGGTTCGGGAGCCGTCCTCGGGAGAAAACTCGACATCGGCCACAAGTTTGCGCGCACGTTTCACACCCTCCACAGCGAGCTTGATGATCTGGCTCTGCGCCTTGCCGAGCTTGAACTCGCGGTGCAGTTTGGAAGTCGCGAGAAACACATGGATGCGCCCCTTTTTGCCGGCAGGAGCCACGGCCTTGCCGGCCGCCTCGATGTCGCGCGGCACGCATCGCGCCAGCCCGGCAATGATCGGCCCCTTGATCTCCCTGGCGATGGTACTGACCGCAGTAAAATCGCCATCGCTGATCACGGGAAAACCGCCCTCGATCACGTCCACCTTCAGTCGGGCCAGTTGACGGGCGACCTCGAGTTTTTCGCGAAGCGTCATCGAGGCGCCAGGGCACTGCTCACCGTCGCGGAGTGTCGTGTCAAAGATAAGGATTCGGTTCTTTTTCATGTCGTCGTTGATGCGTGGTAGTTAACAAAAAACCCCGTCGCCTTTCGGGCAGCGGGGTTTACGAACTTCATGGACACCAGTTTAAACCTCAGCCGCCTGCGCGCTTCCCAAAAGCGCCAGTCCCAGCAGCGAAAGTCGTAGGCTCAAACTTGCCATCGCGGCGCAACCTAGCGACGCCCCCCCGCCAAGTCAAAGGGTTTTTCCGGCCTTTGGAGTACGCTTGGCCAAGCGCTTGGTTTACTCGTCGCCTTCGGCGGGGTCGCCGGTGAGGATCACGGCGGCGGCCTCGGACGGCTTGGCCTCGAAGAGCACGCTCTCCGGCCCCCAACCGGCCCAACCGGTCAGCCCGGGGGCATCCGGGTCACTATCGACCACCGCCACTCCAAGGCCGAAGTACAGATCCTTCTTCAGCTTGGCCACGCCGAGGGTTTGTGGAGAAAACCAAAACTCGTACACCGTGGTGCCGGTGCTGGGGTCGATTGTTTTTTGTTTCCGCCGCATGACGACGTTGAACGCTGCGTCGCCGGTGATCTGTTCCACAAATCCGGCGCGTTGCGGTGCGTCCTCATCGGTCAGTCGGTCCTTGTCGTAAATAAAATCGGTGGCGAGGAACGGGTCGGACAGCGCAAAGGCAAACTCACCCAGCACCCTGCTCCGCTCGTCATTGGTGAACAACACTTTCACCGAATCACCGGCGGTGGCGTCCTTGTTGGTATGGTGATGGAAGTCGTCCTCGACCTCGATCGTCAACAGGAGGCCGTCCGGGTTCCAGCCTAGACCCATCATAACCCGATGATCCTTGACCCCCTCCCACTTGCCATCTCCGACCTCTACGTACTGTGCGTAGGTGGTGTCGCCCACGATGTAGGTTCCCTTGGCACGTTGACCTTCCCCCTTCACCTCGAAGCCAGGATTGGCCACCAACTCGCTGACCGGCCATTCGCCGGATAGGGCATCGAGAGTACCGTTGATCGGCTTGGCCTCGAACCACTCGTACTGGATGTCAATGAGGTTGGAGGATTTTAACGGGGGATCGGAGTACGGGGCGACTCTGAAAAAGCGCTGGCTGTACTTGCTAGTCTTGGGGTCCTTGTAGACGAGCGTCTCCGCGTTGAAGTCCAGCACCTTGATCGCGCGCCAATTGATTAGGTCCTCCGAGGCAAGGATCTGGAATTCACGCGCCTCGACCCTCATTTTCTTGTTTAGAAAGCCGTACCAGCCGGGTGCCAGTGCAGTGACCTCGAGCAGGAAGTGGTTGCCGCGCTCGTAGCGTGAGAAACCGTAGTATTCCTTGAGCAGGTCGGTGACGTTCGTGTGCCCAAAGAACACCGCACCGTCCATCGGCGTCTCGGCCCGCTTGTCTTTTGCATTGATATCCGCACCGTGCGCCAGCAGCAGCCTAGCGACATCCACGAATCCACCCACGGCCGCGTGGTGCAGCGCCGTCGCCTTGTCGTCATCGATGTGGCGGGCGTTCGCCCCGGCGCCAAGCAGCAACACGGCAATCTCAAGGTTGCCGTACTCGGCGGCGTAGTGGAGCGGGGTTTTACCGGTCCAGTCATCAACCTCATCCACATTCGTCCCGGCGGCGAGATGCGCCTTCACGGTGGCCACGTCGTTGCGCCAACTTGCCGCCGCCCAGAGCGGCAACTCCGGCGCAGCCTGGGCGGAGGCAATCCACCAGAGCGGCAGGCTGAATAAAATATGGCTGAAAATCCTAGGCATCGGCCGCGCACCATTTATACGGACTTGGCCTAATCGGCCAGCGAAATCGCCGGATTCGGCTGGCCTTGCACCGGACTTGGCCTTGGCCTACGCTCCCGCGACTCGATTTTGAAGTTCATGAAAATTTCGACCCTTTCCGTAGTTTGCCTTGGACTCGCTCTTGGGATCATTTCACCGTCCGCGCTTGGCCAAGCGGAGGATAGTGCTCCCGCTGCCGGCCCGGATCTGGGCTCGGTATTGGCCAAGCTCGACCAGGTGGTCGCTGGCTTGGCCAAGATCTCGGAGTACTTGGCCAACCTGGAAAAGTCCACCGACGGCAACGCTAGGGACAAGTCGCTCAAGTCCGTCGCCAGCCAGTTGACCGACCTGAATGAAAACACCGAGGCACTCGCCAAGACTCTCTCCGGTCAGGCGGACGCCTCCGAAGCGGCCACGGGCCTGCTGAAGGAATTGGTCGCCCTGCAGGGCGCCGCTGCCAAAAAGGCGGCCCAGTCTGCGACGCCGGTGAAGTGGGAGTACAAGTCCATCTTTGGCGACAGCCGCGTGGCGTTGGAGGAAGAGATGAACGCCTTCGGCAAAGACGGGTGGGAGTTTTTCAATATCACTTCGTTCGGTCGCGGCAGCGCGGCCTTCGCTAGACGGCCGGTCAAATAACTGAGAACGGCAATTGTGCCTGACTATACAGGAATCCCCGGCAAGTCAGGCTCGCCTCCGAATCATCAATTTTTAAAATGTCAGAATCTGCTCCAGTAATGGAATCCCTGAACAAGGCCAACAACGGCGCGGCCGCGCCGAGTGAGGGCGACGTAGCCGTCATCGACGAACTGCGCACCACCTACAACAGCATGAAGTCCGAGATGGCCAAGGTCATCGTGGGACAGGACGAGGTCGTTGAGCGCCTGCTCATCGCCATCCTCTCGCGCGGCCACGCGCTGCTCATGGGAGTACCGGGCCTGGCCAAGACACTCATGGTCAACTCGCTGTCCAGAGTGATGTCGCTCGACTTCAACCGCATTCAGTTCACGCCCGACCTGATGCCGTCCGACATCACCGGCACGGATATCCTGCAGGAGACCGCCGAGGGCCGGCGGGAGTTTGAGTTCGTAAAGGGACCGATCTTCGCCAACATCATCCTCGCCGACGAAATCAACCGTACGCCGCCCAAGACGCAGTCCGCACTGCTCGAGGCCATGCAGGAACATCACGTCACCGTGTCCGGCCGCATCCTCCCGCTGCCAGAGCCGTTTTTTGTGTTGGCCACGCAGAACCCGATCGAGCAGGAGGGCACCTACGCCCTGCCGGAGGCGCAGCTCGACCGGTTCATGTTTTTCGTGGAGGTGCAATACCCCGACCGCGACGAGGAACTGCGGATCGCCCGCGAGACCACCGGTGCCGCTTCGCAAACCATCGAGCCCAAGGTCAACGGCGAGCAGATTCTCAAGTATCAGGAACTGGTCGAACGCGTGCCGGTGCCGGATCACATTTACGACCTCGCGGTGGACATCGTGCGCGCCACGCGGCCGGCCTCCGACGACGCGCCGGACTTTTGCAAAAAACTGGTCTCGTGGGGCGCCGGACCGCGTGCCATCCAGTACCTCATCCGTGGAGCCAAGGCGCGTGCGGTGTTGCACGGCAGCTACCTCGTGCGGCAGGAGGATCTCGAGGCCGTGGCGCACCCCGTGTTGAGGCATCGCATCATCACCAATTTCCAGGCGCAGGCCGAGGGAACCGACAGCACCGTCATCGTCGAAAAGTTGCTCGATCAATTCCGCGACGCCAGTGCCTGAGGAGAGCGCGCAACCGCTGATTGAAGCTGACGTCGTCGGCCGGCTCATGGGCCAGCCGCTGCTCGCGCGGTTTCCGATGGAAGGCTCGGTGTCCGGCCACCATCGCAGCCCGCACCGCGGCTCCAGCGTCGAGTTCGCCGAGTACCGCAATTACGTGCCGGGCGACGACATCCGCCGACTCGACTGGCGCGTGTTCGCCCGCACCGACCGCTACTACCTCAAGGAGTTCGAGGCCGAGACGAACCTCCGCTGTTACGTCGTGCTCGACTGCAGCGGCTCGATGGCGTTCGAGAGTGCGCACGGCACGCGGTTCGACTACGCCAAGCGCTTGGCCGCGACGCTCAGCTACCTCGTCATCAATCAGGGCGACGCCGCCGGGCTGGTACGCGTCAACGCGAACGACAACACCGAGATCCCACCACGTCGTAACGCCTCGCACCTGCAGTTGATTCTCGACTCGCTTGGCCAGGCGCAGCCCAAGGGCGAGACCCAGCTCATTCCCCTACTGCACGAGTTGGCCGAGAAGGCACGCCGCCGCGCGCTGGTAATCATTTTGTCCGACTGCTTTTGTGACGGGGCCGAACTGCGCGATGCGCTGCAGCATCTGCGTTTTCAAAAACACGACCTCGCACTGTTCCACCTGCTCGACCCGTTGGAGTTGGACTTCACCTTCGACCGGCCGGTGCGGTTTGTGGACATGGAGGGGTCGCACTCGATTGTCACCGAGCCGGCCACGATCCGCGCCGAGTACCAGACTGAACTCAACCGGTTCCTCGAGCGGCTCCGCACCGACTGCCACGAGTTCAACGCCGACTACCGCCGCGTCACCACCGACCTCCCGTACGACAAGGTGCTCGCGGATTTCCTGACCGAACGCGCCGGGCGCGGCAAACGCTGACGCATGACTTTCCTCCAGCCGTTCATCCTCTGGGGACTGCCCCTTGTGCTGCTGCCGGTGATCATTCACCTGATCAACCGCATGCGGCACCGGCCGAGGCAGTGGGCGGCGATGCAGTTTCTCCTCGCAGCCACGCGCAGCTCCACCAGCCATTCCAAGATCAAAAACTGGCTCATCCTCGCGATGCGCATCCTCGCCGTGCTACTGCTGCTGTTGTTCCTCTCCCGGCCGCTCGTCGGTGGCTGGCTCGGCTGGGCGATGGCTGCCGCGCCGGATGCCATCCTGCTGCTCGTCGATCGCTCCGCCAGCATGGAGTCGCGCGTTGCCGGCACGAACGAGTCCCGCCGCGAGTACACGCTCAAGCTGATCGCCTCGGCCGCCGGTGAGTTCGAAAACAACAGTCACCTCATTCTAATCGACAGCGCGACGCGCAAGCCGGAGACGGTCTCGGTGGCCTCCCTCGCGGAGCTGCCCGGCACCCAGCCGACCGATACCGCCGCCGACATCCCGGCCATGCTGCAGGCCGCGCTCGATTGGCTCATCGAAAACGAGGCCGGCACCGCCGAGGTCTGGATTGCCTCCGACCTACAGTCCAGCAATTGGCTGCCGGGCGATTCCCGCTGGGAAGCACTCGTGACCGCGTTCGATTCCCTCCCGCAAAAGGTCCGCATCCGGCTGCTGGCCACCACGCAGGATTCACCGCCGAACACCTCCATCTCCCTTTCCGAACTCGCGCGGGTGCAGTCCGGTGAAACCGGCGAAGTGCGGCTGGCGGTCGACCTCAAGCGCAGCGAGGCCACTGCCGACACCGCCGCCATCACCCGCACACTCAATGGCATCGCCACCGAGTTCGAGACCCGTGTCAACGGGCAGTCCACCCGTTGGCGGCATAGCGTCGAGGTGGGCGATCAGTCCGGCGGCTGGGGCAAACTCGAGCTGCCGGCCGACGGCAACCCGCGCGATAACGTGACCTATTACCGCTACAGCGACGACCACCCCCCGGCCGGGCTGGTCATCACCGAGAGTGCGCTTGGTCCGCTTTGGCAGGCGGCCGCTTCGGTGGCCGATACCTCCGGCCGCAAGCCGGCCAAGCGCTTGGCTCCCGATGATTTCACCAGCTCAGACCTGCGCGACATCACGCTGGTCGTCTGGCAGGCGCCACTGCCGCAAGGCGACTCCGCCACCGCGCTCCGGCAGTTCGTCAACGAGGGCGGCCGCCTGGTTTTCTTTCCGCCCGGCGAAGCGGCCACCACACGATTTGCCGGGCTTGGCTGGGGCGAAAAACAGGAGGCCGACGAGGAACCGTTCAAGATCGGCCGCTGGGATGAGGATCAGGGGCCGCTGGCAAACACGGACGAGGGACTGCTCCTGCCCCTCAACCAACTCACCGCGCTGCAGCGGCAACGGGTGCTTGGCCAAGCGGCCGTGCTCGCCGCGTTCAACGACGGCCAGGCACTGCTCGCGCGTCAGGCGCTTGGCCAAGGGGAGGTTTATTTTTGCTCCACCCTGCCCCTGCTCACATGGTCGGAGCTGGGCGGCGGCATGGTGGTCGTGCCAATGCTCCAGCGGCTGCTCGCCGCCGGCAGCGCCCGGTTGCAGCGCGACTCCGTGGCCGAGTGCGGCAAGGTCGGCGCCGGCGACCTGCAGCTCGAGTGGACCTCGGTGGAAACCAGCCAGCGCGGCGACGTGCAGACGCAGGCCGGCGTCTACCAATCCGGCGACCGTTGGCTGGTCGTCAACCGGCCGGCTGCGGAAAATGAATTTGAACGCGTGGAGGACGAGGTCGTCTCCGCATTGTTCGGCGGACTGTCGTTTCAGCTCTTTCAGGCCAAGCGCGACGACACCGCGCTGCAGGGCGAGATCTGGCGCATGTTCCTGTTTTTCATGCTGCTCGCGCTGCTCGTCGAGGCATGGCTAATCCGGCCAAGGGCCGGCGTTGAGTCGGACGAGCCGACCCCGAAACCCCAACCCGCCCCCGCCGCATGAGCAACTGGTATTTTGCAACCTCAGCCCTGATCCTCCTCGTCGGCACGGGGGTGATGGTGCTGTCCGCCTGGCTGGGCTGGAGCATCTGGCAGCGCAACGGTCGGCGCGGTAAGGTTGGCCTATTGGAACTGCTGCGGTTCGCCGCCGTGACCCTGCTGGCCTTCACGCTGTTGCGGCCGGAATTCGTGCGGCTGATCGAGCGCACCGAGCCGCCGCAGGTGGCCATCCTAAGCGACCTCTCAGGCAGCATGCTGACCCGCGACGTCGTGAGCACCAACGAGATCATCACCCGCAGCGAATGGCTGGAGGAACAAACCGGGCGCGAATTCTGGAAACCGCTCGAGACCGGCAGCGAAGTGGTGGTCGGGGCGTTCGCCGCGCCGCCCGATCTCTCATCCACCAACACCGTCGCCCAGCCGAAGGAAATCGGCACCGACCTGACCGCCGCCCTCGGAGCAGTGATCGAGCAGCAAAAAAATCTCAAGGCCGTGCTGATGCTCACCGACGGCGACTGGAACCTCGGGCCATCGCCCATCGGTGTGGCCACGCGATTCCGTGATCAGGGCATCCCGGTTTACAGCATCGTCACCGGGCAGGATCAACCGATTGCCGATCTCTCGATGGAGGAAGTCTCCGCGCCGGCATACGGGTTGTTTGGCGAACAGATCGCCATCCCCTACACGGTGCAAAGCCACCTCCCACGCGACGTCGCCACCGAGGTTCGCCTGATGAATGGCCGCGACATTATTGCCTCGAAAAAAATCACCCTGCCGGCCAACGGCCGGTTCCGCGACTCGATCATGTGGTATCCGCGCGAGGTCGGGGAATTCGATTTGCGGCTCGACATCCCGGTCGAGGTCGACGAGGCGTTGCGGGACAACAACTCAGCGGACTTTCACATCGCCGTGCGCGTCGTGAAACTGAGCGTACTCGTGGTCGACTCAGAGCCGCGCTGGGAATACCGCTTCCTGCGCAACGCACTCGCCCGCGATCCCGGCGTCGATCTGAACTGCGTGTTGCTCCACCCAAAGATCGCCCCCGGCGGCGGCCGCGATTATCTCTCCTCCTTCCCCGGCTCGCGCGAGATGCTCTCGCGATACGACGTGATCTTCCTCGGCGACGTCGGGGTTGGTGAGGATCAATTAAGTGAAAAGGACGCCGAACTGATCAAGGGCCTGATCGAGCAGCAGGGCAGCGGCCTCGTCTTCATGCCCGGCCGTCGCGGCAACCATCTTTCGTTGATGAACAGCGAGTTGAGCGAACTCATGCCGGTCATCCTCGACGACGAAAAACCGAAGGGTGTTGGCATGAACAACGAGTCCGTGCTCACCCTCTCCAACCTCGGCCGCGGCCACCTGCTCACCCGTTTCGACGCCGACGAGATGGTCAACGACCAGATCTGGAAAATGCTCCCCGGCTTCTACTGGTCCACCGCCGTCACCAAGAGCCGCCCGGGCACCGAGGTGCTCGCCGTGCACTCCGAGCTGCGAAACCAGTTCGGCCGCATCCCGCTGCTCGCCATCCGCAACGCCGGCCGCGGCAAGGTGCTGTTCATGGGCACCGACAGCGCATGGCGTTGGCGCCGAGGCGTCGAGGACAAGTTCCACTACCGATTCTGGAGTCAGGTCGCCCGCTGGATGGCCCACAAACGGCACCTCGCCGAGAAGGAAGGCATCCGCCTGAGTTTCACACCCGAGACCCCCAAGGTGGGCGACCGTGTTTTCCTGCAGGCCACCGTCCTCGACGAAGCCGGCTTCCCGCTTGAAGACGGCGAAGTCAACGGCGAGATCCTCTCCCCCGGCGGCCAAGGCGAACAACTCGAACTGACCGAGGTCGAAGGCGGCTGGGGCGTCTACAGCACCGAGTTCCTCCCGCAGGAAGGCGGCGCGTACCAAATTAAAATCGACGCGCCCGACCACAACCGCGAACTCGAGACCAAAATCGTCGTCACCCTGCCCAAGCGCGAAAAACTGGGCCGCCCCGTCAACCGCCCCGTGTTGGCCGAGATCGCCTCCATCACCGGCGGAGAGAGTGCCAACACCGACAGCCTCGACGAGATCATCCAAAAAATCTCCGTCCTCCCCGAGCCCGAGCCGGCCGAACTCCGCACCCGCCTCTGGAGCAACCCCTGGTGGGGCGGCACCATCCTGCTGCTCCTCGTCGTCTACTGGACCGGCCGAAAACTAGCCGGCCTGATCTAACCCCGCTTGGCCAAGCCTCAACGGATGCCAGATACCATTCCTTCTCCCCCGTGGGGGAGAAGGTGGCCGAAGGCCGGATGAGGGGGAGTGCTTTAGCCAAGTCAAACTGAGCATCGCGGGTCGCCCCCTCACCTTTTTCCTCTCCCCCGCCGGGGGAGAGGATAGCGTCTGCCCTTGGCCAAGCGATTCGTTAAACGCAGAATTCGCAGAGACGAAGAGGGCCGCAGAGCAACGACGGGGAAGAATCCCAACGGGATTCCACAATATAGCCCAAGGTTGAAACCACCGGTTTCTACCTTGGGTTAACCAGCCAAACCAAAGCCAACCCTGTAAGGGTTGAACAATATCCCCGCATACCAAAGCGCAACAACAAAAGGTTGATAGTGCGTGCTGTCCCAACGCGCCTTGGCCCGACATAAAAGGACGCAGATGAACGCAGATTGGCCGAATTAAAATGGATCCGTGAAAATCCGTGAAATCCGTGTCTCAGCCGAGGACGGCTGGGACAGCCGTCCCTACCTCGGCCCATTCAACTTTCGGCGTTCCTGTTCGATGTTCTGCAATCAATCCTCTCCGCTTGGCCAGGCGAGGGTGCGTTTAGCGGTCGCGAAGCAGCCACATTTTTAGCGTCCGGTTGATGAACTCCGGCTTGTCGTGGTGCACGAAATGCCCTGCGCCCGGTACGGTCACCAGTGTCAGATCCCCGTCGAGCCATTCCCATGTCCGGTTGAGTGCGCCGTGCAGCAGCGCCTTGTCCTCCAACCCGTGGATCAACAAAACCGGCATATTCAACCGTACCGGCTCCGAAGTGTCCTCCCGGTACGGGGGGCGCGGATAGTTGCGCTTGTAATAATTGAGCATCGCCTCGAAATCGGATCGTTTCATCGCCTCGATGTACTTCGCCCGTTTGGCCTCGCCCTTGACCCAACGGGTCAACCCTTCGGCACTGAGCTTTTCGTGAGCGCCCGGTTTCTGGAAATTCCGCGCGTACTGGCTGTTCCGCTGCTGATCCGGGTTTTTGGCCAGTTCACGGCTCAACCCCTTTGGATGCGGCAGGTTTAACACAATCAAGCGATCGGTCATCGCCGGGTTTGCCATGGCAAAGCGCCATGCCACCATGCCGCCCCAGTCGTGCCCAACGATCACCGCCTTCGATTCGCCCGTGTCGCGTATGACCGCAGCCACATCGGAAACCAGCATTGGCATGGCGTACGGCTCCAACCCCTTCGGTTTGTCGCTCCGGTTGTAGCCGCGCAAGTCCATCGCTACCACGCGATGCGTCGATTGTAGTGCCTTGATCTGCTCATTCCACGAAAACCAAAAGTCTGGGAAGCCGTGAATCATCACGACCAGCGGCCCCGTATCCCCGGCCTTGGTGTAATGAATCTTTACGCCGTCATTGTCGACGTAGTGATGGCTGACTTTCGCATCCGCGGCACGTATCGACACAGCCTTCAATAAACCAAGCGCGATCACGACAGCCAAGCGACGACAGAAAACGGAGTACATGGGGCCGAAAGGCTGTCCACCCCACCCATCCCGGTCAAGTTATTTGCCCACGACCAATCGGGGGACTTGAAAAAACAGGAGAGCCACCGAGGATTGGGCAGGTTGAACGATCAGTGCACAACAAAGTCGCGGCTTGGCCAAGCGGGAGCGTGCATTCTGCTTTGGCTGGCAGCCGGATGCGGGCCAAACGATGGGGCATTCGAGAGCGAGGTTTTCTCTGAGGTGCGCGTGCTGGGCAGCCGCGGGAATGCACCGGGGCAGTTCGTCAAGCCGCGGTCGATCGCGATCGATCGGGACGACAATATATATGTCTGCGACATGACCGGGCGCATCCAGAAATTTGATCCCGACGGTAACTACCTGCTGCAATGGCAGATGCCGGAGATCAAGCGCGGCCGGCCCAAGGGCATGGCGTGTGACCACGAAGGCAACATTGTTGTGGTGGAGCCTCACTACTCACGTATCAATCATTTTACGCCGGAGGGTCGGCTGGTTTCGCAATGGGGCGAGCACGGGCGCGAAAACGGGCAGTTGTCCTTTCCGCGAGCGGTGGCGGTCGGCGCAGATGGCTCGGTCTATGTGAGTGAATTCCAGATCGTGGAGCGCGTGCAGCGGTTTCGGCCCGACCGACAGGCGGTATTGTTTGAGGTTCGCGGGGCGGGGCATGCAACGAGCCAGTTCAACCGAGCCGAGGGCTTGTCACTCTCCCCCGCCGGCGAATTGTTCGTCGCCGACTCGTGCAATCATCGTGTGCAGGTGTTCCGGACAGATGGCACGTTCGTTCGTGAGTTTGGCCAAGCGGGAAGTGAACGGGGAGAGTTCAGTTACCCGTACGACGTGCGCGTGGATGAGCAGGGGCGGCAGTACATTTGCGAGTTCGGCAACAGCCGCCTGACGGTGCTGGATTCGGAGGGGGAGGTGCTGGAATTGATCGGCCGACCGGGAAGTGCGCCGGGGGAATTCAACAATCCATGGAGCCTCGCGCTCGACTCGCGCGGCAACCTGTACGTGGCCGACTCGCAGAATCATCGCGTGCAAAAGCTGATCCGCCGCGAGCCGGCGGCGGAGGTCCAAGTTTCAAGTGTGAAGTTTCAAGCCAGCCAAGCTTGGCCTGATGGTTAGAGGTGAAGCGGCGGTGTTTTAGAGTCACAGCCGGCTGCATTTTTCATTTACCCCCTCACCCTGCCCTCTCCCCCCACGGGAGAGAGGGTACTTTTGGGACAAGATTGCGCGCTCCCCAGAAAGCTTGAATCTTCAATCTTCAAACTTGAGACTCCCCCCGGTAGGTGAATTTACAAGTGACCCATCCTCTTTGGCTGCTGGCGTTGCCGGTGGCGCTGGCGTGGGTCAGTTGGCTTGCGTGTAAATCGGATGTTCATATCCAGCGGTGGCGGCGCGTGCTGGCTTATGGCCTGCGAGTGCTGGTCGTGACGGCGGTGGTGCTCGCCCTCGCCGGGCTCCAGTGGAAAAAACCACAGGACGGGATGAACATCTACTTCCTGATGGATCGCTCGCAAAGCGTCCCCAACGCCGAGCAACAGGCGGCCCATAGGCTGTTGACCTCGGTCGAAAAACAAAAGAGCGACAAAGCCGGGTTGATGGTGTTCGGCTCCGATGCCGGCATCGAGACTTCGCTCAGCGCAACGATGCTGGAAACGAACGTCATC
>Ga0208624_1001199_pt1 | contig 12452 bp, 8 predicted proteins | sample Knorr_S23_td_DCM_FD_185607 | JGI IMG/M metagenome (GOLD analysis project Ga0208624, IMG submission 185607) | Marine microbial communities from Southern Atlantic Ocean transect - Knorr_S23_td_DCM_ad_71m_LV_A (SPAdes) (version 2) | ecosystem: Environmental > Aquatic > Marine > Oceanic | place...
ACCTGAGTACCATTTCGGATCTGATTGTCCATAAACTCGAACCTCGTTAGTATCTCCTGCTGAACAAGCTCCTACACACTCAATGCGCAGTAAGACGGTCAAAGAGTCATCATTCTTTCCTATAGATATCAGATTATCCTCGATTGGATTAGTATCTGTATCTAGGAACTCCGTATTCCATGCAACTCCACTTGGGAAAATTGCATTAAGTTTAACTTCCTGCACCCTGAAATTAGTATCACTATTAGTAATCGTTAAAGTTGCATAGACGTCTTCGCCCTCCATTATATCTGCAGATGATATATCTGAAGACAAGCTTATTGGAGAGGCTGCTGCGTCTGCGCTTTTAAAACCGAATGAGCCTACTAACATAGCTACAATCGAGAATACTACAATTACACTTCGCATATCCATTTTTGGTGATATTTTATTTGTCATTTTTTACCTCTAGGCTCTGTATGAACAGTATACTATAATAGTGGGTAATAAAAGCCTTCTTGTACTAAATTAGACAAGATTTATACTTTAATAGAGATTGTTATTGCACTTTAATGAGCGTAAATATTGTAGAAGATACGCATAATTTTCTTGCTATGCTTGAGAAGAAAATAAACATAGACAGAAATTCATACTCTAATAAAGTGCTAATCTCCGGAATGGGGGGTTCTGGTATTGGAGGAAGGATAATGGAAACTTTAGCGAATTGTGTAAGTTTTGGAGAAATCTTTGCTTGGAACAACTACGGAATACCCGAGTGGATGACATCTAATGATAATGTAATTTGCGTATCTTATTCCGGAAATACTGCTGAAACTCTTTCAGCTGCTAAAAAAGCCAATGAAATGGGATGTCAAATTGAAATTATAACTACTGGAGGGGAATTAGGTGATTTAGCAGACAAACACAATTGGGACAAAACTATTGTTGAAAGTGGACATCAGCCGAGAGCTGCTCTGCCTCTTCTTCTGAAACCAATATTGTGCAAACTGAATTATCCAAATCTAGAAGAAATGATCAAAGAAGTGTCAGAACAAGATTATCAGATAAAGCAAATAGAGGATATAGCTACTAAATTGTCGGGTAAAATTCCATGCATTTACACTGAATCTTCGCTCGAACCAGTTGGTTACAGATGGAGATGCCAAATTCAGGAAAATGCAAAACAATTGGCATTCCATCATGTGGTACCTGAAATGAACCACAATGAAATAGTAGGGTGGACAAATTCAAACCCAAATATGGTACCTGTCCTTATCAGAAAAATGGATGAGGAAGATGAAATAAAAAATCGATTTGAAGCTCTCAAGAATACAGCTTGGAAAAATGTAAGAATTGTAGAAATATTTGCAAAATGTAAAAATCACCTTTCAAAAATGCTTGAAACTATATACATTGGAGATTTGATCTCAGTTCAACTTGCACTACTCAACAGAGTAGATCCAACACCTGTTAAAGTAATTGAGAATTTAAAAAATGAACTTGGCGGAAAATAGTGAATTTAGAAGAATTGTCTTTACTTAATGCAATTATCACCGTACTATGGATAATGGGACCTGCATACATTGCCAATAGTGTGGCTGTCTTGACGGGAGGTAAATATCCTATTGATCAAGGAAGAACGTTGTCTGATGGAAATCGAATTTTAGGAGATGGGAAAACATGGAGTGGTCTATTGGGCGGCACTCTAGGGGGAATTATGTTTGGAATAATCTTAGATACTGGAGATGGTAGAATGACTTTAGAGCGCTTAACTGGTGAGGAACATGTGCAAAGTTTGTGGAGCGAGAATCCTGCTATTGTATTTTTCCTTTTGTCATTTGGTGCTCTGTTTGGTGATATGGCTGCTTCTTTCTACAAAAGAAGACAGAACCTCCTAAGAGGAGATAAGTTTGCAATTCTTGACATGTACGATTTCATATTTATGTCACTATTACTATGTATTATATTTCAGCGCGATTGGCTCCTCTCATGGATTTTAGATGGGTGGGCACCTCTTTTTACAGTACTAATTCTCACACCATTTCTACACAGAGGAGTGAATATTATTGGTTATAACATTGGTGTAAAAAACGAACCTTGGTAATTAATTAGTTTTTCTTAGTTCTTTAAGCTCAGCGCCTAATTTATGAAGCAGCTGAGTTTTACTTAATTGCGCCTCAGCTTTCAAGCATCCATGTGAATTGGACCAATTTCCTGGATAACGGCCTTTGCTAATCGTAAAATCATAATCTAATTTAGTCAAAATAATGGACAATTCCTCAATATTTGGAGATTTAACTGCTTCAGAGACTGGAACTTTACGACCCTCAGATCTTTTTAACCTTGCATCAAAATATTCTGGAAAAATTACAATAGGCTTTTTTGAAGTCATCAATCGTTCATCAGAACTGCGTTGACCATTCCGTGTTGTCCAGGTCTTGATGTTACTTTAGCATTTCCTTTTTCAGTGGAAATTATAGATCCTTTAGTGATTATGTTCTGCCTCACATAATTCGGATTCGCGGTGTTTTCTACTACTTCCAGTATTTTAGAAACAGCAGTTTTACCTGATTTAGGATCCGTTAGAGAAACTGATTCACTCTTCAGAAGTCTATCTTTTCTACCACCGCCTCTTGATCTAGCAACTTTTTTGGTAAAATTACCAACTTTAGCTTGTTGCAGCTCACGACCTATTTCTGATCTTTTCTTACTGCTATGAGGGGAGAGTCTTCCTCCAGTAGCTTTTCTTTTGGATTTTCCTTGCCACAGTGCCATGTGTATTCGATTGCACAAGAGTATTGTATTTAAGATTTAATATTTTTAATTTGTAGGAAATCTTATATACAAAAGAATAGAGGTAATTTTATGTCTGTGGAGAAGATGTTAATTAAAGCTAAAGAATTAAAGAGTAAGGGACACTCGACTAGAGAAATTTGCCAAGAGATGCATTTATCTCAAGCAACGGTTGAGTGGTTACTGGCTAAACAGGCATCGGATAACTTTGCTGAATCCATTCCTGCAGACGTTAAAGTTGGGTGGAGGACCATAGGAGTTTCGGGAACGAGAATACAGGCGATTGCAGAAGTAATGTCTGACGTAATACTTGAGGAAAAAGAAAATAGAGAGTTTGGTTTAGACATGGTTGCAGGGTTAACCAATAATGGAGTACCATTAGCTACAATTATATCTGATATTTTAGGATTAGATTTCGGTATGATAAGGCTAAGTAGAGGAGTAGGGAATGAAACAAATTTAGCCTCAAATTACGCGGGTCTTAAAGATAAGCATGTTGTTATCGTAGATGACGTAGTAAGCTCAGGAGGAACTGCAGAGGAAGCAATAGATTATGTTAAGAAAGAAGGGGGAGACCCAGTATTGGTTATGGTGCTAATTAACAAAAGAGCTGAAGACGAAATAAATGATATTCCATTAAGAGCACTTATTCGCGCAAGGCCAGTAAGAGAATAAACTAATGCACTGGGCTGACGTAGTTGCCGAGAAATTATTAGAAGATAGTAATGATCATGTTATTTCCTCAGGAATAACACCTTCTGGACCGATTCACCTTGGCAGTATGAGAGAAATACTAACAGCTGACGCAGTTGCAAGGGCAGTTAATGACAAAGGAGGAAATGCCAAACTAATTTACATTGCGGATAACGCAGATCCTTTACGCAAAGTTTATCCCTTTTTAGATTCAAATATCTATGAAAAATATGTAGGCATGCCATTAGCAGAGATACCTGCGCCTGATGGAAATGGGACGTATGATCAACACTTTCTCAAACCTTTTTTTAAGTCTTTAGAGTCAGTAGGTGTTTTTCCAGAAGTTGTTGAAAACTACAATTCATACAAGCAAGGAAAATTTACAGAATGTACAAAATATTTTGTTGAAAATAAAGATGAAACTAGGAACATTTTAGAAAAAGTCTCTGGTAGACAATTGCCAAAAAAATGGTTTCCGTGGACTTTCCTTGACAGTGATGGTACTCTGACAGACGGTGAAGTAGTGAATCTTGATTGGCCTAATGTCACGTTTTTAAACAAAAATAAAGAAAAAATAACCAATGATATGTCGAAAGGAGAAGGAAAACTCCCTTGGAGATTGGATTGGCCTGCAAAATGGAAAATATTAAATGTTACATTTGAAGCCTTTGGAAAAGACCACGCAACAAGAGGCGGAAGTTATGATACAGGTAAGCAACTTACCGAAAAAATCTTAAAATCTAAAACCCCCCTTGATTTAGTATATGAGTGGATTCATCTTAAAGGAAAAGGGGTAATGCACTCTTCAACTGGATTAGCAATCTCAGCAGAGGATATGCTAACAATGGCCCCTCCGGAAGTCATCAGATGGATTGTAATGAAGCCCCAGCCAAACAGACATATTGATTTTGATCCAGGGTTAGGATTATTGAATTTAGTTGATAGATATGACCAAGCTGAGCAGGATTACCATGATGGTAAAATGGAAGAAAATGAAAAAAGAGCATTTGAGTTGAGCCAAATCAGCAAATTAGCTACTGAAAAACCTAATCTTTTACCTTACAAGCATCTTGTTACATTGTCACAGTCGAAAAACAGTATAAATGAAATTATTGAAGCACTTAAGAGAACTGGAGAAGCTAATGAAATCGATAAAGATAAGCTGATTAGAAGAGTAGATTGCATAAAAGAATGGATTAAAAATTACGCGCCCGAAAGCGTCGTCTTTGAAATACAGAAGCGGAAGCCTGAGATTGGCTTTGATGATACCGAGATAAAGTGTACAAAGCTTTTAAGTGCTAAATTCAAAGAAATTAAGTGGACTCCTGAAATGATCCACAATTCTTTCTATGAACTACAAGAGGAAAGTGAGATACCTGCCAAAAGATTCTTCAAGGTTGTTTACAATGCAATTCTTGGTAAAGATAGAGGGCCGCGGTTGGGCTTTTTCCTAGCAACAATGGACAAAAATTTTATTATCGAAAGACTTGATAGTTATTAAAATGACTAAAGCTAAGATTGTAGAGTGCGTGCCAAATTTTTCTGAGGGTAAAGATAAAGCAGTAATAGATAATATATGTTCAGAAATTAAAACAGTAGATACTGTTGAAATTTTAGATGTTGACATGGGGGCCGACACAAATCGTACTGTTGTCACATTCATTGTTGAAAGTAAACACGCTGCGAACGCTGCTTTCAAAGGAATAAGAAAAGCTGCAGAACTGATTGACATGAGCCAACACACTGGCGCTCATCCAAGAATGGGTTCTACAGATGTTTGTCCTTTCATTCCAGTATCAAATACAACAATGGAGGAATGTGTGAATATATCAAAAGAACTAGGCGAGCTTGTTGGAAATAAACTTAACATTCCAGTTTATTTATACGAATCTTCGGCCACAAAAAAAGAACGACAAAATTTAGCTAATGTAAGGAGTGGGGAATACGAAGGTTTAACAGAGAAATTCAAAGACAAAAATTGGAAACCTGATTATGGGCCAAGTAAACTAAATGTGAAAAATGGTGCTACTGCCATAGGTGCTAGAGAATTTTTGATAGCTTATAACATTAATCTAAACACAACTGATCGAACATATGCTAACGAAATAGCTTACGAACTTCGCGAAAGAGGAAGATGGAAACGTGTTAATCAAAAAGATAATTTTTACTATAAAGGCGATGTAGTAAACTTCGGAGAAAATTATTACCCTGATGGAAATTCAAATTTCATAGCTAAGAGCCTTGAAGAGATAGAAAAACATTATCTGGACACTGGCAGAGATTTTAGGGAAAGGTACAAATCTTTGGGATTAGATCCAGAAAATCTAATCGGTAAACCTGTATACAAAGACGGAAGATTTAAACATGTTAAGGGGTTAGGATGGGTCATACCTGAATACAATAGAGCTCAAATAAGTATGAATTTAACCAATTATAAAATTAGTTCAATTCATAAGATATATGAAGCTGCATGTGAGGAGGCTGAGAAAAGAGGACTAAAGGTTACAGGTTCTGAAGTTGTTGGACTAATTCCGTACCAAGCCATAGAAGAAGCCGGTAAATATTATCTTAGAAAAATGGGGAAATCATCTGGAATACCGCCACTAGATATAGTAAAAGTAGCTATTCAGAGCCTAGGGCTATCAGATGTTAGTGATTTCAATCACTCTGAAAAAATTCTAGGGATGCCTAACTGTGAAGGGGAATTAGCAAATCGATTTACTTATGATTTTGTGGATGAAGTATCACGAGATTCTTCTTCTCCAGGAGGAGGATCAGTTGCTGCAGCTTCAGGCTCACTTGGCGTTGCTCTCGGAACTATGGTGGCAAATTTATGTATTTCTATGAAAGGATTCGAAAACAAATCTGAAGAATTGAACCGTATCGCAGAGGAAGGGCAAGAAATTAAACAATTCTTAGTAAATGCAATCGACGGAGATTCGAATGCCTTTGACAAAGTAATCAAGGCAATGAGAATGCCAAACGATACCGATTCGGAAAAAGAAACTCGTAATGAAAAAATGCAAGAGGGATACAAAGCTGCCACTGAAGTTCCCCTTGAAATTCTAGAATACTGTTGCAAAGCTTTGAATGTTTGTGATTATATTTCAAAATTAATGGATGACAGTATGGCAAGTGATGTTGGATCTGGAGCACACATGTGTATAGCTGGGGCAAAAGCTGCAGCCTATAATGTAAAGATAAATTTGAATAGCATAAATGATGATGATTATATCAATCATACTAAGACTAAATTAAATAAATTATTATCAGAATGTGATAAAAAATTAAAAATTATCACGGATAGAGTTGAAGAGAAATTATAGATTATTTTCTGAAAAATTTAAATATAAAGTAAAGAGTTCCAATTAAAACAATAAAAGGCAATGCCATATCTAAAGTACCTTCACCTAGCGGATCTGTATTTTCTATATTCTGAACTGGATCTGAATACTTTGAAGGATCATTTGGATATTTGTCTGAATTATCTCCATAACCATCATTATCGGAATCTAAATACTCGTTTGGATTCAATGGAAATGCATCTGAATTATCACAATATCCATCGTTATCTGAATCTAAATGGTCATTTTTGTTATTAGGGCATTTATCTGAATTATCACCGTAACCATCTCCGTCAGAATCTAAAAATTCTGAACTGTTTAAAGGGAATTTATCTATTGAATCAATACTACCATCGCCATCAGTATCATTCGAGAAGGGATCCGTTTGCATCACAATTTCAAGTTTATTTCCTAATCCATCTAAATCAGAATCTTGACTCTCATTAAAATCAAAAGGAAAATAATCTAAGTTGTCTCCTACACCATCTCCATCCGTGTCTATCCACTCTGTCGAATCAAAAGGAAAGATATCAATATCATCTGTGAAATTATCTGAATCTGTATCGTTAGTTGTTGGGTCTGTACCGTAAACTGACCATTCCAAATAGTCATTTAATCCGTCTCCGTCTGTATCAATATTGGTTGGATCTGTAAGATATCCATCTATTCCGAAATAAAATTCTTCTCGATCTGAAAGGCCATCTCCGTCCGTATCTACAGAATTTGCATTGGTGTACCTTATTCCATCATCGACTCTAAAGCTAAAATAGTTGCCTATTCCCAGAGGTCTCTCATAAAAATATCGAATTTCGTCCTCTGAGAAAGACCTTTCCCATACTGCAACATTATCTACAGTTCCGTTAAGATAATCTCCATTTTGACCTCGGCAAATATAATTTTTAGAACCTGTAGTCTTTATTGAGTGTGAAGACGAAATTGTAGTATTAGCTGCTAAAGTTCCATTTACATAAAGACGTAACGAATTTTCTGTTTCACTGTAAGTTGCTGCCACATGATACCACACATCCAGAGCAGCCTTAGTATCATTTTCTAGTGGTGTTGAATAAAGTTTATTTCCAGCAAAAACTCTAAATTGAATGTAACCTTCGGAGTCAATACCAAGCCAAGTTCTTCCATCAGTGGCTGTGCCGAAGATAGTGCCAAAATTGGTGTAGTTAGTTAACTTTACCCATGAATGAACAGTATATTCAGTAAACTTAGTATTCTTGATAGAATCAATGCTTAGGTAAGAAGACTCTCCGTCACAATATACTCCATTAGTAAACTTTGCAGGGCCCTTAATTGGCCCATTAGTCATAAATGCGAAATTAGAATTTAATGTAGAATCAACTGCAAATACAGTGTCAAAAGAATCAAATCTCCAGTAAGCTAGGAGCTCAGGGTTTGTCGTAGAAAAAATTACACTATCAATCAAAAAGTTATCATATTCATGCATATTAGAAATTGTGTCATTATCCAAATCTAAATGAGAGTCATGAACAATTGGATTCAATCCAGAGTAAAACTCCCACCCGTCAGGCATTCCATCTAAATCAGAGTCTTTATTGTTAGGATCTGTGCCACTTAGATACTCTTGTAAGTTAGTAAATCTCTTGGAATTCTCATTTAATAAAATGCAATCCAATCCTTGCATTTGGACTTGAACTCCGTCACAATCTGAATCCTGAGAACCGTCTACTTTAATCTTTGGATGTAAACCATTGGCTAATTCATAGGGATCTGGCATACCGTCTGAGTCAGTATCTAATTTAGTAGGATCACTTCTAAAGGTTGCCGGCACCAACAAATCAGCGAAAATTTCATTGTAATCACTTATACTGTCGCCATCTGTATCTGTCGACAATGGATTTGTTACATAATTAAAACAATCGTCTAAGCCATATATTTCACAGCCATCTAAGATTCCGTCTCCGTCAGTATCGTTATTGTTTGGATCCGTAATAGAACGTGTTACATTGTCCTCTCTGCCCTCATACCAGTCGCTAACATCGTCGTCGTCTGAATCAAAATCCTTTAAATCTGTATAATGAAAATTACCTTGCAAGTCTAACCAACCATAATACTCCTCTCCATCTAGTAATCCATCGTTATCCCAATCAGGATTATTCCATTGAACTCCAATAATACGTTCAGCGTAATCAGGAAGGCCATCGCCATCATAGTCTGAGGAAGGATGTCCGTAGAAAGTCATATTCCAGTCTACCCAGGTTCCTTGATCGCCCCCAATAACAGAGTCATTTACCTTTAATTTCCAAGTTCCAAATGAATTTTCATCCCAATGAACAACTGAGCTAAAAGTCCATTCTCTGTAATGATCATTACCATCATTACTTTCCCTAACGAGCTCAGAAATTATCCCGTTCGGAGATTCAAGATATAAATTCAAATCTCCCCTCCAGCTGTGGGAAATATTAACTCTAATTTCAACAGTTTCGATATCTATGCTTTCCTTAACAAAGTATTCTGATGTTACTCCTAAATCGTTTTCATCACTAATAAATTCGTTAACGGCAATATTTCCTGTGTTTAGCTTTACCTCTTCTGTTAAGTTCGACCCAACAGTTAAATTTTGCCAGTCTTTAGCAAGATTAACTGCGCTAGAAGCATCTACTAAACCGTAACCATATTTATGATTATAATCACGACCTTCATAGGTCTTGAACCAACCTTCATCTGAGCTATCAACCTTTTTCGAAGTCCTAACTAAAATATGCTGAATATCTCTCCAAGATAAATCGGAATTAGCTTCTAACATTAGAGCTATTACTCCAGCAACCATAGGAGTAGATGCAGATGTTCCCCCCATGTCATCTAAATAATCTGTTGTATTGTGACCTCCAGTTCCAGATACATCTGTTGAGAATATTCCAGGATCAACCCAAGCACTGCTATTGTGTGAAGGTGCCACTAGCATAACATTAGAACCCGACTCTGAATATTCTGTTCTTTCTCCCTTCCAGTTAACTGCACCAACTGCAATGGTGTATCGACTATTAGCATAAGCATCTTTGTTCGAATTATCTCCGTTCTGATGGCCATTTCCGGCTGCCCACACGTAAACTGATCCTAGTCCATCACGCCCCTCACTAACTCCTTTTTCAAGGGCTGAAAGTGCAAGTGGGCCTATATCTCCTAAAGTATTACCATCATCAGATGGGCCCCAGCTATTAACATAAATATCAATATCTTCCAATCTATGAGTTAGCGCTAATGCCTCTGACTCATCCAATGAGAATTCTGAATTGCATTTATCTGCAATTAATCTGATTCCTACCAATTCTGAGTTATAAGATATACCAGAAATTCCAATACTATTATTGCTTTTTGCGGAAACAATACCTGCAACCGCTGTACCATGCCAGTCTAACTCGGTATCATTATTTGAATCTGAAGGCATAACATCGGCATCATTATCACAATAGTCATAACTGAAGGAGCTAACAAAATTAGGCGATAAATCCGGATTATTGTAGTCTAATCCGTCATCAATAATTCCGATGTAAATACCGTTTCCATCATAGTTATCCCAAGCACTTTGTGGACTAATGTCAATTCCTGATGTGCCACTCTTTTGGCCGTAATTATCTAGATACCATTGGTCACCTGAAACATAAAAAGGATCGTTAGGCTCGTATCTCAAGACGTTCTCTTCACTTATATCTGGATAAAAACCCCATAATTTTCCTGTTTTTTCCCAATTACTTAATACTGAGTATGCCAATTCTCCTGAGTCAAAATTAACAAGCCAACCACCATTTATAAATCTCATTGAATGATAGTCCTCTGTACTGGATAAATCAAATAAATTGGCTAAGTCTTCTTTACAATAATTATCTCCTAATATTATAATCCAATCCTTTAGTTCGTATAATTCCGAAGTCAAATAATTTTTGTTAATCTCTTTCAAAAAAGCTGCTTTGACATTATTTGAAAAAGAATGTGGGCCACAAATATTATCTTCAATCTCAATTACTAGTTCACTGGAATGACGGGGTTCTAAATCAACATGATTTGCCACAATTGAAGTAACAAAAAGTAGTAGCACAAATTGAGATTTCATATTTTGGTAGAAGTGTTCCATTTAAAGGTTTTAGAAGGGTAAATTTGAATATTGTTTTAAAGATTCAGGGTTAATTAATGCATCTTTGTTTTTAACTTTTTTTCCTAATATTGAATCTAAAACTGCTTTTTCAACTTTCTTTCCACTTATTGTGTACGGTATATCTGAGACTTGAAATATATAATTCGGAACATGGCGTGGTGTTGTAGATTTTCGAATTTGAAGCTTTATTTTATCTCTTAATTCATCTGTAATAATTATTCTTTCAGACAATTTAACACATAAAACAATTGATACATCAGAATCCTCCGGCTTTCCTACGACAACCGAATCGATTATTCCTTCAAAGTTTTCAATTGAGCGATAGATTTCAGCAGTTCCAATTCTTACACCACCTGGATTAAGGGTAGTATCACTTCTTCCATAAATTATAGCACCACCGTTCTCAGTCATTTCCAAATAATCTCCATGAGTCCAAACTCCATCATTCTCATCAAAATAAGCTGAATGGTACTTGGAACCATCTAAATCATTCCAAAATTTAATGGGCATTGAAGGGAATGGCTTTGTGCAAACTAATTCTCCACTCTCTCCTATTAATGGTTCTCCATCATCATTCCATGATTCAACTGACATTCCAAGTTGTGAACATTGCAATTCCCCCCTGTAGACTGGAATAATCGGTGATCCTGCCACGAAACATCCAATTATGTCAGTACCGCCTGAAATAGAGGAAAGCTGAATGTCAGCTTTGGTGTTATCATAAATCCAGTCAAATTGCTCTTCAACCAAAGGAGAACCCGTGGAAAGTATAGATTCAAGACTGCCAAATTTACAAAATTTATTAGGCAAGATATTAGCTGAATCACAAGCACTTAAAAATTTAGGACTCGTTCCAAAATGTGTTATATTAAAATCGTCAATCATTTTCCATAATCTTTCAAGACCAGGGTAGCTCGGGCTTCCATCATAGAGAACAATAGTTGAACCTGAAGAGAGGCCTGAGACTAGCCAATTCCACATCATCCAGCCACATGTGGTAAACCAGAACATTTTCGATTTGCCGGCCTTAATGTCACAATGAAGTTGGTGCTCTTTCATATGCTGAATAAGTGTACCGCCTGCGCTGTGAACTATAGACTTAGGAGGGCCTGTTGTTCCTGAGGAATACATTATGAACAGTGGATGATCAAACGGCAACTGCTCAAATGTTGGTTGTGTTTGTTCGTCGCTTAAAATATCGCCAAATGAAATTATCGAATCATGATTAAAATTTGATTTGATGTCAACATATTCGATTTCTATGATATGCTGTATACTATCAATGGAATCTAAAACTCCATTAACTTTTTCTTCAAGTTTGAATATTTTACCGTTGTAACTGTAACCGTTTGAAGTAATCAAAATATGAGGATCTACCTGTCCGAACCTGTCTACAACACCATTTGTACCAAAATCAGGTGAACAAGAAGTCCATACTCCTCCTAATGAAGAGACTGCAAGCATTGATATGACTGTTTCAGCGCAATTAGGTACAAAACCTGCCACAATAGTTCCTTTCT